>OCQB01000176.1_pt1 | contig 83837 bp, 74 predicted proteins | sample 1538631 | NCBI WGS metagenome assembly OCQB01 (sample SAMN04571713, study PRJEB22368) | human gut metagenome | biome: human gut; material: stool | host: Homo sapiens | place: Luxembourg | collected 2012-10-19
AATATTAAAATCAATGCCTTGCATGAATTTTATCCTACTTTTTGTCGACTAGGCCGTTTTAGTATATCTTGAAGCCTAATTCATCATTTAGCCCTGAATATAATTTATCCATCGCTGATGTTAAGCCTTTCATCGTCGCATAGTTAAATATCCGGTCAAAATATGCAATATCGTTTATCGCACTTAAAATGCCATCAACAGATTTTGTATAACCGGATATACACTTAGCTCCAGTCTCTGTCTTGAATGTTTCTAACTCTTTTTCACTTCCCAGTAATGTGCGGCAACTGCTGAATGTGCAATTTCATTTTAATTATAGGGAAAGGACGTCCCTGTGTGTCTGATTCAGTCCGTTCATATTCTCGGAAGCCCAAATGCCGGTAAAAGTTTCTGGCCTTCGGATTCTGTTCGTTTACATCGACATAGATGCAGCCATAATCCCTGATGGCTATATCCATAAGCCTTTTTCCAAAACCGCAACCGAAATAATCCGGCAAGATGAAAAGCATCTCTACCTTTTTGTCTTCAATACCGATGAACCCTGCAGGGGCATTTTTATAATGCAGGACAACAAGGTCTTCCACTGATTTGAGTGCAAGACATACATCCGGAATCAAATCATGGATATCAGATTCAGTCAGGAAGTGATGGCTTGCCTTTACTGATTCTTTCCAAAGGTTGAGTAAGGACAAAATCAGCTCTTCCGTACGGGCATTCTTGCATATTGCTTGTGGCAGAGTCAGATATTTGCGAAAATAGAGCATATCCTTCAGTATTTTTCCGTCCTCTTCAATAGGATGATCATAGTTGACGGTAAAGAAATCCGGCACAGTATGGGAATAATGAAATCCGCATTTCCGATAAAATGATATTGTACGCATACTGTCTCCGGTTCCTACTGTCATAAGGCAGAACTTATCCGCATAATGTTGACTCAGAATATCAGTCATTTCTTTGCCATAGCCTTTCCGCTGATATTCCGGAACTACAGCCAGACTTTTTATCTCGCATATACCGTCCCCCTCATCCGTAACTATTGCTGAACATATCGCGACACCATCCTGATTGTACATGACAAACATATCTCCTCGTCCGATATATTTGTCAATCATAGTTTCCTGTTCGTCTGCCAATAAAAGAAGCGACAAGAAACGTTTCTTGTCCGATAGTATTTTCTTTATGACTGTCTGCATTTTTGAGAGATAATTTTTACAAAGGTAATATTAATTCATCTGGTCAGTCGGATAGTTTTACAGGAAATTTCGCTCTACATCCTGCCATTCTGCAATAGAGACTATCGCCTGATATTGCTCCTTAGTCAGAACCGAATTAATATCGTCCGAGCACTCGTATTCCCACGGCAGTTCGTAGACGAGAACAAATTAATCACATAATCAGCCAAATCTCGTAAAATTCTTGAGATTTGGCTGATTATATCCGATTTTTGAAGCAAAAGCAACGCTTTCTTTCAATAGTATCAAGATTGTATCGGATATAATTTACGTGTTGTTTTTCTGTCATACTCTTTTAATGAAGTCTTATTCTTTCCTCCGGCTGCCATTCTGCAAGTGAGACAATCGCCAGATATTGCTCCTTGGTCAGAACTGAATTAGTATCGTCCGAACACTCGTATTCCCACGGCAGTTCGTAAACAATGCCCTCTTCCTGATAGCCCATATAGTTATGATAGGAGTCGGGAACCAACCGTACATAATCCTCTTCGAGCAGGATTCTCAGGAACTTCTCTGCGTCATATATCAGCAGCGGTGCCCCGGCCTTATACAAAGCTGTAGCCACTTCAATGGCCAATCCGGCATTGGCAGAATAACTGTTGGAAACAACAATTTTCCATCCCTGTTGCCGGTCGTGTGAGGCAAAGATATTCAGGCGTGAAAGTCCCAGTTCTCCGTAATGGTCAGTTGCGAACCGCATGAAATCATCCGGACTGTCAATGTCGTACATTTCCGTCACATCAACGAACTTCTTCCGCTTGTAATAGACTACATCGCGCAGTTCTTCAGGAACATACTGCGGATCTGTATGAATACGTCCCCTAAGTCCCCGCTTCCGGTGATAAGCCTCATACACCTCGTTGGCAATGCGGAAATAGGTGCAATACTTTCGTATGGTCATGGTTTCAAAAAGAGGGGCAGAATGCCCGTGCACCGAGTCCTCCAATGCCTTGATGGCCGTTTCCCTATCTTCCACCTCAATTTTGAATTTCGGCACTATGCGATTAAAATCCTTCTGTGCAATCCGTCCTATACGCTGCTGGTACGGAAGGTTATGCAACACGTAATCGTTGAACCCGTCGGGATTAGCGACAATGACATCAATCATCCGGTCCAGATAATCAAAGAGACGGGTTAGATTCTCCCTGCACCACGTATCATCTGGTTCTGCATCCGTACACTTGGAATGATTCGCAATGATAAAATGGGTATGCTTCTGGTCTGTAACACGGATTGACCGGGAATCTCCATATCTGCTTGAAGCGACATGGAACCACTTGGTCTCCATCGGGTTGAATGCAAGCCAATCCACAAGGAACGCTTCTTGACTGTCATATTCCCCCGAAGTGATCAATTCTTCGGTATACCCCCACTCTTCCGGCGCAGGCCGTGGCACTTCGATATAGAATCCCCGGTACTCATCGTCGCCCATTACGGCCAACTGCTCGAACTGATGTTGAATCTCAACCAGCCGTTCAAGCATATCGCCACCAACGACAATCTCCCATTGGCGGCTTTCGCCCAACGCCTCCAAATGCGAGGCATTCAGCCCGACCTCCTTCGCCAAATCGGCAAAGAACTTTCTATCTATAATCTTTCTTTCGTTCATTTCTGTATATCCATTAAATTTCAATAAATCTGGCCGGATCAAATCCGTTCATCAGGTGTTCATCTTCAAAAACATATCCCATCTGGTTGCAGATTATCGGGGTATCTCCTATTTTCACATCGATGTTGGTATGCGAATGCCCGTAGATCCAGGCATCAATCCGACTGTTGGCTATCAGTTCTCCGTATTCACTGGCAAAGGCACTGTTCAGCACGGAACCCTTATGATGCGGAGCCACTGCCTGAAGTGTCGGCAGATGGTGTGTAACCACAACGATATGGGCCGCCGTACTTTCTTCAACGCTTTCCCGGATAAAACCGATACAATTCTCGTGCATCCGGTTGAATTCATCCACCTGCAGCAGTTTCCCGTCGAACTTGATCTGGCGGAAGTCATTCATGCCTTTCCACACGAAATACTCATCGTTCGGGTTGATCCGTGACCACAACGTACTCAGGACGAAGTCAGTGTCATCGATGCGGACGACCTGATTTTGATAGTAACCGACATTTTCCCGGAACATCCACCGCCATTGCAGGCCCCGTTCCATCACGTCGGAATAGTTGTAGTATTCGTGGTTGCCGGGGACAATGAGCACCTGCCGGTAATTCCCCGAAGCCCATTTCCAGAACTTCGTCAACGGAGCAACCTTATCCCTGAGATAGAAAATATCACCGGCCAGTACCAGCACATCGCCTGTTACAGGCAATTCATTATTTTTCAAGTATCTGCTGTTCTCCTGGAACTCCACGTGCAGATCACTCATGTATTGTATCTTCATCTTACTGTTCTCCTTTCCTCGATTGTTCAATCTGTTTCCCTATGATTGCCTTTACCTGTGCAAAAGAGACCGGTGTGAAATCGTTGTTGTCCACTCCGACATCATATTGTGTCGGAAGAAGCATACTCAGCCGAGAAGCATCCTTTCCGGTATTGTTCCTACGAGTATGTACGTGTCCAAAAAGTTGCCAGGTGTCATCGTATGAGCCGCCAAAGCAGAGGAACGGGCAGTGATTCAGATAAATCTTCTGTTTATCCACCTCGATATACATCTGCATCGTTATCTGCTCGAAGTATTTCGTGTAATTCTGCCTCAAGTTCTTGATGTCGTGGTTGCCGGAAATAAGGTATATTTTTCCGTTCAGCCTGTTCAGTACGTTTACCCATTCGGCAGAACCGCCCAGACAGAAATCACCCAGGTGGAACACGATATCCTCCGGACCAACCACTCGGTTCCAATTGGCAATAATCGTCTCATTCATGTGCGACACATCCTTGAAAGGCCTGTTGCAGAACCTGATGATATTGGTGTGGTTGAAGTGGGTGTCGGATGTAAAGAACACCCTGCTACCGTCAAATTTATAATTCATAATCTTTTCATTCATGCGCATCACTGCGCGGTTAATAATACGTTTCAATTCAGCCCGTGGACGGAATTGACCGAGAATAGCACATCGTGCGAACGTCACCAACAGGCACAAAACAAAAACCGTCGAAAAGTTTGGTAAGGACTCTCCGACGGTTTTCATTTATCGTTTCAGCGGGATACCAGCATCATCGTATCCCCGATGTTCTATCAAACGTTCGTCGGAAAATGTCTCCAAAAGTATAGAATGCTCCAATGCCCGAAGTATGGACACACGATAATCTCTCAAAGCATTTTATGCCTCGATCCGATACGGTGTTCCAGTTGTTCATTCTTCTTTGCAGCATTGTAAACTCTATGTTTTTATTCAATTGACGGTGCAAAATTACGGATTTTCTTGATGTCCAGCAAATTTCTTTAGAGAAGAGCCGATATGAAACAAAACGTGTGATCCATAGTGCAAAAGTGCAAGTGCAACGTAGTGCATAATGCTACCTTGGTAGTTAAGGATATCTTCTCATACGATAATGCTCGACCAAAGCAAATTTACGTTATTCCATTAGTTATCGTTCGATAAAGTCGGAATCAGGGAAGAAAGTATTACTTTTAATCGTTAATTACACCTGATTGCCAATAATTGTTAGTAGCTCACATATAAATCTATCCTAGCAAATCTTTAATGAAAGAAACACCTGTCTCTACCAAATCTTTGCCCTCAAGAAGAGGTATTATCAAGGACGAACAATCTTCATTCCATGATAGGTTATATACCGACTTATATTCAGAAAACACTTGTTGCAAAGATTTATGCTCAGGCAAAACGTTATCAGGATAATCTATGTCTATTTTCCAATGGTCTGTATAGCTTTTCAGCTTCAAGTTTAATGAATCACAATGAATTGAACCTCTGTTTCCACCATATCCCCACGATGATACTTTTATGTCCTTGTTTTCCGCTTTTAAATGATTAACTACTATTTGCGCAAAAGGCTCACAATGATAACCGCTCAAGGGTCTGGACGAGGCTCTTTGTAGTGACACAATTCTTAAATCAATTGGATTATCGTAATAGTAACCAGCATAATAGTATAATTTCCCAGCAGACTCCAGGAAGTCATCATATTTTAATGCATATCCAATATAGCCATTATCTTTCTTATGTGTCTTTAAGATAGTCTCTATATCACCGTACATTATGTATTCACGAACGTAATCATTGAATGGCTTTGCCACTTCCCGTCCTGAGTCGTACATGAAGATAAATTCCCACCCTTTTTCCTGACAACCATAATAAAATCTATTCTGATACGAGCTCCATCCAACGCGAATTCCGCGATAACCTTGTGATATCAAGAGTTGGTTTTTCTTTGTATCAGACAACTTTTTAAATTCAGAAATAGCTGCAACTAAATCATTGTAACTCGTATTTCCATCTAGCACATACTTAACAACGGACAGATTGCCATGGAACAGAGAACAGTCTTCGAGTTCATCAAAGTTACCTGCTGTACATACTGAACGCAACTCATTCTTAGCGATTTCATGAGCGATGTTTCCGAGGCCCGCAGGACAACTAATTAATAATGAATCCACACCTTTTGCAGAGCATAGATGTCTGATCGTTTTTTCATAGTTAGAAATCTCGTTGAGACGTATATTTGATCTGTAGCTTAAATCCTTGGTCAAAAACTGGCGCACTCCATCTATGAGATTTCTCATCACTCTGACATATCTTATCAATTCAGGATTCGGTTTATAACATTGATTTTCCTGACAATATTGTATGATTGAATAGAGAAATATCTGAATTGTTACTAAACAGTTTTCCCTCTTATTGCTTATACAGTATTTGAACAAGTCTAAGTCTTTAGGTATTTCTTTTGAAAATAGCCTAACCTTTCCAATTACATATTCGTTGCCTTGATAAAATATCGCATTGAAGAAATTAGAAATGGAGCCGTTCTCTTTTTTAATATTAACGAACACATCAAGACTCCGGAACATCAATGAGAGATATTCAATATCTGAATATGTTGAACACTGCTGCCCGAATTTGTTAGTATAGTCCGAAGTCTTAACATCCTCACCATTAATTTTAGGATTCTTAAGATAGAAGTGAAGTTCATGGATATATTCTATATACCGCTCAAAATACCTGTCTATCACTGGGTATGGTTTGTCTTTCTGTTCCCCTGGCTTAAGTTTCCTCCATTCTTCAATTGCATAAGTCCAAAATATGTCACTCCATTGATGCTCGATAGATTGAACAAAATAATCCTTTATCCCTGTATAGTTCTCTCTATCCTTTTCAATAAACTCATATTGAGAATTCGCATGTTGGTCTGCAAGAAACTTGATGAACCTTGCTTTCCAATTCTCGAAAGAAGTCAGCTGCTTGCCCCTCTCATTCATCTTCACATAAAGACTGTCAGACAAATGAAAATCTTTCATATTAAGACAATCGAACTTCAGCAATGACATTGAATTTATACACATCTTCATCCAATGATCTCTATATCGTGGTTTACTGATGAAAACATCGGTTGCATCAATCATATCAAGCATTGCCTGAATCGTGGGGTCAGTATCCCATTGCTTGAGATACCAAGCAACTTCTTTTCTGATATATTCCGAAATGGTCTGACCTTTTGAGAAGCAGCTGAAATCAATTCTTTCTTCAATCAATTTTTGGCAGAATAGTTCTGAACTCCTTCTTGTTTGGTATGAAAAATAATCTTTGACATCAATATCTCTAATACCAGATCTTTGAGAAAGAACCCAATGTATCAGAAATATCGTAGTAAGCCGTTGTTGTCCATCCAATGGAAGAAATTCTCCTTGGTCAGTGCCTCCTGTACCATAGATAAAATCCAAATGATATTCTTTACCTGAAACCAAATGGTCCAGTAACACAGCAAGAAACTCATCTCTTTTCTCTTGTTGCGCATTACTTCCTTGTACATAATCCCTTTGTATTTTTGGAATTACTATTTTGTTCCCCTGGATTAGTTCTCCGAATGTATGTAAGTCTTTCATTTTACAAATTCATTGTAGATGGATTCAACATGAGTATAATAGGCATCTCTGTCAGGCAAAGACCAGAACTTCAATTCCTTGACATATTTTGAAAAAGCCTTATTAAATGCAAGTTCAGTAGTAATAGGAACATATGTATGTCTCTCGCTTGACGGATCAGCTTCGCTCCGTTCTTTAAGTATATTTCTCTTGGTATCAAGAAGATAATTTTGAAGTGCAGAATTTGTCTTTTTGTCAACAAGAGCCATATTTCTGATTGAGTGCATCTCCTCGTCTTTCATTCCAGCCAATTCATCAAACACTTTGTCAACCTTGCCCATTAACTCTTTGATTTCCTTTGAGGATTCATACTGTTTTGAAGCTTCTTGATTAGCCTTCTTATTTGCTTCTCTCACCACCTTGTCTTCCACATCTTCATCAAGATATACCAACGAATGTTGAAGGGCTTCAGCCGCTTCTTTGGCCGCAGAAATTAAGTCCTTATCATCAAGGCTCTCCAAATCATGACCTTTAAGTTCGTATACCTTCCTGTTTAACCATGAACATGCATCTTTGAAAGACAGATCCACAATATTTTGCGGATGTATATGCTCAAGACTTGTAACGTTGTATTTCTTAAATAGATGGAACGGAAAACGGCTGATGTCATTCGGTTTTCTGAGATGATCAATAACATTAACTAGTTCAAGCACCTTTATTATCTCTTCCGGATTGTCATGATAGTTGATAGATTTTAAGGTGTTTGTCTCATTATCCTTATTTTTTGAGCGTATCTTCACCTCTGAAGCAATCTTGTCGTTTAAGATATTAATGAAAGCTGATTTTCTCAGTGACTTCTGAGCATAAAGCTCGCGGATTAAATTATTAACTCGACTATCTCGTTCTTTTGTTCTCTCTAGGAACAGCACCAACAAACCAATTCGATGATAAACTTCGAAATCCTCGTACCAACTCTCAAATAATGAAAAAATATCCATTACTCTATTCCATAAATCCTTCACCAGCATTTCTCGGTTGCCACCTGGTTGTGAAAGCCATCTGTCTATAACAACATAATCAAAATGGTTATCCCGCTTGATGTCCCTGAAGTACTCATCTTCTGCTTTTTCTTCATAAATATCTTTTGCTGCAAACGATAGAAGGAAACTGATATGCGACGGATTGTTAGCATCTTCCACAGCATTTAACATCGACCAGAAAAATGGATTATGGAGTTTCTTTTCCATATTATCCCAATCAGCCGCAACTTTACTGGTCCACTGCTCCATGCTGGCATACTTCTCTCCTAAATAGCAGTCACTTTGCATAATGAGGGCCTTGACAAGTTCCGTGTCTGTTAGTTTTATCTGCCCATAATTCAGTCGATTGAATATCTCAATAGAGTCCTTTTCCAACTGCACGGGGTCATAGCAATCTTTTCTCCCATAGTCAGTTTCATACCATATTACCCTGAGATCTTTTTTATCCTCATCTGCTAAATTGGAGTTACTGTCATTGTTCATTAACATTTGTGCAAATGGGACGCGACAACGCTTATTATTGCGGAACCAATTACATATTTCGACATAGGCTTGCCGAATAAAGAAATTATCTGCCGTAAGGTATTGCTTGTCATCATCATTCAGAAAGTAGTTATTATTCAAGTAATCACTCTCCTTCGGGTCGTCAATAAACTTTGAATAGCCTATCTGATATATATTCTGATTATCACAATTATCCTCGATAGTAGTTTTCAAAGCTTGCAGGATAAGATATAATGTAGTGAGTCTTTGCTGCCCATCTATTACATCATAATGATTATCACCTATTTTATATACAACTACTGGTTGAAGGCAGTAAAACTCCTTATCTTTTACCTGATTAGCAGCTCTTCTATCAATAAAATCTTTTAAATCATTCATTAAATCTACCACTTGCTTCTTTTCCCATCTGTAACCTCTCTGGTATTCTGGGATATTGAATCTGTAGTTCAACAAGTGATAGAAATTTAGTATTCTAGGATTATCTGCCATATTATTTGAAATTCTTATAATATTCTATGAAGTTAAGATATTTTAGATTTGCTCTATCTCCAGTCAAAATCTTCATCGCGAAGTTGCTCTATAGCAATATATTCCCATTCATCTGTATAGAAGTTTGGAGTAAAGCGTATGTGCCTATGCACCTTTTCAAACGGCAATCCAGGACCATATAGATTCAGCAATTCATTGCAACGCTTACGAATAATATCCGGTTGGAAAGTGTCTTTTTCCAAATTATAAAACACTGTTCCCATACGTTCTATCTGTTGGCATTCCTTTAATGGCAGAGAGTGGTTATCAAGTATGATACCATACTCTTCCGGATAATTAATGGCTTGAACTCCCAACAAACTATCGTGCAGTTTGTCAGTGCGAACAACATCGCCAGTATATATGAAGTCACCATGGATATCTTTCAGATTGGTACAAACACCAGCAAAGATGACGGGATGTGCGTAACCTCTGCCATCACATTCATCATGGAAGGTATCGACCACGACACCCTGATTGTGGGCATACTTCCAGATTTCATCCTGGTCCCACACATAAAGCTGATTCCCGTAGAAAAAGAACTGCCCGAAATATGCATAGCCGAACTTATTGTCATCAAGAACATAACGGATACGCACAGAGGGCAAGCCAGTCCGTATGCCGACACCTATCTGGTAGAGATATTCACGGCACAACTCGCGCAGAACATCATCTGTCAACACTTCAGGAACATTGGGCTCGGACATGGATGAACACTGGTCAATAGAAGCAAAAGTCGCATACCAGACTATCCACTCTTCTGGAGATGCAACATTGGGCAATTTTGAGGCACCAGCATCATAGAAAAGCATTGCCATCTGTTTATCCGAGAATCCTGCTATTCCACATCCTATCCTGGTTAGAAGAAAACGGTTAAGCGGATGAGATTTTGCATATTCCACGAAGTCTTCGACATATGGGCGGATATCATCAACACCACCATGCATGGTCGGTATGGCATAACATTGTCCAGTTGGGCCAATACCTACTCCCCATTCAGCACCGAAATGTTTATATGCATAACGCGCAGCTCCTCCGGTATGATGCCCCTGAAGGTTTGACCCGAATACAAACACCTCGCACATTGACAGACTTTCTATCTTATCAGGAGCAAGCTTTGGGTATTTTGATTTCATATCATTTAATTTATAGGATTTTCATTGCAAATAACAACTGTTCATTTATACATTCAATAAATTCACATCAACATCAGGAATGATAATGTCAGCGAGTTTGTCGTTAACAAGAAATCCCATATATAGCGGAATGGTGAGTATATTTCCCTCTCGTCCTACATTATATTGTCCCAACTTGATTGCATTTTTAACATGATATACGTCCTTGTTTTTAAGAACTGTAGTCATGCTTTTTGACTTACCTGTTTTTGCCTTAATTTCAAGGATAACACATTCACCTTTGAATCTTACCAGAAAGTCCAATTCAAGTCCGCTATCCTTATGGAGATAGTATAGTTTTTGACCGGATTTACATAAAAAATCCGCCATAAGATTCTCAAAGATAGCTCCTTTGTATCCAAGAAGATTACCCTTTAAAATATCCGCCTGAGTGCCGTAGTCGAGCATTGCCACAAGGAGACCTATATCGGTAGTGTACACTTTGAAACAGTCCTTGATGGTATTTCCCTCTAACGGCAGTTCTGTGGTCTGTATGTTATAGCATCTACGTACAATCCCGGCATCCTCCAGCCATTGAATACTACCAATGTATTGAGAAGACCTTCCTCCCTTTTTTACAACTGAATACTGGAATTTCTTGTTTTCTTTAGCCAATTGCTTCGGAATAGATTCAAAACATTCACGGATATTGGGTTTGTCTGCATCATCTGCATATTTGACCATATCCTCTTCGTATTCAGCAATAAGATTTCGCTGTAACTTATATATTAGTTCGATATTCTTAGTCTCAAGGAAACAATTTACCACTTCCGGCAAACCTCCAACAATGACATATCTGTACAGCAGCTCCATCATGGCCTTATGAACCCCCTCGGGGACAACCGTCTCGTTCTCAAAGCATGATTTTACAGAATCAATAACAGTAGGACTGATACCGTTTGCCCATAGAAACTCTTCAAAATCCAACGGGTACATGTCAATCACTGTTTCATATCCGACAGGAACTGAATATTGTCCTATATTTTCTTTCTTTTTCTTGCTTTGGCCGTAGCCTTTCACTCCCAAAAGAGAACCTGTGGCAATAACATCGAAACGCCCGTCTATATGGAATGACTTCAAGGCAGTTCTTGCTTCCTTACATTCTTGAATCTCGTCAAGGATAATGCAGGTTTTTCCTTCAATGAAACGACTGCCTTTAATCAAAGCAGAGAGATTGAGAATGATGGTGTCAACATCTATATTGCCCGTAAAAGCAGACTTCTTGTCTGGCTCAAGAATGAAATTCATATAGACCACGCTATCATAATTCTCTCTTGCGAATTTCTGGACAATATATGTCTTTCCGCATTGGCGTATACCTTTTATCACCAGAGGCTTTCTGCCCTCAGACTGTTTCCAGTCGGCTAAATATGTTTCTATTTTCCTTTTAAGCATGGCACAACCTTATTCTTCAATGACAAAATTACACTTTTTCTAGCGAATAAACCAAAGCTTGATACATTTTTTCAAGCGAATAAATCTAATTCGTTACACTTTTTCCAACGAATTAGACTCCATTTGTACCAGCTTAAAAAAGTGGACACGGAAAAAATTTTTCAGTTAAACAATTTTTCCAAAGTAGACAATAGCGATATTTTTGTCTGATCTGATTTTCCAAAAGTAGACATTTCCTATAAATTTACGTCATTTTTGTTTTCAAAAGTGGACACATTACCCAAATCGCTCTCTGACAGCGCACTGGCACGCCTCTTCCGCACGAATTTAGGTTCTGTGGTCAACTCTCTTTTTTCAAACGTATTTTTGCATTTGATTTCGCCTTTGTTATAGCGTTTTCTGTAGTTCGCAGGAGTGTCATATCCGATGGCAAAGCAAGGCCGCCGTTCATTGTAGAACCGGACATATCTTTCCAGCACTTCGCGGAAGTCACGTTTCTCCCTGCATCTCTCTATTCCAAAGTCGATTGTCAATTCTTCTTTTATCCAGCCGTTCAGAGCCTCATTCACGGGATTGTCGGTGGGCTTTCCTGCCCTTGACATTGAACGGATTATGTTCGTATCCCTTATCAGTTCATTATAAGCCATGGAAGCATATACTGTACCCTGGTCCGTATGCAGTATGACCGGTTCCGATGTCCCTTTCAGCAGGCATACGACATCATTCAGGCCATCCGTGTACTGCTCTCTGGCGCCACGCCTTTCCGCCACCTTACAGGTCAGTATCTCCTTTTTGAAGACATCGAAGTAGAAGGTGACCTCTATGTACATGTACCAGATCTTGAATGCCGTCATGTCCGATACAATCACCTGACGTGGACGGTCAACCGTCTCCCATGTCGAGTATATCAGATTGGGATACCGGTCCCTGACCTTGCGCGCCTTATAGCGTACCTGATGCCGGGTCTCGGACTTGATGCCGAGGAACCTGAAGCATTTGTAGGCATAGCTCTCGCTTATTTCAATATGCTCGTTGATCCTGATATATGCAGCCGTCCACCTGTAGCCATGCGTGCGGTGCTTTTCGTGTACTGTCCTTACAAGCTCTATCATCTTTTCACGGTTGATGTCGCGCCTGGATGGAGGTCGTCTTTTCCACTTGTAATAACCGGAGCGGCTTACGCCCATAAGGCTGCATATGTCCCTGATGGCATAGTCCCGTGACAGCAGGTCCACTATTTCGAACTCTTCTCCCTTAAACGAACATACTCCTGTTCCCCAGCTTCGTTCATCTGAACGGCATAACTTTTTTTTAGCCTCTCGTTCTCGATGCGGAGCCGGAGGATTTCCCTCTTGTAGGCCTCCTCCGTGCGGTCTATGCCTTCCGGCAATACTTCCCTGATTTCGGCATCCGCCCTGGCAAGCCCTTCCAGTCCGCCTTCCTCGTACTGTTTGAGCCATTTGCGGAATGCAGCATCTGATACATTGTTAAGAGTGCAGAAGTCACTCAGTTTGATCCGTCCGTTCAGCTTGAACTGGCGAATCAGGAACTCTTTTTCAAGAGGATTCAAGTGTGCCATAAAAGTTTCTCCTTTCCGGTAGATGGGACTGCCGCTGACTTCGGGCCGCCGGAAGTCGCCCCCGCCGTTCGGGGCTTCGCCCCTCTCTCCGGAGGCGACTTCCAATGATTACCAAAGTTACAACTTTCAATCTTTTTCTACCCTCCCGTGTCTACTTTTTCGACAGCAGCAAACATACACTTTTCCATGAAATCATCACCTTTACTTTATCCCCGTATTCATATATACGCTCATTAAAGTAAAGTCAAAATAAGGGAAAAGGATAAATACATATAATCAAAGAGCAGCAAAAGCGCAGTATTTACGAAAATAGGAATATATATCATTGTATTTCTGTTTGTTATAAATATACATTCATTTTCTCATTTATTCCTGCAAGCCACCATTTTTACCTATTTATGAATTATTTTTGTTACTCATTTTGATACTTATATCAAACCTATTTACTACCTTTGCATCAGAATATAAAATGCTGGAGCACAATGGGTAGAAGAAAGCAATCAAAAGTAGAAAAAAGTCCGTTCAAGTTGCGGAGAAGAAAACTTGCAGACGGCCGCGAGTCCCTTTTTATAGACCATACTGTTGACGGCAGGCACGAATACGAGTTCCTTAAACTGTATCTTGTACCGGAAACTTCCGTCAAAGCGAAACGTGAAAACGCGAAAACACTCCGTCAGGCGGAGGAGATAATTATCGCCAAGACCGAAAACATGGTTGATGACAAGGCGCAGGAGGAAGCGGCGAAAGACAAATCCCAAATGTTATTGTCGGACTTCATTAGTATGCTGATGGAGGAATACAAACAGCGGGGACAACCCGCCTATCTGCGTTTAAGGGCAGCACGCACCAAATTGGAGAAGTTCCGTCCCGGTGCAAGATTGTGTGACATAGACAAGAAATTCTGCGTCGATTATGCCGAGTGGCTACAATCCGAGCCTCTCACTCCGCAAGGGAAACCACTTGCCCAAGCCACCGCATTTTCCAGTTTCTGGAATCTCGGCATCACCCTGTCAAGTGCAAGGCAAAAGGGTTATATAAAAAGCAACCCGTGGGAACTGCTGGGCAGCCACGAGAAGATACAGCAACCGGAAGGCAAACGTGAGTTTCTGACCTTTGAAGAAATCCGCAAGCTGGAGCAAACTCCCTATATCAAGGGAAACATACGCAAGGCATTTCTGTTTGCCTGCTATTGCGGATTGCGTGTCGGCGATGTTACGGATTTGCGCTGGAGTGACATTTCCGTCAATGGCGGGCGACACTTCGTTTCGGTGGTGATGCAGAAAAATTCCAAGCCCATATCGCTCCCCCTCCCAGCCAAGGCATTGTCATGGCTTCCGGAACGTAGAGAACCGGAGTCATCGGTATTCTCCCTACCGTCACGTACCAACCTGCGTAAACATCTGCAGAAATGGGCGGAACAGGCTGGATTGGAAAGACATCTCCATTTTCATTTGAGCCGCCATACCTACGGCACGATGCTGATAACCGCAGGGGTTGACCTTTATACCGCCAGCAAGATGATGGGACATGCCGACGTGCGCCCCACGCAAGTCTACGCGAAAATCGTTGACAAGAAAAAAGAAGAGGCCGTTTCACTGATAGACAAAGTATTTTAAGACATGGCAGCAACAAACAAGAAAACCAATAGATTGAAAGAGCCTGTAAAGGTTCGCACCAAGAAACTTGCCGACGGCTCTGAATCATACTACCTTGACATCTATGTCAACGGCAAACGGAGTTACGAGTTCCTGAAGATGTACCACCTGCCGGAAGTCAACGCGAGGGTCCGGGAGCAGAACCGCGCCACCCGTGAGGCTGTCGAGACTATAAAATCACAACGCATCATCGAGATTACCAATTCCAGAGCCGGAATCAAAAACAAATCCGCATGGCAGAAGCTGACACTCGCGGACTGGCTGGAAAGATTCTATTCCAATCAGGAGCGCAAGGGTATCAAACGGATCGAGAAATTACGGAGCATAATCAAGGTCATCAACCAATACGGAAAAAACACACGGATGGGTGACATTGACAAGAAATGGGCACTCGGCTTCATAGACTGGATCCAACACACTTATAAAGGCAGGCAGGGAAAGCCGCTTGAACAAGGCACGGTCGTGTCCTATGTTTCCCAACTCTCCATCGCACTGAATGCCGCAGTCCGCGCGGAATGGCTGGGTGAAAATCCGTTTATGCTGCTTGCTGCATCGGAGCGTGTAAAGAAGCCGGAATCCAAACGCCAGTTTCTTGCCATCGAGGAAGTGAAGCTCCTTATTGCCACCGAATGCCGTAACATGACGGTGAAACAGGCGTATCTGTTCTCATGCTATTGCGGACTTCGTTTGAGCGACATGGAGACCCTTTGCTGGAAAGACATTATATGCAATGACGGCAGGTATATGATTGCCACCGTACAGCAAAAGACATCCACTCCCATTTATACGCCGCTCTCGCAAAATGCCGTAAAATGGCTGCCAGAACGGAAACCGGACGACAGTGACGATGCACTTGTTTTCGCGGCACTCCCATCACGCCCGACTACCAACAAAATCCTCAGGCAATGGGTGGAAAAGGCAGGTATTGACAAGAAAATCACTTATCATACAAGCCGCCATACCTTCGGAACGATGATGATGACCGTCGGGGCGGACCTTTATACCACCTGCAAGCTGATGGGACACGCTGATGTGCGAACCACACAGATATACGCGAAAATCGTCGACAGCAAGAAAATAGAGGCCGTAGATATGGTAGACAGGATGTTTGAACAGGAGGAATCCAAACGGAAATAAAATCCCATTTTTTAGGAGCCTTTCTTGCAAAAGGCAGATAATTTGAGATTTGTGTAAAATCCGGGCAAAATAATTTTGAGTATTGCGTGGTTGGCGCAGCCGTAATTTTGAGATTAGCGTCGATTTTTACTAAGAATATTTTGAGATTAGTGCAATTATATGCTATCTTTGCTATTACTAACGACATATACATATGATATTCAAAAGAAAAATATACGAAGAACTGCTACAATGGAAACGGACGGATGACGGCAGAACGGCTGTACTGATACAAGGGGCAAGACGTGTCGGGAAGTCCACCATTGTAGAGGAATTTGCAGCCAATGAATACGAGACCTATATATTGGTAGATTTTGCCGCCTGTTCTGCTGAAATCCGTGATCTGTTCAATGACGTTTCCGATCTTAACCGTATTTTCATGCGCCTGCAATTTGAATACGGTGTCGAGTTGAAAGAGCGGAAGTCTGTCATCATTTTCGATGAAGTCCAGCTTGCACCAAAGGCAAGACAAGCCATCAAGTATCTTGTAAAAGACGGCAGATATGATTATATAGAGACCGGCTCGCTCATATCCATACGCAAGAATGTCAAGGATATCCTGATACCGAGTGAAGAAACCAAACTTTACATGTACCCGATGGACTATGAGGAGTTCAGGTGGGCATTGGGAGATACGGCCACGATAAAACTGCTTCAAGGATGCTTCCGGGACAGGACATCTTTGGGAGATGCCACAAACCGCAAGCTGATGCGCGATTTCCGTCTGTACATGCTTGTCGGAGGGATGCCGCAGGCAGTCGCCTCTTATCTGGATACCAACAATCTTGAAAAGGTTGACAGCGTGAAACGGTCTGTCATAACCTTGTATGAAGATGATTTCAACAAGATAGACCCGACAGGAAACGCCTCAAAGATGTTCCGTCAGATTCCGGCCCAACTGACAGGAAACGCCAACAGATACCTGGCATGGAGCGCGACTGACGGCACACGTAATTCAAGCCTGGCTGAAATCATATCTGAAATCAGAGAGTCGATGGTGGTCAACATGGCCTACCATGCCAATGATCCGGGTGCAGGGATGGCATTGCATCAGAATCCCGACAAATACAAGATGTTTGCAGCAGACACGGGGCTGTTCGTTACCCTCGCGTTTTGGGACAAGAAGTTTACCGACAATACGATTTACCATAAACTGCTCAGTGACAAGTTGAGCGCGGATCTCGGCTATGTCTATGAAAACGTCATCGCACAGATGCTGAAAGCAGCCGGGCATGAACTGTATTATTATACTTTCCCCACAGAGAGCGGGAAACACAACTATGAAGTGGATTTCCTGATTGCGGACGGGGACAAGGTAAGTCCCATCGAGGTAAAATCTTCCGGGTACAAGACACACGCCTCGTTGGATGCCTTTTGTAAAAAGTTCTCATCCCGGATAAAAAACAAGTATCTGATTTACACGAAAGACATGCGCAAGGAGGAGGATATCCTGTACCTTCCGGCATATATGACAATGTTTCTTTGATTATGAAAGATATGCTATCGAATAGCCCGCAGAGGTTGCGCGAGGTAAACAGGCTTGTCGCCACCTGTGACCAAGATGATTTCTCTTTTGGCCGGGCCCTGTCATTATCCCAGTTCTACCGGGATTTCAACGACACGAACAGCCTTGTCAAAGAGGCGGAGAATCTGGCACGGGAGAATCCCGCCCGGTTATTGGAATGTTCCATTTCCCTGCTTTCGGAAACGGACGGATACCTGTCATCGGACAGGTCGGGGCTCTATGCGGCAGACTTCGAACGCATTTTCGAGGAACACATCAAGCCGTTTGAACTGAGGTACGAGGAAGCGAAAAGTGCAGCCACACAACTCTGGCGCGACTATTCGGCAAAGAGCAACCGTCTGGATTTACTGCCGCTGGAGTCCGTGGAGTACAGACTGCTTGACAAGGAATGTGACGCCGCAAAAGCGGAATATGACAGGGCCCACGCCCTTGCAGACCTGTTGTATCAGGAATGGCAGCAGGAACGCGAACGGTGTTTCTGCGTGTATTGTTTCAAGCCGCTGTTTCTTGACGTGCTGGTGGAACGCCTTAAAGGAATTGCGGAAAGCATCATTGCCGACATCAACCACATGCAGGAGGACAAGCCATGAACGGAGCAAACCTGTTGCAGGAGACATCCGCATGGATGGACACCGTAGATCTCGCATTGTGCCTGTTCATTTACGAGGTGTGCAATGACTGTCAGTTCGAGTTTGCATCGGGCAGTGATTTCGTGAATTTCATGAACCTGAAGCCGACCTCACGCCCCGTCACCGTCCGTCCGAAAGAAAACCTGCGTGTCTGCTATATGGTTTTTGCCGTATCCCGGACAATCAGGCCGCACGAACGTGGAAAACTGTGGGCGGAAGAGTTCCTGAAACGTTGCGGCATATCCAAGTCATATTACGACAAGCACCGCAGCGATGTCTGCAGCGGCGGGACAACCGAAGAGAACCGTGAATACCGCAAATCCGTAGACAGGGCCATCGAAAACGCGAGGAAACTGAGAACGTCCCCATAGCAGCCCGCGGATTCCCCATTCGGGATAACATACTTCTATCATGGCAGTGCGCCATACTGTTGAATATCAGCAGTATGGCGCACTGCTGCTTTATGCGCTTTCCCCATTTGCTCCCCATTATGCCCCTTTAAGTCCAAAGTAACTTTGCAAACGAAACGGAAGGCAAATAAAGACCAAAAGCCTGACTGTTTCGCATTGTTGCAACAAGATGGTAAAGCGAGTATAAACAATAAACGAACAAGCGATATGGAAAGTGAACGCAATCTGATGACCACCACCGAAGCGGCCCGGTATCTCGGAGTGAAACCAAGTTATCTCTACAAGATGATGATGCGCCGCGCAGTCCCTTATTACAAGCCGGGAGGCAAGTTGTGCTTCTTCGCAAAGGAAGACCTCGATGCCTGGCTGAAACGGGTAAGGGTAAAGTCGCAGGACGAAATAGAGAGCGAGGCCATGGGGTATCTCGTGAGCCGGGAGAGAAACAAATGATTTATCCACTTTATAAAACAAAGACAATATGAATGATTCCAACATGACCGGTACAGGCTTCCCGAATGCCGTACCACAGGATTCCTCAAACAGGGGAACCGGCAAAAAGACGCCACGTTCCGCTATCGGAGCCAAGGCGCAGACCATTCTGGATTTTCTCAGACGATGTACCCCTTACGAGGCCGATTCCATCCGTGTGATGGTCGGTCATGCTACCGGAAAGGGAGATACGGACACAATTGAAGCAACTGACCTGCTTGCCGTGAACCGCTTTCTCAACCACGGGCTGACAAAGGAGAACGCAACGGGTAACGAAGCGGTAATGAGACACCGGCAGGAACGTGCGCAGAAACTGATGGAGGCTGTAAAGGAGTTCGTCAACATCGGCCAGTTGTGCCGTGTCAGCATTGCGCTGATGAAAATCTCGTCCGATTTCAAGGCCGTGGAGGATGCACGGCAACACCTGCAATCACAGCCGTCCAATGTTGCGGGCAGAAACTGTTAAAGGAGAATCGGAGTATCTGACAGTCTTGAAACAATATCCGTGAACCTTTGCAAAATAAGGGGAACAGAAATGCGGACAGAAATGTCAGATACTCCTGTTCTTCCTCACAGCAATGTTATAAGCAAAAGCGTAACACCGTCCCCGTAAGGGCAACCGATGACAAGGCTATACCTTTTGCTCCAAACCCAATCCTTTTATATACAGCCATAAATTCCGAAAGGCATTTATGGACATTTATCCGGCAGCGGATACACGTTCTGTGAGGCCGGGGACGGTATTTCATTACAAGATATGCCGGTGTATTACACTCCCTGACGGTCGTTCCATACACGGCACTCTTGCCATTGTCCGAAGGGGACAATGGGGAACGCCGCTCGCAGGCTCGCACCGTAATCTGCCTTTTGTATCACTTTTATCCCTCTTTTTTATGAATACAAGACAGGAAACAGCACTACATGATGAAGAAACCGGGATTCCTGAAAGCAAACGGGAAAGGCGTGACTCGACCATCTCATTCCGTGTCAGCAGGACACAACGGGAACATATCGGACGGCTGGCCGACAGGTGCGGCATGACAATCAGTGACTATGTATTGGCCCGGTCATACAATTACAGGCCGAAAGAACGCATGACCCCAAGACAAGAGCTGATACGTGACGAACTTATCATAGCGCGAAGCGACTATGCCAGATACACGTCCATGCTCAACGCCATGCCGCAGGATGAACGCCGGGCGATGTTCCGCAATCAAACCTGGATGGTCGGTGCGCTGCAACTGCTCGGCAGGACAGCAGAAGCCATCACAAAAATCATAGACCGCCATTTCGCACCGAACCGAATTCCCGAAAGTCCCCCAATACAAGAACAGACAGAAACAAAAGAAAAGACATGATAGGCAAGGCAAAATCCATAAGTCACGGAATAAACGCCCTCCGATACATCACCGGAGAGTCGAGGAACAAGAAACATCCCGAACTGATATACCACATCAAGGACAACCTGCTTCCGTGCAGACTCGATGCGCAGGGCGTATGGGACATGATAAAAGCCCATGCGCCGACGGGCAAGAACATGATCCGCATTGAAATCAGCCCGGCAAAAGAACACACGGAACATTTCACCCTGAAAGACTGGGAAAGGTTGTGGGACGATTTTGTCCGTGAATTTGACAGCATGGAGTTCAAGGACAGGCATGGCAATGTGTATTCCCACAGGACAAACATTGCGGAAAGCATCTATTCCGTAAATCTGCATCTGGAATCGAAAAGCGGCATTCCCCACCTGCACGCTGCGGTCTGCCGCAAGGACAAGGACGGCAGAACCAACAACGACCACAACATACATCTCCGCGCACAGTATGCCGCGGAGCGTATAGCCCGGAAACGGGGCTGGACGACAGCAGCAGAAATCCGCAGGACAAACGCCGACGAGGTTGCCCTGGAACTTACGGGTATTCTGCGTTCCATGCCGTCATGGTCATGGAGCGATTATGTTGCGAGGGTGCGGCAAAAGGGTTATACGCTCGAAGAACGGCGTGACAAGAAAGATGTGTTGCGGGGTTATACGGTCGGTATCGGGGATGTCATCTACAAGGCTTCGGAACTTGGCAAAGGCCGTACCCTGATGGCATCAAAGATTGAAACGACGTGGAACAGACTTCACAACCGGTCCGCCACAGAGCTTAAGCCGGAAGAAAACAAGGTTCCGGCACAGACTGCAACGCATTCCGGTGCAAACTTGAAAACAGCCGGTGACAGACCTGTTGCAGATTACTCCTCATGGCATGACGGAACATCAAGGTATGAACTTACACATGATGGCAGGGATTACAGGTTCTATATTCCCGACAATGTCATGCAATTGTTCGATGACGAGTTCGACTACCGGGAAACAGACAACCACAAGGAGCTTACAGACTATGCAGTGGCTCTGTTTGTCGGCATGATGAATGTCCCGGCTGTCCCGTCGGGTGGCGGAGGCGGCACTTCCAGCGACCTGCCTTGGGGACGGAAAGAGGACGAGGACGAAATGGAACGTGCCCGACGTTGTGCCCGTGCGGCCATCGCGAAACATGGCAGACAACCTAAATCATCACGCAAACGATAGAAAGTAACTTTATGTCAGGCAGAAAATACGATTACAGCAATGAGTTGGCGCAGGATGTGCCACAGAGTGAAAATGAAGAACGCAAGGCGGAAGCACGAATCCAACGGCTTGAAAAACGCAGTACTGCATTGGCTGACGAGTTTCGTGACCTGAAACCGGAAATCGGCAGGACTTACAACCTTCTGCAAAAACTTGTCAGTCAGACAGGCGCATTCACCACCACCATGCTCAACCTGCATGACCTGCTCAAAACCGATTTACCGATCCGTTTTTCGGAAGAGGACAAGAAAATGTTGCAGGATGAGTTGAGCAGTATCGCCAGAAAAGCCGCCGGGGAGATCCGTAAGAACGAGAAACGGGTCTCAGTACCGCAAGCGGTTTTCTCGTGCATGGTTATACTGTTGGTACTTCTTTCCGTATTCTTTGCTTTGGTCATTTTTGCCAACCTGAAACTGCTCCGTTCCGACATGCTGACTGAACTGGTGATCTTGTATTCCATACTCATTGTCCTGACTCTTGCTGTCGCCTATATATTTTATAGACATAAATAAAATATTAAAAATACAGTTATGGCAACAGTAAAAGTAAAATTCCGCCCGTCAACGGTCGCAGACCGTCCGGGCACTATCGTCTATTTTATAACCCACCATCGTATCATCAGACAAATCACGACGGAATACAAGGTATTCCCCGATGAGTGGGATGAAAAAATGTCGAAACTTGTAATCACGCCCGAAAATGGACGTGCAGAATTTGTCCGGGCAATTGCGCAAAGAATCCATCGGGATATGGATAGGCTAAACGGAATTATAGAAAATTTCGATCGTAGGCGGCATGGATATTCGTCCGAGGATGTAATTATGGAATTTAGGGACACCGCCAACGAGAATACCCTTTTCAGATTCATGGAGGATGTTATCGGACGGTTACGCCAATTGAAGCATATCGGCACGGCAAAGAACTACCACGCTGCACTCGGCAGTTTCAAAAGGTTTCGGGATAACGAAGACATTACATTGGATGCAATAGATCAGATTACGATAGAAGATTATCAGGCATATCTGAAATCGACCGGTCTGTCATCAAATTCCATATCCTTTTATATGCGTATTCTTCGGGCTGTCTATAACCGTGCGGTTGAACAGGAGTTGACCAGAGACCGCAAGCCTTTTCATACGGTGTTCACCGGAACAGAGAAAACCCTCAAACGGGCAATTTCAATCAACGACATCAAACGCATCAGGAATCTTGATCTGTCTCTTAAGCCCAACATCGAATTCGCCCGTGACATATTCCTGTTTCTGTTCTTTTGCAGGGGGATGTCTTTTATAGATGCAGCTTTCCTGAAAAAGACGGACATTCAAAACGGAGTGTTGACCTATCGGAGACATAAGACGAATCAAGTGCTCCACATCAAGATTATAAAACCTATCAAGGACCTGATTGACCGTTATTCGTGTAAGGATTCTCCTTACTTGCTTCCTATTATAGACTGTTCCGTCAGCGATGAACGCAAACAATACGAAACGGCTTTGCGCCGTATTAACAACACCTTGAAGATCATCGCCGATATGGTGAAACTGCCGGTTACGCTTACAACATATGTCACCCGTCACACTTGGGCGACAATAGCCAAATCAAAAAATGTGCCTGTAAATGTCATTTCGGATGCGCTTGGTCATGATTCCATTGCCACTACGCAGATATATCTTGCTTCGATAGACACGTCTGTTATCGATCGGGCGAATGAAATGATAATTAAGGATTTATAAAGAAAATATGTTACGCAAATATCTCCGTTTCCTTGCAAGAAACGGAGATAGAATATAATTAGCTGATATTCAGTCCAAATTCTTTCCCTCTTTGAATCAACCTTGTAAATCAAAATATGTTCTTTAATATAAATCAATAAAATTTTCATATTCCGATAGTTGGTCATTTCGGATTTTTCTATATCTTTGTATAACATCTCCGTTTCTTGCAAGGAAACGGAGATGAAGCCCTATGAGAACATTAGACTGGATTAAACACAGCAGATTGTTTTCATTAATGAATATAATTAATTCAATGTATAATTTTAATTTGGTTTACCTATGGGTGTTATATTAATCATCATCGTTGTGATCTTGGCCATTTACTTTATCAAGAAGAGTTCATCCAACAGCGATTCAACGATTGAGGAATCCGTCAAACAACATATTTCTTTTGACAATCTGTCGGAAGAAGAGCAAAGTGTAAGGGATGAAACCTTTAATAACATAATGCGAGGTTCGCACAGTGAAGAACTGGCAAAATGTTACAACAAGCTTAAATCTTTATTTATACCAAAGAACAACGGGCAATTTGCAGGGAGTCTATCGGGTCTGCTATCAGAGAAATCCCGTGCGAAAACGCTTGCCTCCATAAATGAAACCGTTACACGAGTACTCGGTAGCAATACTCATGAATACGCTGTATGGTATAACGTCTTTTTTGATAATATCCTCAATGAAATGTATTTCTCACCAAATGGGAAATTGGCCCAGTTTACACAAATGGTAATTGCGGATGTTCAACAGGGAGACTCGTTATTGGAGCAGATTGGAATAGCCAATATCCTGTCGGATCCTGAGAAAGCCAATAGCTCGATAAAAATTCGGACAGACAATGCAATAATTAAAATTGAAACAAAGACCAAAAATGATGTACTCCACTACGAAATAAAGGGGGCATACAATGCTTTTAAATACGGTTTGTGCTTGGACGATAAACTTATTCGTAAAGCTGAGATACTTATTACTATCTGTGCAAAATATGAATATGGTCCGAAGTACGAGCTTCATAAAGATGATGTGGAGAAATATGAGTTACCCAATCTGCGTACAAACTAAATAATTATCATTCGTTTACGGTCGACTCAAATCTCAATAATTTATTTATGGAGTGGATATTATATATAATTGGAGGTATAATCTTGATAAGCATTCTTTGGGGAATAGGGTTAATTCCCGAGATTTTATGCATGATAGGGATGTCTCTTTTTGTAGGCCTTATTAGTGGCGTAGTAGCATGGATCTTTGATTGGGGTTTTGAGGCAGGCTTTCATGTAGGAATATACATAGGTGTTGCATTGTATGCTCTATACTGTATTGGAAGAATTATTAATCCTGAAATAACAATAGAATTTTATACCGATGGATCGAATAAGGTCTTATCAGAACGCTGGAATGGTATAATAGGTCTTATTGTGCTTATAGGGGCCTGCCTTCTTGCGATATTCGGATAGATCAACGTGATTGTTGCAAAAAAATAAACTATGAACTAAAAAAATAAAAATCTATGGGATTCTTTACAAGTGTATTTTTAGGGCCTGAATGTAAATATTGCGGGAAACGTTCATTAGAGGATGATGAACCGAGTAAAGGCCTTTTCCCTTTTGAAATAAAATATTGCAGATCTTGTGGGCGATACCAAGTCTTCGGTAATATACCTCGTTGTTACCGGTGTGGCACTCCTCAAACAAATGTTACTATAAATGAGTATGGAGCGCCACTTCCCACATGCCCAAAGTGTGGCTATGTATGGGATGGAGAGTAGTACGGTGAATAGTTATGGCTTTATTGATTGATGATATCAAAATGTAGATACAAGAAAAGTCAAGTGCGAACTTGTTGACAGAGATTTTGCGACGAAAGATAAAATGTTATGTTAGAATTACATAAACTATTTGGAGCTATTATGCCTGAAGACAGAGTTCAAAATGAAAAGCGTAGAAATGATGATAGAAAGATCATCATCTACAAGAGCGAATTGGATTATCTGTCCATGTGCATATTGGAGTCACCTCAAATGGAAACCGGGGGTAACTTGTTCGGTTTGTGGACTCCATTCGGAATTCCGTTTATACAATATGTAGTAGGCCCCGGCAGGAATGCAGAGCACCATCATGCCCACTTTCGGCAGGATTTTGATTTCTTGGACAAAAATGCAGATTTTCTGGTAAAGGAACATGCGCTTCACCATATAGGAACATGGCATTCTCATCACTCTTTAGACCTGGACCATCCGAGTGGTGGGGATACGCGTTCTACTCTTTCTGGAATGAGAGAATGTCGTTTGAAGAGTTTTGTTCTGTTGATAGGGAACTATCGTCATGGGGAATCTACCGTGAATGCATTCCGCTATTATGACAATGGTAGCTGTATTAAGTTAAAATGGATAATACTTGACGGAGAGAGTCCAGTAAGACAGATTTATGATAGGGCACATCCGACCCTTGTCTATAAACCAAAAGGCGAACCAATAATGATGACGTTAGAGCAGACAACTTTGAACAGCGACAACAATGCGGCTTCGCAGGTACCCACATTTGATGCAGATTATTGGCTTTCAACCCAAGAGAACAAAAAAGAGTTTGCCGCCATCGTAAAATATCTTAAGACTGAATTTGAGAATGTCAGTGTGTTCCAACTGAATTCTTCAACCGTGGAGGTAAAAATGAGTGACGCTGAAGGTGTTTACAAATTTGTATTCGACAAGACATTCCCAGACAGTCCGCCCAAATTGTTTGCCCAAAGGAAAAATGAAGTTAAACTCAAGTCCGTGCCTAACTGGAACATTGAAGGGAAAAGCATATCCGAAGCATTTATTCACTTTTATAATACGATAGAGATATGACAGAAGAACGATTAAAAGATGAATTCTATTTGCTTTCACATGCGTTTTCTGTTAAGCAATTCAAGTTGACAAGCAATACGTTGACCATAGCATTGCAAACCAACTCAAAGAAGATATATACAGTAAGAATAGATTTGGCCGATCATCCTTATGCAGTACCCAAAGTATTCATAACCAGCCCTAAGCCATTGCGTGACCGTTCAGGAAACGCTTTGCTGAATGCCAGTCATCCGATGCACACGCTTACAGGGGAAAACGGCTGTACCCGCATCTGCCATTACGGTCCCTCCCAATGGCATCCGGGAGTATATCTGTATCAGGTGGTAGTCAAGGTCAGGATATGGCTTGAAGTTTACGAGAATCATCTGAAGACAGGCTATCCGCTGGACAAATATCTCAGTACGGCTCCGGAAAGATAAGAGAAGTTTAACCGATAAAAATTACGCATATGAGTTTTTTCAAGAAAAATCAAGCCAATGATTGTACGGATGTCAGTCAGGTAATCAAAGATCAGCATGACGGAAACAGAGGTGTTGAGCTGATAATGAATGAAGACGGAGAAATGGTTGCGGTGCCGTCGTCACAGGTCAACCAAATGGACGGTATAAAAGCAACGGAAATTGCAAAAAAAGATTATTACAGCTACTAATATCAGAACAATCTCTATGGGCAGCCTACTTTATCTTCATCAATACCAAATTCAGAACTTTATCAACGCCCCAGAACAATTCAAGCCCGGGGTGGCATATGAATGGAAAGGTGAGGATGTATATCATGCTTATTTGGAGTATCCACGGATTGCACCGTCAGGTTATGCAGTTGCCTGCTTGTTCCTGAAAGTTCAAAACAAGACGGATTTTGACAATGCCGAGACCTTGGTTGAAGAAATGAAGAAGTCAAATTCTGAATTTGATAGGTTCAATGTGATAATTGTTTTCAGGTTGGAGAATGGGCAGTTGTTAAAGCGGGCTTTCCTTCCGAACAAACCTGACATCCAAATCAGAATTGAATATATTCCGGATAAAAGTAACTTGTATACCCGCAGTAAAGGGCTGATTGAGGTTGGCGCATTAGAGAAAAGAAATGTTCTTATCGTCGGTCTGGGAAGCGGCGGTGCAAGCATAGCCGTAGAACTGGCTAAGGCAGGCGTAGGAAATTTTGTACTTGTAGATTTCGACCGTCTCGAACTGCATAACATTTCCAGACACATAGCCGGAGTCAATGAGCTTGGAAGGCTAAAAACAAATATTGTACGCGATGCAATTTTGGGAAAGAACCCTTATGCTAATGTCAATACATATCCAATTGACATTATGGAAGATACGACGACAATAGAAGGGCTTGTATCTGAAACGGATCTGGTAGTAGCAGCTACCGATAGCTTACCAAGTAGATATTTATTGAATGCCCTAATAATAAAGTATAATAAGGTCGGACTGTTCGGCCGGGCCGTCACCAGAGCTGAAGGAGGGGATGTCCTAAGAGTACGTCCTGGCGGGCCATGCTATGCCTGTCTGAAAGGAAGCCAATGGTACACACATGAAGAAGAAATTACAGACTTACGGAGAGCACGTGAAACCGGTGTTATTCCAGCCTACACTTCGGAAGACGACGCAAATGCAATGGTACAAGTAGGGCTTTCAACTGATATAGCTCCTATAAACACCATGGTCGTGAAACTAGCGATTCAGGAATTGTCAAAAGGTACCGACTGCCTTATCACCACGCTTGACCAAGAGTTGAATTATGACTTTTATATGTGGGCAAATCGGAGGGAATTACATTTTGCGAACTGGGCACCTTTCAATAACAATCCGGGACGGAAAAAACCGACCATATTGCAGTGGTATGGTGTGAAATTTCCGAAAAGTTGTGACTGTAACGAATGTAAACACTATTGATAGTTTTTATTATGGCTAAAATGATAAAATTGCCAAGCGGCATCAGTATAGATATGGAACAAGGGGAAATACGAACTCCTCTCGGTCCTGGACCTATACCTATCAGCCATAATACACGTCCATATATCACCTATCGAAGAAGTATTTGGAATCGGTTTGATGACATTATAGGCAATATAGGAAACTGGTTTGCTGACACCTCAGAAACTATCACAAGCATACTGTCCGTCCTATTGCTGGTCTGCATGGCTATCCCTTTTATCGGCTGGCTGATTTCTCTTGGGTGGTTTTGGGGTATAGTAGCAGGAATATTTTTAGGGGGGATTGCCTATTATGCAGCCATGATAGTGGTTGGCATTTTTATTTGGATAAGCAATATAGTGTTGGCTGTTATAAGATATATATTTTATTCCGGAACATCCTTCCTGATTACGTTGGCAATTGTTGGAGCATTGATTGGAATAAGTGTCATGTCATCTTCCAATAGCCACACAACAAATTCGACAAAAAGCGAATATGCCATTCCTCGAACTACAAAGTACTATTGTACGGCGAGATCGGTCTTGAATATCCGTTCTGCCCCCAGTCAAAACGCAAGAGTTATTGGTGTATTGAAGCCCAACCAGATAGTGGATGTTTACGAAATTACAAACGGGTTTGCGAAGATAAAATATAATGGCTCAGATGGGTATGCAAGTATCAAATATTTGAGCAAACAACAATAAACGGTGGAATCCAAAAAGCCTTAATAGAGTAGGAATAATAAAAATTCTATACCACTATGGCACAGAATGAAGTACTTTTCACAAAACTCGAAGTTCGTTTCGATGTAAGCGAAGGTCAAGCAGAATGGCGAGGCCGTTACAATGAACGTCATCCAGTTCCACTTGATTAAAAATTAATCAGTTCATCGTTATGCCAACATTTAGAAATATATATCTAACAGTTAAAGTCACGCTAAGATTTTGAAGGTATGCGAAAGATGTGTTTCGTGATGCTAACATATAGATGTAATCTTAATTGCATCTATTGTTATCAAAAGTATAAAACGTCTCAAAATATGACTTTGGAAACTGCAAAGTCCGTTGTTTCAAGAGAGGTTCAATTAGCCCGAGAATCCAATAATAAAGATGGTATAAGGTTCGACCTTTTTGGAGGCGAACCATTACTTCAGTTTGATTTGATAAAGGAATTATGTGCATGGATATGGGAAACCATCACAGATGTGAAGATAGATATTTTCATAACCACCAATGGTACTTTGCTTGATGATGAAAAGAAAGAGTGGTTTAAGGCGCATAAAGAAAAAATCAATCTTATCATGTCTGTTGATGGGAGAAATGACGTGCAAGAAGGTAATAGAGGGTGTCATTCTTCAGATTTGCCTATAATGTGGATGATAGAGACGATGCCAAATTATTTGCTAAGCATGACAGTTTCTAGAAAGGCCCTTGCAAATTTTGCAGATGAATTAATCTATTTCCATGAGCAGAACTACCGCATAGATGCGAAGCCTGCACAAGGAGAAGATTGGCAAAAAGGAGATGGAAAGATATACGAAGAACAGTTGAACAAACTCGCTGATTATTATTTGGCTCATCCGGACATAACTCCTATGTATATCTTCAAGGAAACCTCCTATGTTCATTTATTAAATAATGAACCTAATGAAAAATATGGAAAGACTTGTGGTGTAGCAGATGAATTAGTCGCATATGATGTAGAAGGGCGGTTGTTCCCTTGTCATCATTTCTTGCCAAACGTTAATGGGAAAACTTACATATTGGATTATCTGAATACGGTTGATTTCACTGATTCTTCAAGATTCGTTGATGATGAGTGCATGAAGTGTGAGATATTAAAAATATGCAGGACATGTAGCGCACGCAATTTTAATGAAAGAGGGGATGTCAGCCGTAGAGACAAAAGGACTTGTCAAATAATGCTTGCAGAAGGTAAGGTCGTAAGTGCATTTCAAATTAGGAAATATATGCAGAACAAGGACAACTTAACTGCTCACGAACTTTTAAAACTTAAAGCAGCTATCAAGTGTCATCAACTCTGTTGTGATTTCGAGAAGAAACTTTATGCAACAGAATAGTAAAAACGGAGAAGCCGATAGCCGTAAAAGTGGAGGCGTTATTTTTAATTCATTTATAACATGTTAAACAATGAATTGCTGATGGATGCTGCCGCATTGGTAAACTCTAATGAGGCAAAGATCGCACAACTTCAGGCTGATGTTGAGTGTGCATCTGGTTGCGGAATGTGTGGTTACGGTAGTAACTAATATTTCGAAGAGAGCGACTCTTTTTCGGGGTCGCTCTCATTTTATTTGTATACTTATTGGAGTTTGATATCAAATACCTAATTCGTTATTCTCCATTTTCTCATACATCTATTCAACCTCTATTAAAACGATATACTACATGAAGTTAGACGTATTATTGGTTCAATTGTCTGCCAATCCTTATTTTGACATGCTTTCTTCTTACTGCATAGGTCAATTAGGACTATATTATCTTGCGGAATATGCAGACAAGCATGGGTATAGTGCAAAAGTTAAATATTACAATTCATTCGATGTAGTGTCTGAAGTATTGCCCAAACTAATAAACAAAACTTCATGTCGTATTTTAGGATTTTACGTGGATAGCGAAAATATATGGGCATTAAGAGTCTTGATACCATTATTGCATAAAAGTTGTCCACAGCTTCATATTATCCTTGGTGGCCCCCAAGTTACAGGAGACCCGCATGGGACAATGCAATTAGTCCCTAATGTTACTTGTGGTATTATTGGAGAGGGAGAGATCCCATTCCTCAAACTATTACAGGCAGATACAATAAATGAGGACGTACTTAAGACTATAAACGGGTTGATTTATTATGACGCTTCTCGAAAATTATCAGTAACAAAGCCACAAAAGCAAAATCCCAATATAGATGAATATGGTTATCCCAAAAGAGAAAAGTATTGTCTGGATTCGGACAAAGTAACTTTCCCGCAATTGATTACGGGGCGAGGCTGTATGGGACATTGTGCTTTTTGTTATGAAGGAGGCCGCGAACATACTAATTTACGGGTTCGTAACATTGAGTCTTGTCTTGAAGAAATTGACTACCTTGTTAGAACATATGATATTAAATACATCAACCTTGTAGATGATACATTCATTCTAAACAGAAAGCGAACAGAGGAATTTTGCAATAGAATGATAGACAAATATCAAGGTAGAATCAAATGGTATTGTGAGGCCCGGGCTGACATCCTGTCTAAAAATCTAGATGTTTTACCCTTATTAAAACAAGCCGGATTAGTTAAAATCCAATTAGGAGGAGAATCGGGTTGTCAAGAAATATTAGATGCATATAAAAAAGGTGTAACTATTGAGGAATTAGAATTCGTTACCAAGAAAATTGCCGAGGCCGGAATTCCGTATATCTATGTAAACTTTATTATAGGAGGTGCCTTTGAAACAGAAGCTACGTTCATTCGGACATTGGATTTTGCAAAAAAGTTAATGCATATCGCTCCAGGGCATGTGGAAGTTAGCTCATCAGTATTTACGCCAACCCCAGGATCTCCTATGTATAATCATCCTGAAGAGTATGGTTTAAAAATTATAGATAAACGAAGTATACGAGGTGCAAGTTGTTCCTTTGTTTTTGCTGAAACCGAGCAGTTGGATCAATATAAAATATGGCAATTGCGTAATAAATTTAACAATGAGATAGATAAAGAATATGCTTTATTATTGGAGGAGATATCCCATGAGCAATTGAAAAATATATTCTATCTATCAACAAAATTCTCCATAGATACTTCATGGTCAAGTTTGCTTAAAAGCAAGGCACATTACAGAAATTATTTTGAACCCTTGGCAAGAGGAGGATTCTATTCTTTTAGTGAAATATCTATCAACAATATATTCTCTGCTATTCCTTTAAGGACTACACATCCGAGTTCTGACGGAGTCGCATTTTATAGGATTAAACGGTCAGGCGAATATGTAAAAAATAGTAATCTGGAGAATGCTTTGATTACGCTATCTGCGGGGAAATTAACATTCCATGATATTTTTAATATGATAAAGGCCAATCCGGCCTTAATTACAGAAGGAGGCAATCTATTTGATGAATGCCTATCAATCTATAAGGAATTCGAGCGAGATTTTTCAGTTATATGGAAAAAGATTTAAAGATTAAAACTCGGTATTAACTTAATATGCAGTCTATTGATACATTAAAGACAATTAAAGATACTCTTTTGAATGAAGGGCATCTCAGGAAAATACAAGAATTTACGCAAGAAACAGCTTCCAATACAGCGTTTAGTTTTTGGCGTGAAGCGGATTTTTGGGAGTATATAGCAATTGGCCTATCAGTTATAGCAATTTTTTTAGCTGTAATTACTGCTATTGCACAGTGGAAAACTGAAAGGAATACGAGAATGTCTTTAAGTATGAAGACTCAGGTTTATGAATCTATATTCAAGTCATTACTCAATGATCTTTACAGGATACAATGTGATATCTTATCACTACAAATTGTTTTAATGGAAGATGATTTTCAGTCGTATCCGACGGAGCGGTATCTAAAATACATGATGATTGAATTCGATAATTCTAATCTTGATTCATTTTTAGTTGTCTTTAATAAAAAATATAAAAGTGCGGCCGAAGAGCATTATCTTAAAATGCAAGAAATAAATAGGCTAACTCATAATTATAATGTTAACATTGAAATGCTAATGGAGCATTTAAAAGATTCATCAATAGATATAAACACTAAATTATTGGATTTCTCAATCGTAAATAAAAGCATAAGTTTTCTGAGCCAGGAAATAATTCAAACTGCCCAATTTATCTATGGAAAGAATTCTGATGTTGGTTCTTCTCTATTGCATTATATAAAAAGAGCATTAGACTTTTATCAGTTGAGCGAGGATCATATGAATTCTAAGGATTATTATATAAATCTTAAGAAGCATGAGGATATTATTGCTCCAGTTCTTAATGACTATTTCAAACATACTAATATCATATCCACAGAAGAAGCGATATTATTGGCTTATAAATTAATATCTTACGAAATAGGGAAGAGTGATTCAGGTGTAAGAAGAAACTTAATAAAGCTTAAGTCGTAATCTCATCAACCTAAGAGAAAAGCAAACAGTACCAGCTTTCGTTATTCTAGCACAAAGACGATATTATAACTCATCCGCGATAAAGGATGCTGATAAAATATACAGTTATATATAGAAATGATTAATATGGACCTAAACTTCTTAAATACGATTTTGAATACTCATAGTGTGTCTGGTTTTGAAAATGAGATGCGAAAAGAGTTTCTAAATTATACGAAAGAATTTGTTGATTCAACATATATTGATAAGATGGGTAATGCCTATGCATCAATAGTGAGCGGAGATAATTCGATGAAATACCTGATTGAAGCTCACATGGATGAAATCGGATTCCAAGTCGTATATATTGATGACGATGGATATATCTATATAAGAGCGAATGGTAGTGTGGATGCTCACTGTGTACCAGGATCTCAGGTTTGCATTATTACATCATCCGGCGAACGCGTTAATGGAATTATCGGAAAAACTCCTATTCATTTATTAAGTAGCGAAGAAAGAAATCGATGTTTGGAAATAAGTTCTATATGGATAGATACTGGACTCTGTAAGGATCAGGTGGTAAAAAAGGTTTCTATCGGGAATCCAGTGGCAATCATACCCAATGTATTATACCTGTCTGAACATGTGATATCTTCTAAATCTTTGGATAATAAGATAGGGGTATTCATAATAAGTCAAGTTCTTAAAAAACTAGCCAGTGTAAACCAAAAGTCTTTTGATGTATATGGTGTAGCAACTGTACAAGAAGAAGTAGGACATAGAGGCGCCTATGCATGTGCATGTAAAGTATGTCCAGATTTCATAATAAGCCTAGACATGGATTTTGCTACGGACGTTCCCAATTGTCCAAAATCTAAATATGGCGAGATTGCATTGGGTCGCGGAGTCATTATTCATCGTAGTATAGATAATGATATTGCGATGACGTATACACTGGAAAAACTTGCTAAGAAACTAAAGATTAAGCATCAAATTTCGGCAAGGAATATGCCTGTTGGAGGGACGAATGCGTTTATTCTTCAACAATCTAAAGGCGGAAACAAAACCATATCATTAGGGATACCATGCAGATACATGCATACGCCCGTAGAACTTTGTGATTTGGATGATGTAAATGCTGCTATTGATTTATTATACAATATCATTACATCGTCAGAATTAATCGAATGAAAACATCTGTTATAGGAATATCTTTTTTAGCATCCAAAGTTGTCTTAATTTCACACTTTTTTAGATTTTATAATCCTAATATGTGGGTGTCTCGAGGAATATGTTAACGAGAGATTCTAGATGATCTCTCAGGTACGCAAATATGGAATTTTATTTCGAGTCCTGTTCTTTACAACGAACAGGACTCGTTTATCATCATTGACACGCCAACAAGAAATAAGCAATTTTAATTGAACAAGTCTGCTACCTCATCCAATAATCATGTGAAATAAATTAAGTTGTATTTAATAATTCATATTGTTGCTATTTTGTTACCCATACGCTGATATATAGTCATATATCTTTTATAATAACCTAATTATATTTAGTATTTATCTTGAAGGGAAGATAAGAGATGGCTGAGCCATGGCTAAATGGCTCCGGCCATTTTCTCTTTTGGCTGCAAAAACTTATAAACGATCCGAGGCAAAGGTCGGTCCCCAGCGGCCACTCCGATTAAGCACAAAATACCTTACTCGGAACCCGAAAATATCCGTGAATCCGTCCTCTATTTTACAGCCCATTTTGGCGAAATAAACCCCGACATGCCCTATCTTTGCAGACGGGGTCAGTCGGGGCCTGAAAAGGCCGTTTTTGCCTTTTTTCCCTCTGTTCGGAGAGGACCGATGAAAAAAAACGTTAAATCTTCGATTTTTCGCAAAAAAACAAGTAAATTTTTGAGTAGTCTACCTTTTAAGACATAAACTATTGATAATCAATTAGAATACGATGATGCATCGAAGAGAATCTACTTTTACACCCCCATCAACCCTACTCCATACTTTGGAAAAGGGAGATAAACGTTGAATATTTCCGTAGATAAAAAAATTAACATGTTTCCATTCATCAAAATTCAATTCCAAAATATAACGCTCTGATCCCGACAATATTTCTTTTTCTATCCGTATCTGCCATCCCCAAGAGTCCTTCATAGGTCCGTCCATAGATGCAGCTTGATTCGTATCAGAATATTTGAACTTCAACAAACTAATCAACTCTGAAATAATTATATGTCGCTCCGTATCCAAAACAATACGATCATACCACTTACCAGGAATGGCAACAATATAACTCCTGTTATTCTGAATTCTGAAACAAGATTTCCGCTCTGATTCTCGATTACTAATCCAATCATAAATATATTCAGCCCTCGAATCTGTGATGAGACGATTGTAGAGCATCTTGAATGATTCATTCGTTTCATTCGAGAGACAGGAAGCTTGTTTGACAACATCTTCAAGATATTGGTCAATCGATTTATTATTGGGAGTATCAAAATAATGACAGAACATTTTTCGTATGGCAGGAGAGCCCGTGAGAATATTCTTAAGATACTTTTCTGTCTCGGCATTTTCTGTAAAATATCTATCCTGCATTCCGGAGGGGTTCCATTGGTTCAGACAACTGAGCAAAGCCCGAATAAGAATATGCCGTTTATTCTTTCGATAAGATAGAGCGATACCATTCTTGTCAAAAAGATCCTTGACTATCTGGTATCTATCTTGAAAATTCCTACTCGTTCCATGCTTTGGCGTGAAAAAGAATCGTACGGATCCTTTGAAGAATGGGTGGCTTTCAGCTTCAATAAATGCCTGCTCCCAAGATTGATCATAGTTTCCTTGGGAATCAAACATCTCTTGAGCCTTCTCTTGCTCCTCTATCAACTGACGGTTCTTACTTTGAAGATTAGCAGAAGCCAGACTTCGATAAAAATCTTTGCCAATCGCATCCGGAAGGTGAATTATTTCATGTACAGTTTTAATAACACCAGTCAACGTAATGATATTTTCTATCGCCGTATTTTCGATAATATTGAGAACAACTCTCAACATTTTCTTGAAATTTTCCCTCACAATACCATCGTCGAAATTCTTATTTTGCGGAATGGCCTCAATAAATTCGGTTATAAAGGCAAATACAACTCTATGAGATAACAGATAGTTTTCTTTATTCCGGACATCGAAATCGAATACTCCCCCATAGGGAGCTTTTCTTATGACATTACAAATTGTCTCGTAATGGGAAAGAAAGACATTGAGGACACGCTTTATCGGGCCAAATACGGGAAAAACCTCCTCCCTTTGCTGTTGGGAAATCATCTGGAATAAATTTTCATAGTTTTCCCATCCCTCTAATTTCCTCTCAACAGTATTTTGTTCAACATCGTTATAAAAGAACGATTGTAACGATGCTATCGTAGTATTGTTTCCTTCAAGAAGAGTTGCTTTGGTAAAAAAGTATCGATTGAAGAATCGGAAATATCGATCTCCTATTTCTTTATCGTTTATAGTAATGATATTTTTTATTTCATCCAACTCAGATATTTTTAATGGATTCTGCCAGAAAATATCTATCCATTGCGCATCGATATTGGATATAAACTCAGGCCAAAACGGCATTTTCCCCTGCACTGGTAGATCCATACCATAAACACCAGTCGGACAGGTTGATTTCATATATTTGACGATGGAAGCCTTGAAATTCTCAAAAGGAGTCAATCGGAGTCCTCTGGAATTCATTTTGATGTAAAGTTCGTCAGTCATATCAAACTGGTCTAAAAGCAGCACATAAAACTGGATTCTATTCAGTCTTTCATGTATATTTCCCAGTTTGTGTCCTTTGTATAAGGTATCAATATCGTCAAGCATATTCAACATGGCGCAAACAGTAGCGTCACAATTGAAATCATCCGTGAACCATTTGTTGGCTTTCAGGACTTCCGAAGGTTTTTCCGTTTTCAGATCGAATTTTGTAGAGGTAATTTTTGACAGAAACTGGGTGGACGTATCTCTGGTTTCATAGGTAAAACGGCTGAGAAACTTCGGAACTTCAGAAGCTTCTTGCTGATAAATATACCAATAAAGCAAAAATAGAGTAGTTGCACGTTGCTGTCCGTCAAGCAATTCTAATCCTTCACCACTGCCATTAACAAGGGGTTGTTTCGAACCAAAAAGGAAACCAAGTTCAAGAGGTGTCGTATTTTCATTATTATCGGTTAATGAGGTGAAAATTTCCTTGAGAAAATCCGACCTTATTTCGTTCTCCCGTGACCGTCCTGGGCATAGGATCGTTGAATCTTGGGGATAAAAATACAAGAGACTTGATAGGCTCACTCTCGTTATCCACATGTATCCCTTCAGTTAAAACCTCTTCAAATGTATGTAATTGAGTTGTTCTCATTGCACGTCTATTTTATCTGATTTCCATATTGAAGACTGAAGTATCAGAAAAATTCGCTTTAAAATCCTGAATCTCCTTCAACATGTAAGCATGATACGCTTTTTTATCATCTATGCTCCATTTCCAGCGATCGTTTGAACAACCGTAGTAACTCTTACTATATATATTTTGGGTACATATCGGAACAAATATACCGTCGTGTACCCTCTTTTTTATAATATCAGCCTTCCATGCGAAAATCTTATTCTGATATGAGCGATTTGTTCCAGAATCAAGCAATGTAAGATTTCCAATCCAGTTTTTACGCACATCTGATTCATCTTCTCCAATAAGAGTACGCACCCTATTAATCATATTAACCAAAGTACTACTTGTATCTGTATTTGCTGAATCTAACAGCTCTTTCTTTAACTCCTGATAATTTTCATCATTAGTCAAGAGTGTATTCAGGGCTATTTCAGCTTCTTTCAACCAAGCTTCTTGTTCTTTTTGATCGGTAAGATTATTTGTTGTAGCCGAATCAACATGCTCTATATCCCAACCAAAGGCGTCCAATGCCTCGTACGGGAATCTATAGATGTGGCTCAAAACATCTCTGACATTTCGCTTAAGATCCGTCTTTCTTTTTTCGCTATCGTTTTTACTAATATCAGCAAGTGCATTATCAATTGTTTTGTTGGTTTCCCTGACATTAAGGAATCGGAAAAGATCATACATTTTGGCTTTATCTGCGGAATTGTTAAAGAATAGGTTAATATATTCTTCATCTTTCCCTATTCCAAGATCAGCTTGTTCTTTTCCGATAGGGATTTTGTCAACAATCTCTTTTCGGATCTTCCTGTTAAGTTCTCTAATAAAATCATCATGCTTTACAACTGATGGTTGATCATAAAGATTAGAGATATCTCTGATTGAACATCCGTGCTTAATCAGCAAACCTACAAGATTATAAACCTTAGGATTATAGAACCAGTTTTGCAGCATGCGGAAGCAATCCATGACATCATTCCACAATCGATCTATTCCAGTTGACACTTGATTTATAGTTCCATTCTTCCTTATCAGGGCGAATTTCTGATAATAGTAGCGAAAGAGGTAATCATCTTCATCCAGACGAATTGTATTCTGAGGATCTTTGTCAAAAAGATATTTGAAGATTATATTGATTCGCCCATCCTCCTGTTGTATATCGTTGCTGACAAAAGACCAAAAATCATTTCGATGAAGTGTATTTTCAATTAATTCCCAATCTTTGGCAATACTTAACTGCTTTAGATACTTTATTTTATTCTCAAAATTTCTTCTTTGCAGAAAGAGGGCCTTGATTTTTTCCGTATCGGTCAACGGTATTTTTCCTTTATTCTCACTGAGAAATTCTTTGATTGCATCCTTTTTTCCGTCAAGTTCGTACCAAATAAATTGCGGACTACCCATACTATTATTATTCAAAAAAATTGAATAACAAATCCTTGACTCTTTTGGGACTAAACTCATCCTTGGAAAACAAAGCAAACGTTGCAGAGGCACAATCCCTATCTTTTTCAGGTGTATTATATAACCAATTATTCAAATATATATAGGCATTTGATACATGAGCAATAACAATATCCTTTATCTCTTCTCTTTATACGGGCGAAATCCTGAATTTTCCAAAGGCGCATAATCTTCAGGACGAGTTTGATAAAAGATATGATATAGTTCGAGCCCTCCATTATCTTTTTTAGCGTCATCCATACTGTTATAGTTCAACCCTTTAACCAGAAAACGATAAAGAATGAAAATTGTCGTCAGACGTTGTTGTCCGTCAATCACCTCGTATGCATCAACATCTTTATCATCTATCTTGTATTTCCCCTTACGAACAATTAGAGGTTGAAGACTGTAAAATGAACTTTTATTTTGCTTGAGAATGTATTCCAATAAATCATTACAGAGATCATAAATTTGTTTTTTCGTCCATCTGTATCCTCTTTGATAGGATGGAATGAAAAAAAATCTCCCATCCAACAGTTTCCGCACTGAAACTTGTTCAATAATATTACATCCCATAATATGATGATTTTAATAGATGCATATGGTTTATTTCAGGAATTCTAATGTCAAATAGATATTTTCGTAGTTAGCAAAAGGTACAGGAATGAGAGCTGATGTAGGCAAGGTCAGAACTTGTTTTACACATTATTCTGTTTTATTTTATTGTAGTGTAGAATGTTAACCATAGATTATTGTTTAAATATAGCCTTTTTAGTCGTTATAAGCAAGTTTCTATGAATCTTCCTAGCAATAAGATTGCATATCTCTTAGATAAATTAACGCAGACAAAAGATAGACTTGTACATTCTATGATTGTAACTAGCTTATCTATTTAATAGAAAAAGTACTTATAACCAATACTTAACTTATCCGTCAAACCGTAAACCTCTAAAAATTGGCATATAAGGGATTCTCGCAAGCAACTTTCCCTCGGAAATAATAAACTTATCGGTTGATTTTTCGAAAAACATTATTATCTTTGCGCCATAAACCCAGAGGTTGATTATGGAGTTTGACATCATATACCCGGAAAATAAAACTGACGCATTTGATGCAGAATGTATAATTGCAGCGGTATTCTTCGATGATAATGATCTACTTTCATTTGGAGTAAAAAGTAATTCGCCTGAATTAGATGACTCATTCTATAGCTACAATCAATTTGAAAAAGCATTTGAATTATGGTCATCGCCTCAATACCTAAGTGACTTCTACAATCAGTTTAAAACTTATTTTCAAACTGAATATTGGCGAAATATTCCCGAGCACACTTTTATGGCCGAGGTTAACAAGTCTCTAAATACGATAAGAAAAACAATTATTGAAGCCATGGAAAACAGCACATTCTATAAATTGATTGAACCTCTAGAGGCTTCCGAAAAAGAAAAGAGACTATATGCGAGTATAAGAGTAAAATTAAAACAAGGAACGATCATTGGCCACTACCCATTCCGATTTTATGCTATTGAAGTTGAAGAAAAGAAGTGTTATCTTATAACCGGAGCTACAATCAAAGTTCATAAGGATATGAAAAAGGCGGATAATACAGAAATAGAGCTGAACAAACTGGAATATACCTTGCAATATATCAACAATAACGGCATAAACACTAAAAACACCTTTGTATCTCAGGCTCTATAAACAATAAAATAATAGTTATCAATAATAACAAAATCAATAGATTATGCGTGCACGTGTTAAGCCAACAAAAACTTGGATCTCAAGATCAAAAATTGAAATTGAGAACGAGGAAGAGCTCCTTGCATGCAGGAGAATCATCCTCAGAATTATCCGCTACATGAAGGATAATAAGATGAATCAGAAAGACCTCGCAAAAAAATTGAATGTCTCTCCTCAGTACATCAATAAACTTCTTCATGGGCAAGATCTTGATCTCAAAATCACTACGGCATTAAGATATGGCCGAATCCTCGGGATTAAATTAATTACACTCCCCGAAGACGAACCAGCTACGCCTCAGGTTACCATTTATTGCTGCCAAACGATAACTTCTATCAACAGCATTAGCAACAATCGCTTCGATTACACTTCAAACTCTCTAAGAAGGGTTAGAACAAACTGACTGTAAATTATGAATACAATTCAATATATACTCAGAGGAGTCTCAATAGAGCAATTCGCAACGCTCTTTGAACCAACAACTGATAAAATTCAGTTAAACCTGAGCATTCCTATTCGTACGAATTATCAGGAGCGAAGTCTTGCTGTAGGAGCTAATATCCAGTTTCTTGAGAATGATAAGCCATTCCTTATCGTTGAGGTATTATGCCACTATATCATTGAAGAATCGTGCTGGAATGCCCTCACTGATAATGGCACCAAAGATGCTACTCTCCCCAAAGATTTCATGGGAGCCCTTGTTAGGATAGCAATAAGCACATCGAGAGGTGCATTATGTGCAAAAACGGAAAACACTCCATATGCAAAATATTTCCTGCCGATCATTGAGATCCATGATAATGGAGAAGATGTAATCATCCCTTTGATTCAAAAAACAATATAGACAATCAATTCTCTCATATCAGGTACTTTCTCGAGGCTGTTTTGAGATTTTAAAGATCCAAAACAGCTTCGTTAATTTTATCAATATTATTGATTCAAGAGCGCTCCCATAGATACAAGAGTTCAGACTTATCAATCAATAAGATTATTGTTTCTTAGCAATCTTTCGAGATTTTATATCTAGTATATTCATTTCATCCTTATTCTCATAAGCATAAAACTCTCTAACTTGAACCTGTTAAAGCATTTTTCAAAAGGTACTTCTAATTGCATTGCAAATTCCAGTATGGTCTTTATATTTGATGCAATCTCTTAATCTATATTTTTGCATTATCACCATACTTGCATAAAAATGTTATCGGATCAATTTCTGCCGTTTCTTTCATTCTTTCTTCAATTAAATCCTCTGAAGATGGTGCGATATTCAGTTCAACTTTCTGGAATATAGGTAATAACCTTATTTTATTTTGGTAAAGTTGGAACTTATCATCACGTGGAGTAAGGGCAAAAACCAAAGCACTTGCAAATAAGTCTGCCAACTGTATGCCGAAAACCTCATGCGACCTAACTATTTCCATCTTACCGACGGGCAATGGATAAACGTGCTTACTTTTGCCATATCCCACTGCCGTCTCAGGCACATCCATATCTCTTAAATATTCCATAAACTTCTTGTTTACAAAGAAAGGTTCAGAGGAATCAAAACTGATATTCTCTTTCTCTCCAGTTCTTTTATACCATTCTTGAACTGAAACAGAAAACAACGGTATTGTTAGGTCTATATGGAATTTACTGACAGACAAAGCCTCTTTAATATATGGCATAGTGCAAGATATTTCTGACAGCATCTTAAAAAAGACAAACTCTGTTGCAGTATCCCTTCTTAATTTATCTGTGGTCCTATAGAAATCCGCAATGGATACAACAGATGGAGTTCTAACCATTGTAACAAAATTATTTTCGAATTCTGCCACTAAATCCTTATTGGGATGCTGAATAGCATAATAATACAAGCCATTTGCTAATACCAAATTTACAGCTCCTTCATATAAGTTAATGCCCTCATTATAATACCTAGTCTCAACTAGCATATCAACAATCTGGGCATAAATGCAGTATCGTTTATATGCAAATGATAGAAGCACATGATTTGAATCCAGAAGAGGATGATTAAATATTTTATCCAACATCTGCCTACCTTGAGGATTAGTATACATACTTTTGAAATGAAGCTCCTTTCCCCATTCACAATAACCTATATCCTTCTTCAGACGCGCAATTTCATCATCCGCCATCCTAACAGATGCCACTGCAAAGTACGGTTGACTGACATTGGTTAAATCGGGCCCCGTATACCCGGATTCATCAAAATACAACATGATAAATTTATTCAGATTGTTATAATATTATTCAAATTCCAGACTCGAGGGTATTGTGTATTCGTGTTTCCAAAACCATACCTTTCTCCATATCAACAATTTAGATCAAGCTCTCTAATTTCTTTATCAATAATGGCAAAATCATATGGCCTAAATTATTTGCAAGGTAGAATCCGTCTCATCTCTCCTAAACCAATAATAGCCTCTTTCTCATTCAACCCAGCCTTTGCTGCCACTACCAAAAGATCGTCTTTCGTCGGTTCGATACTGTCATTGATTGAAGTCGTGCGAAAACCGTTAATGCCATCGCTGGGCAACAGGTCATAGGCCGGAGCAAAGTGCCAATCGCCATCCCGATGAATAAAGGCGAAGTTCTTAGCGTGGTCATCCTTGTTGCCGATGAGATAATTGAACACCATCAGTCGATAGACTTTCCACAATTCGGCTACACTATGCGTCAGCACGGCGCACACCTGAAAAATATGCTTGTAGTCGATACTGGGCAACCGATAATCAGCACCGATAAGACCAGCCACGCTAACAACATGCAACTTGCCTTGAGGCGTTCGGTCGAAACGCTCCACGCCGAAGTACTTGCCTTCGAAAAGTCGAGTTTCCGGCATTTCGATTTCGCACTTTTTAGCAAGCAGCGAATAGCGGTATTCATCCACACCTATACTCTGTGGATCTCTCTTGGCTCGAAACTTTACCAGCCACTCTTTGCCTTCATAACGGGCGAAGATCTTGGGACGTGCGCCCCCCGGAGAGCCACCTCGGTCTTGAAATTCCTCGATGCCTTCCCCTCTATATTCGTCGCTGTCCAATATCCGCTCTGCTTCCAATGCCAATTTCTCAAAATCGGCATAATCCTGCCGCGTTACGACACTATGATCCGGACGGAACTCCAAAGCTCCACGTCCCGACGACCCGACCAATGCGAGGCGATCCAGCAGAGAAAGTTCGCGAGGATTAACCCCCTTTTGCTGCAGGTATCGGTCCAAGATAAGAAGGCCCCATCCATCGGGCAGGCAATCATCGAAGACACCGAATCCTCCCTCAAACGGACGCGGTTTGGCGATAAAGACGCCACTTCGCAAAGGCAACTCAAAGGGAGAAATGGAGAAACCCGAACCTAGCCAATCGGGAGCATATTCAAAAGCACACAACTCCTCCCTGGTCAGAGCCAGACGACCTACTAACCGATCCGCAAGAAGAACTTCGATTTGTTTGATGCTATTCATTTTTCCGACCCCGTTTACGCGTGACACTTTGTTCATTCAAGACATCATCGAGCGATTGATATTGCCTCTGCGCAAAAAGAGCATCGAACTCCGAAAGAGCATTCAAGGCAAAGCCTATCTGGAGCAGCCCCTTCAATGAGATCTCACCCGTCTGCTCAAATTTGCGATAGGTTGCGAACTTGATTCCTGCTCTCACAGCCAAACCCTCCTGCGTCAAATCCAGTTCCAATCTCCGAGCTTTGACTCTCGCCGCAATCCTCATGGCCACCTCACTTGGATTTAAGACATCAAACGCTATCATATTATTCATAAATGCTATTTATGCCACAAAACAAATAAAATAGTATTCCTTACAAATATAATCAATATCTTCCATTTAAGCAATATTCACCATGAAACACTGCAACCGGCCAGAAGGTAACAAATAAAAAAAGTCGGGCCCCGAAAATCGGAACCCGACTACCCTATCCACAGAGTGTGACGGCTACTTCTTCTTGCGGTACCCGCACTTCGGACATACACCCTCCTCGTTGAGTGCAACGCCGCACAGCGGGCAGCGGTCGATGTCGTTCTTGGTCACGAACTCCGCCGAGGCGGCATTCACACCGCTCGTGAAGGTAATCTTGGCGATGTTGAGCTTATCCTTCAGCAGGTCGTAGACAATCTTGATCATCCCCTCAACCGTCAGCGTCTCCTTCGTGACTACCAGACGGCAATCGGGATAGGCCGTGGCCAGCTCCGTTTTGAAGGCCGGGCCCTTCATCTTGTTCTGCGGGTGCCCGTTGCGGATGCCCTGCTTCTCGTAGACGTCCAGAACGGCCGGCAGCAGCGGATCATCCTCGCGCAGAACCAGCGCATGGTCGAAATTCCGGAGCACGTCCCACGCTACCTTCTGAATCTCGTTGCAGGGGTAAACCATGTTCACGCCCGCCTCGATGCTATCCTCCACCTCGATGGTCAACTGTCCGGTGTGGCCGTGGAGATACTGAGCCTCTCCTTGAAAACCGTAGAAACGGTGTGCATACTGCAGATCGAATGTTGTGATACTTCTCATAACAAATTGCGGTTTTAAGTTAGACATTCTTTTTAAGTGTTACCTGTACCTGTACTTTACCGATCTCCTCCGTCGGGAAGTGCTTGCGTTCGAGGTATTCGCGGATCAGCTGCGAGAGCTCCGGATCCGCATAGTCCTCGATCGACTTGCCGTCGAAGAGGTGATGGTGCTCCGCCACCGTGATGTCGTAGTAGCACTTCCCGGTGTCGGGGTGATAGATGAACGACAAAATGTTTGCCGAACGGAAGCTGTCCAAAATCCGATAGATGGTCGAAACGGTCACCTCCCTGTTGCGGGACTGGACCCGTTCGATGATATCCTCCACCGTGGCGTGGCGCAGCTCCTGCATCGCCTTGTAGACCTCGCGGCGCTGCGGGGTCAGCTTCAGCCCCGCCTCCTTGATTCTTTGCACTCCTTCGTTGTTCATCGTTTGGTTTCTTTCTCTGCTGCAGAGCATAATGCAAATAATTCGCGTTTGCAAATAATTTGCATTAAAATTTCAAGCCGGGAGAAAAAAACCTCCGCCGTACAATGCCTGGAATCGATATAAATGAACGGCAAACTGTTTGCCAATCAGAAGAACTAACATCAAAATAATTTTCACGGGCAAGGGGAAAATCCGAAATGTTTGCCTAAATTTGAAGCATCGAGAACGAACCGATCTTCACAATGGCTTTCAAGGTTTTCACGCTGCTGATCAACGGACTGGCTCCGGTTATTCCGGCCTGGTTCATCGCAAACTCGCAGCCGGAGGCGGTTATCAAACCGTGGCCAATCGTCTGGACATTGCTCGGGGTCAACGTGCTTTTAATTCTGATCGCCCGGAAACACCTCGGATATACGCGCCGGCAACGGGAAACGGAGGCCTTGATGCTGATCGTCAATGCATTCGTCCCTTTGGCAACCTACAACGGACTGTTCCCGGCCGAAACACACTATTCGTTTTCCATGCAAACGCTGCTGTACTGCTTCATGCAGGTTGTCTGGATTGTCTCGATTGAAATTGCACCGGATTGGGTCGGACACATCCGACAGCGCAAAGCCGAAGAACGGGCCTTGTCGGGCAAACAACACTTCGAGTCCAGAGAAGAGGTCTTGAAAAAGCGCCGGAACAAGAGATAAAAAAGATCCGATTCATCCGGGATGCCCCCTAAAGAGAAGCTTCATAAATCGGACCCGAACGGGCACATTACCTGTTCGCGAGGGAACCGGGCCACAAAAGAAGCGGCAAAATCAGTTGTCGCCTTCACAAAAGCTGTTCTCGATTGCCTCCGCACCTTCCCGACATCCACCCGTCCCATCATCGGTTTTGCCTCGTCCGCCCGACACACGGCACAGCTCCCGCGTCGCGGGTTTTGGCGGAAATGTTTGGCGCTTTGGGAAATATCCGTTACTTTAGTAAAAAAATTTGAGCGACCGTCCATGAGCACCTCCGCAGATGCGGCCTACACCGCCGCCGACCTGAAGTATCTCGGACTGCTGTCCGAGAAGTTCCCGACCATTGCCGATGCAAGCACCGAGATCATCAACCTGGAAGCCATCCTGAACCTCCCGAAGGGGACCGAACACTTCCTGACGGACCTCCACGGGGAGTACGAATCCTTCCGCCACGTGCTGAAGAACGCCTCGGGGGTCATCCGGCAGAAGGTGCACGAGGTGTTCAACAACACGCTGCGCGAGTCGGAGATGAGCGAGCTGTGCACGCTGATCTACTATCCGGAGGAGAAGCTCCGGCTCATCAAGGCGCGTGAAGCCGACCTGAACGACTGGTACAAGGTGACGCTCAACCAGCTCACGGAGGTGTGCCGCGCCGTCTCGGTGAAGTACACCCGCTCGAAGGTGCGCAAGATGCTGCCACCCGACTTCTCCTACGTGATCCAGGAGCTGCTCCACGAGTCGGACTCGCCGGGCTCCTCCAAGCAGAACTACTTCAACGGCATCCTGAACTCGATCATCGCGATCGGCCGGGCCGACGCCTTCATCATCGCCATGAGCAACGTGATCCAGCGGCTGACGATCGACCGCCTGCACATCATCGGCGACATCTTCGACCGCGGGCCCGGGCCGCACATCATCCTCGACACGCTGGCGCAATACGACCGCTACGACATCCAGTGGGGCAACCACGACATCCTCTGGATGGGTGCCGCGGCCGGCAACACGGCCTCGATCGCCAACGTCATCCGCCTGTCGGCCCGCTACGACAACCTCGACGTGCTGGAGGACGGCTACGGCATCAACCTGCTGCCGCTGGCCCGCTTCGCCATGGAGTACTACAACACCCCCTGCGCTCCCTACAAGCCCAAGTCGATGCCCGACACCGGAGGCAACGAGCGCGACACGCTGCTGACGAGCCAGATGCACAAGGCCATCACGGTGTTGCAGTTCAAGATCGAGGGGCAGCTCATCAAGCGCCATCCGGAATACGGCATGTCGTCGCGGCTGCTGCTCGAGCAGATCGACTACAAGCGGGGCACCATCCGGCTCGACGGCGAGGAGTACCCGCTCCGCGACGCGGACTTCCCGACGGTCGACCCGGCAAACCCCTACGCGCTGACCCCGGCCGAGGAGCGGCTGATCCGCACGCTGCAGGCCTCGTTCCTGAACAGCTACAAGCTGCAGAAGCACATCCGCCTGCTCTACCTGAAGGGGAGCATCTACCTGGCCGTCAACTCGAACCTGATGTACCACGCCTCGATCCCGATGACCGACGACGGCGAGTTCAAGAGCGTACTGATCGACGGCAAGCCCTACGCGGGGCGTGCGCTGCTCGACCGGCTCGACCTGCTGGCGCGCGAGGCCTACTTCGGCGGCAACGGACAGCAGAGCCGCGAGCGGGCGCTCGACTACATGTGGTACCTGTGGTGCGGTCCCGACTCGCCGTTCTTCGACAAGTCGAAGATGGCGACCTTCGAGCGCTACCTGATCGAGGACAAGCGGGCCCAGCACGAGGAGAAGGGGGCCTACTACAAGCACATGGAGGATACCGAGATGTGCCGCCGGATTCTCACCGCCTTCGATCTCGACCCGGAGCGGTCGCACATCATCTCGGGGCACGTGCCCGTGAAGACGCGCAAGGGCGAGAGCCCGATCAAGGCGGGCGGACGGCTGCTGATGATCGACGGCGGCTTCTCGAAGGCCTACCAGTCCGAAACGGGCATCGCGGGCTACACGCTGATCTTCAATTCGCACGGGCTGCAGCTCGTGCAGCACGAACCCTTCGAGTCGAGCGTCAAGGCCGTCGAGGAGGGGCGGGACATCATCTCGACGAAGATGATCGTCGAGGCGATGACGGACCGCATCACCGTGCGCGACACGACGATCGGCAAGGAGCTGCAGCGACAGATCGACGACCTGCTGCAGCTGCTGGCGGCCTACCGCGGGGGCTGGATCAAGGAGCGGAAGTGACGCGGCGGCACCCTTCCCGACCCGCCCGCGGGAAGCGGCTCCCGGCCGGAGGACGGCGCCGGAACGGAGAATGGTTTCCGACCGAAAGCCTCCGGCAGCTGAACGGGGCCCGGACACCAGGCGGCATGCACCGGAGAATGGCTCCCGACCGAAAGGCGGCGTGACGGAGAATGGCTCCCGGCCGAAAGTCCCCGGTGGCGTAACGAAGCCCTGCCGGCGGGCGGCCATGCAGAAAAATCCCCGAAAAGATTCCTTATTCGCACAAAAACATCTATTTTTGCAGGCAGTAAACCAGCAAACACAATGAACGCTATCACACGCACCGATTTTCACTTCGAGGGTCAGAAGAGCAAGTACACCGGCAAGGTCCGCGACGTTTACGACATCGACGACAAGTACCTGGTCATGGTGGTGACCGACCGCATTTCGGCCTTCGACGTCGTCCTGCCCGAGGGCATTCCCTACAAGGGTCAGGTTCTGAACCAGATTGCCGCCAAGTTCCTCGACGCGACGGCCGACATCCTTCCGAACTGGAAGATCGCCGTGCCGGACCCGATGGTCACCGTCGGCCGCAAGTGCGAGCCGTTCAAGGTGGAGATGGTCATCCGGGGCTACCTCTCGGGCCACGCCTGGCGCGAGTACAAGGCCGGCAAGCGGACGATCTGCGGCGTGGAGATGCCCGACGGCATGGTCGAGAACCAGCGCTTCCCCGAGCCGATCATCACCCCGACCTCAAAGGCCGCCGCGGGCCACGACGAGGACATCTCGAAGGAGCAGATCATCGCCTCGGGGCTCGTGAGCCGCGAGGACTACGAACAGCTGGAGCGCTACACGCGGGCGATCTACCGCCGGGGCTGCGAAATCGCCGCCCGCATGGGGCTGATCCTCGTGGACACGAAATACGAGTTCGGCAAGAGGGACGGGGTCATCTACCTCATGGACGAGATCCACACCCCCGACTCGTCGCGCTACTTCTACGCCGAGGGCTACGAGGAGCGCCTGGCAAGGGGCGAGCGGCAGCGGCAGCTCTCGAAGGAGTTTGTCCGCGAGTGGCTCATGGCCAACGGCTTCCAGGGCCAGCCGGGGCAGCGTGTTCCCGAGATGACCCCGGAGGTGGTCGCAGGCATCACCGACCGGTACATCGAGCTCTACGAGAAGATCACCGGCGAGCCGTTCGTCAAGGCGGCAGAGGCATCCGACCCGGAGGCCATCCTGCGCCGCATCGAGGAGCACGTCGCCGCCTGCCTGAAGCACCTCGAATAAGCCGCATCGCGCAGGGCCCGCACCTGTCGGCAGCCGGCCGCCCGGCACAAAAGGCCGGCCGGCAACGCAACCCCTGACCGGATAAGGCCGGAGAGGGCCGAAAAGGCACGCCGGGGAAGGGTAACCGGAGAGGGCAGCCGGAGGAAGGCAATACAAAGCAGGCGCCATGGTTTTCACCATGGCGCCTGCTTCGCTTTTACGTCAAACGACCGCCGCGACGCGCACCACTCCGCCGCCGGATGCAGTCGCATCGTGCACGCCCAAGGCCGGGCCTACCCGTTCGTCTCCTCCACGCCGCACTCGCAGAAGTGGAAATCGCGGTGCGCCTTCTCCTTCGGGAAGAGGAAATAGAGACACGACGCCTCGGTGCAGAGCACCCCCTGCGCATCGAAAATCCGCACGTCGATCCGCACAAGGTTGCGGCGCTGCTCCGCAACGCGGGCCCGCAGCAGGACGTGATCGTCGGTCGTATGGATGGGCCGAAGGTAGCGCACCTCCATCTTCGACGTCACGCCGCTCGTCTGGAACTTGCGGAAAACGACCCAGCTGCTGATCTCGTCGGCCAGCGTCGCCTGAATCCCGCCGTGCAGCGTGTCGACCCAGCCCTGAAACTCCGGACGCGGCCGCCAGCGGCTCACGACCTCGTCGCCCTCCTCGTAAAACTCCATGCGAAGGCCCTGCGGGCTGTTCGGGTCGCAGCCGAAACAGCGATAGCCCTCCAGCCCGCGCCACGGATTGATGATCTTCTTCATGTCGGATAACCTTTTCTTTACGGAGAGCGAAGATACGACTTTTCCGCCGCCCCTGCAAACGGGCCAATCCTCCGTTCCGTCGCAAAAAGTGGCCGATCCGGAGGCTTCCCGGCAAAACAGGCCGCGCGAAGCGGAGGATTTCGTATCTTTGCATGCCGGATGTACCGAACGCTCCGGCCGACACCGCACCGAAACCATGATCCGACAGCACATATTCACCCTGCGTCCCCGCCGCCGGGGGCTTCACCTCGTAACCGACGAAATCGTCGCCAACCTGCCACCGCTGCCCCGCACGGGCATGCTGCACCTCTTCCTGCGCCACACCTCCGCCGGGCTCACCCTCACCGAGAATGCCGATCCCGACGTCCGCACGGACCTCGAAAGGATACTCGACCGCCTCGTCCCCGAGCGGTGTGCCGACTATGCCCACACGCTCGAAGGAGTCGACGACATGCCGGCCCACGCCAAGGCGACGCTTACGGGGTGCGAGATGACGATCCCGATCGTCGACGGACGGCTCGGGCTGGGGACCTGGCAGGGCATCTGCCTCTGCGAGTTCCGCAACCGGGCCTCGGGCCGCAGCATCGTGGCGACCGTCATCGGAGAGTGACGCCCCCGTATCGCCCGCCCGCCGCACCGCCACGGTCCGGAAAGAGCACCCGCGCAACGCAAAAGAGCACCCCGCGCAACGGGAAAGTGTACTCCGCACCCGCCGCAACATCCCGACTCCGCAAAAAAACACTATCTTTGTCCATCCGGCAGTCGGCACGGACAGCCGCCGCGCCCCGCACCGCGGCAGCCCCTCCGGCTCCGGACATACGACCGCAACATGGAAGCCGTTACGCAATTCTTCATCGACTGGGGCTATCTGGGCCTCTTCCTCTCGGCATTCATCGCCGGGAGCATCCTGCCGTTCAGCTCCGAGGCCGTCATGATCGTCCTCACGCGCATGGGGCTCGACCCCGTGTGGTGCGTCGTCGCCGCCACGGCGGGCAACACGCTCGGCGGCATGACCTGCTACTGGATCGGCACGCTCGGACGCACGGAGTGGATCACGCGCCTGGGCATCTCGACGCGGCAGCTGGCCCGCGCGCGGAAGTTCCTCGCCGGACGCGGCGCCCTGATGGGTTTCTTCGGCTTCCTGCCGACGATCGGCGAGGCGCTGGCCGTCGTGCTGGGGCTCATGCGCAGCAACGTCTGGATCACCGGCGCGTCGATGCTCGTCGGCAAGGCCCTGCGCTACGTCATCCTGCTGCTCACCTTCGAGGGGGCCGTCTCGCTCTTCTGAACCGGCGACCCGCACCGCCTCCCGCATCCCACACGACTTTCCAAGCCATCCATGAATCCCGATCCCGAAATCCGCGAAACCTCCTCTCCGTCGCACGACCTGCTGATGCTGGCCGACGAGAGCCCGGAATCCGTTGCCGACTATGTCGGCCGCAGCCGCTGTTTCGTCGCGCAGCTTGCCGGCCGGGCCGTCGGCCAATACCTGCTGCTCCACACACGCCCCTTCACGGCCGAGGTAGTCTCCATCGCCGTCGATCCCGCCTGCCAGCGCCGGGGGATCGGCACGGCGCTACTGCACCATGCCATCCGCACGGCCCGCGCGGCAGGGTTCCGGCGGCTGGAGATCGGTACGGGCGAGACCGGCACCGGACAAATCGCCCTCTACGAACGTTGCGGATTCGTGCGCTGCGGCATCGACCGCGACTATTTCCGCAAATATTACCCCGCCCCGATCATCGAAAACGGCATCGAATGCCGCGACATGGTGCGCCTCGGCATGGAGCTCCGGCCCGATGCGCCGACCGAAGGATGATGCGCCTGCGCCACGGCCCGCACCTCCCCGCCGCCAGGCGTACCGGCCACAAAAAACGGTCCGGCTCCCGCTATCGGGAACCGGACCGCTGCTTACCTGACAACGCGGAAGGCTACTCCTTCGACGCGAGGGGCTCAGCCAGCGAGTAGACGCGGGCGGCAAGCTCCTTGTCGAGCATGTAAAGCCCGAACTTGTTGCCCTCGACGGCCTCGCAGGCCTGAATCATCCCGCGTGCCGACTCCTCCTCCTCGACCTGCTCGTCGATGAACCAGGCGAGCATGTTCACCGAGGCGAAATCCTTGTCCTCACGGGCGATGGCCGCCAGGTTGTTGATCATGCCCGTCACGACCTGCTCGTGCTCGAGCGTGTCGCGGAACATCTCCAGCGGCGAGGCCCACGACGTGCGCACCTCGGCGATGGGCTTGAGCGCCACGGCGGCGTCGCGCGAAAGTATGTAGTTCATCAGAATGCGGGCATGGTCCTGCTCCTCGCGGAACTGTACATAGAACCAGTTGGCGATGCCCTTCTGGCCCTTGGCCTCGGCGTCCACCGACATCGAAAGATAGAGATAGGCCGACCACAGCTCGGCATTGATCTGCTCATTGAGCGCTTCGTGCAGTTTCTTGCTTAACATGACAATCTGGTTTTTAAGTGTAACATTTTATTTGTTGGTACAAATATACAACTGTTTCACAAGATTGCACAACATTTTCGATCATATCATTTTATAGTGTCATAAACGGGTCAGATAGGAGCCCCGTCCATGCGGGGACGGCCCGCGCCTCCCGATGCGGGAAGTGCGGGCCGTCGATCATGCGGCATCGCCTCCGGTCAGAGGATCGTCCCGTCGGCACGCACCCGGAGCCGGGCCTCGCGATCCGTGCGCGGCTCCTCGAGCTCGACCTCATACCACTCGCCGTCGGGCGTCTGGACCAGGTCCGCATCCTCGATCTGCCACGAGCCGTACTCCGACGTGCGCACGGCGTCGAGCACCGCGGCGGGCAGCGAGCTCACCCGCACCTCGGTCCGCGTCTCCAGCCAGTTGCCGTCCGCATCGAAGAGCAGTTCGCGCACCGTGCGTCCGTCGACGATCTCCACCTCGTAGACGCCCCGCTCGAACTCCGTATCGACGACTCGGGCGTCGGGATAGTGCTGCGAGAGGTACGACTGCACCCCCTGCGGCAGGTTCGAGGGGAGCATGTCGGCGTGGTCGCCGCCGTCCGTGTCGGGCAGGGCACTCAACAGGATGCCGTCCTCGGCGTAGAGCAGCTCGTATTCGGACTCGCCGCGCTCGACCTCGATCGAATAGACTGTCTCCAGCCCGCGGCGCGAGAGCAGATCGACGTCATCCACCCGCCACGACGCATAGTCGCCCGTCTCGAACGCCGTGCGCACGGCCTGCGGCAGCTCCGCATAGCGGATGTCCGTATCGGTCATGTGCCACTCGCCGGCCGGCAGGAACCAGGCCTGCGCCGCGGTGCCGTCCTCCCGGAAGTCGGCCACGATATACCCGCTGCGGTCAGACCAGCTGACCGACGTGGCCCGGGGGTACATCGCGCGGAAGGTCTCCTCCACACCCGACGGCACGTATGTGAGACGGTCGTCGTCGTCATCATCCATGTCGCAGCCCGTTGCGGTGAAGAGCGCCAGGGCGGCCGCGGAATAGAGCATCCATTTTTTCAGCATGTTTACAGTCATAGGTCAAAATTCTTTTTTACAGTCAATAATCAATTATCTATCAAAATCGCATGGTCGCGTTGTCTTTGCCCTCTCTCTGTCGTCTGCGGCCGGTCAGTCGTCCATCTCCGTGAGGCGGAACTTCCGGTCGAAGGTCAGCTCCAGCCCGTTGACCAGGCCGACCTCGTAGTCGCGGCGGCCGCGGTCGATCGAGACGATCTTCCGCCCGGGAAAGAGCCGCGCCACCTCGTCGGCAATCTGCCGCGGAACAGCCGCCGCGGGCACCTCGCCGTATTTGCAGTCAAGCTCCTTCCAGAGGCCGTCCTCCAGGAATTCGACCTTCGCGCCATTGACGAAGACCACCTTGTACTCCTTGTCGAAGAAATCCTCGTCCACCTTGGCGTAGGAGACCTCCAGCCCGTCGAAATGGGTGCGCAGGAACTCGCGCGCCGCGGCGGGCAGCTCTCCGACGACGATCGGGCGGTCGTTGCCGGCCGCGGCCGGGAGCGTCCACGCCGAGAGCAGGATGCCGGCCAGTATGATTCGTGTTCTTTTCATGGTTGCCTCTCTTTTGCGTTCGGGTTTTCGTATCTTTCCGGGGACAAAGGTGCGGAGGAAAACTGAAACGAATCTGAAACAACCTTCCCGGGAGCGGTTTTTTTGCAAAAAAAAAACGGCTGCCCTGCAGGCAGCCGTTTTTCAATCTGCACGATACAGACATCCCTCCCCCGCGGCAACGCGGCCGCCTGCCGAAAACGACAGTTCGAAGTTGGAGATTCCGGACCGAAGGCACCGTCAGACCGCCCGTCACCGGACCGTCACCGTGAAGCGGTGCATTCCGGCCCCGTAGGCATATTCGATGCGCAGGCCCGAGAGGCGGCAGATGGCCTCGGCAATCGAGAGCCCCAGACCGGTCGATCCCTCCTTCTTCGCGCCCTGATAGAAGCGCTCGAAGAGGTGTGCGGCATCGAGCGGCCCCGCGGCCCCGCTGTTCTCCACGCGCAGGCCGTGCGGCGAAAGCGTCACCACGATCTCACCCCCCGCGTCGCCGTGCACGAAGGCGTTTTTGAGCAGGTTGCTCACCAGACTCGCCGCCAGCGTGGGGTTCATGTTCACCGTCAGGCGCCCCTCCTCGTGCATCGCAAGGTGCATGCCGCGCGAGGCGTAGATCTCCGCGAGGTCCTCGGCCGTGCGCCCGGCAAGGGCATTGAAATCGACCTCCCCGGTCTCGGGAAACTGCCCGTTGTCGATCTTCGAGAGCAAGAGCAGCGAGCGGTTCAGCCGCACAAGGTAGTCGAGCGTGCGCTGCACCTTGGCAATCTCGCCCAGCTGCGCCTCTGTGAGGGTCGCACCCTCGTCGACCAACATCTCCAGGCGGTTGCAGCAGACGGCCAGCGGCGTCTGCATCTCGTGCGAGGCGTTGCCGATAAACTGCTTCTGGCGGTCGAAGAGCTGCTCGGCACGCGCCGCATAGCGGCTCGCCGCCTCGTTCAGCCGGCAGAACTCCGTGATGTTCGTGTCGCACGCCAGGGGCGGGTTCTTCCCCCCGACCGTATATTCGTCGAGCCAGCGCAGCAGCGCGCGCAGCGGCCGCAGCGTGCGGTGGAGCACCAGCACGTTGACCGTCAGGATCGTCAGCAGCAGGAAGAGATAGAGCCAGACGATCCACCAGAGGATTGCCTCGCGCAGCTCGTCCTTCTCGAAGGTCGGCGTCATCACCGTCAGCTCGAACCAGCGGCCGTCGCGGTCGCGGAAGATCGTGCGCAGCACGCGCGCCGGCTCCTCGTCATCCTGCTCGGGGATGTAGATCTCCTCGTCCGTGTAACGCTCGTGCGAGAGCCGGGCGGCATACTCCTGCGCAACCTCCTTCAGGAAGTAGCCCTCGTTGCCCGAGGCCGTCGAGACCACCTCGCGGCCGGAGAGCTGCTGCGCGATGATCGCCTCGGCACGGTGCTCGAGGGCATCGTCCGTCTCGTCGTTGATTTCGTCGACGAGCGTGACGTAGAAAAAGAGGGCCCACGCCGCCAGCAGCAGCGACAGCACCCACGAAATATGGAGGATGATCCGGTAGACGAGTTTCACGGCTGGACGAGCTTGTAGCCGAAGCCGTAGACGGCACGGATCTCCGTGTCGGCCCCCGCCTCGGCGAGTTTGCGCCGCAGATTCTTCATCTGGGCATAGACGAAATCGAAGTTGTCGACCTGGTCGATGTGGTCGCCCCACACGGCCTCGGCCAGCGTCGCCTTGTCGACCGTATGGCCGGGGCGGCTCATGAAGTAGCAGAGAATGTCGTACTCCTTGCGCAGCAGCTCGACGGGACGGCCCGCCACCTCCACACGGCGGCTGTCGGGATAGACGCGCACGTTGCCCGCCTCGAGCGTCGGCTCGCCGCCGCGCTGGTGGCGGCGCAGCACGCTGCGGATGCGGGCGCTCAACTCCGCCAGGTGGAACGGCTTGGGCAGGTAGTCGTCGGCCCCGAGCTCCAGCCCCTCGATCTTGTCGTCGAGCGAGTCGCGCGCCGAGATGATGATGATGCCCGCGCGGCGGTGCTGCCGCTTGAGCTCCTCGAGCAGCCGCAGGCCACTCCCCCCGGGCAGCATGATGTCGAGCAGGATGCAGTCGTAGTCGTAGGCCGCAATCTTGTCGAGCGCCGAGGCGTAGTCGGCGGCCTGCTCGACGACATAGTGCTCGCGCTGGAGCGTGCGGGTCATGATCTCGCGCAGGGAGGGTTCATCTTCGACAATGAGCAGTTTCATGGCATATCGTTTTGTGCAAAGGTCGCCGGCAAATCTGAAAAGAAACCGAAATCCGCCCTACAGCTGCCCCGTACACTCGAAGTAGCGGTGCAGCACCAGCAGCGAGATGAGCCGCTCGCGGTGCGGATCGCGGAACTGACGGATGTAGTCGTGGGCGTGCCGGATCATCGCCTCGGCCTGCTCGGGGTGGCTGCTGAAATAGTGCATGCGCTCCTCGAGATCGGCGTAGTCGGGCCGGATTTCGACATAATGGTAATTCGGGACGAGCGTCCCCTCCATGAACCAGGTCTCGTAGGTCGGGCGCGGCATGACGGGCAGCGAATTGGTCGACATCACCCACTTGAGATTGGTCGCCACGTCGTTTCCCTCGATCGTCAGGATGTAGCGGTAGCGCAGGTGGTCGTACATCGAGATGTGGGGCTTCGTCCACTCGGGCGGCAGCGAGGCGTGGCGGTTCGAGATGCCGGCGTCGCAGCAGGCCGAACCGAAGTAGCGCTCCATGAAGCGGCGGCGCAGGTGGTGGTTCGGATGGTGGCAGTTGATCGCGCAGCGGAAGATCGCACGGTCCTCCTTCTCCCGGAACGGGATGTCGTCCCTGAGGAAGACGAAGTGGCGGAACTTGTCGAGATTCAGCAGCACGGAGTTGGCGTTGTCCCCGGCGATGGGCCGGCTCTTGACGACGGAGGGGATGTCGGGCACCTGCGTCACGTCCCCCGGGATCATGTTCCAGCGCAGCGCGTCGTCGAACCAGCGCGTGAATTCGTAGGAGTCGAAGAAGTAGGCCGTGCGGACCCCCTTTCCGAAGCGGTGTTCGCCGAGCGGCTTCGACCGCTCGACGGGCAGCGTGGCCCCCTCGGGCAGGCGGTTGTAATACGACACGCGCTGCAGGATGTAGTCCCGGTCGCTGTGCCGTTCCACCTCGGAGAGCACCTCGTCGAGCCGCCGCTGCAGGAGCGGCCGCGGCACGGCGTAGCGGACAAAGTTCCGGACAAAATAGAAGAACTTGACGGGTTTGTTGTGGAAGATACGGTTCAGTTCATTCATCGTTTCATGCGGCGTTCGTTCGATACGAAAACAGGTCCGGGGCGGCACCCCGAAAAGATGGAAAAAGGCCGCAGCGACCTCCGTCGTGCAACCTTTCTCCATTTGATTGATCCGCCGGCCACAGGCGGGCATCCGGGCTTCTCCGCTCCGGGAAAAATATCAAGGTCCGGATCGTTCGTCCCACCCGTCGGATTGGCCGTTCGCCCGGGGGGAGGTGCGCTCCCCTCCGAATCGGATTGGCCGTTCGCCCCCGGTCGGAATTATCCGTTTTGCATCCCCTCCGCCCGATCTGCCGGTCTGTTCGCCCGGCGTGCCCGGCAAGGGGACCGCTCCGGGAAGCGGACTACTCCTGCTTGGCTTCGGGCTTCACCTGGCAAGCCTTCGAGCCGTCGTAGAGCCACTTCACGTAGATGGCACCCCACGTGTAACCGCCGCCGAAGGCCGACAGGATGAGGTTGTCGCCCGGGCGCAGCTCGTGCTCGTAGTCGTACAGACACGACGGAATCGTCGCGGCCGTGGTATTGCCGTTGCGGTCGATGTTGATCATGCACTTGTCGGTGGTGATCCCCATGCGGCGGGCCGTGGCGTCGATGATGCGCAGGTTGGCCTGATGAGGCACCAGGTAGCGGATGTCGTCGCCCGTCAGGTGATGGCGCTCCATCATCTCGACCGAGACGTCGGCCATCTTGGACACGGCAGCCTTGAATACGGCGTGGCCGTCCCAGGTGATGGTGTGCCAGTTGTTCTGCACCGTCTCGAGCGAGGCCGGGTAGCGCGAACCGCCCGCCTTCATGTAGAGCTGCAACTCGCCCGAGCCGTCCGAGTGAAGAATCGAGTCGATGACGCCGTAGCCCTCCGTATTGGGCTCGAGCAGCACGGCCGCGGCACCGTCACCGAAGATCGGGCAGGTCGTGCGGTCCGTATAGTCGACGATCGACGACATCTTGTCGGCACCGACGACGATGATCTTCTTGCTCGTGCCGGCCTCGATGAACTTCGCACCCGTGGTCAGGGCGAAGAGGAAGCCGCTGCACGCCGCCGACACGTCGTATGCGAAGGCGTTCTTGCACCCGGCCTGGTCGGCGATCAGGTTGCCCGTCGAGGGGAAGAACATGTCCGGCGTCACGGTGGCGCAGATCACGGCGTCGATCTCCATCGGGTCGACACCCGTCTTGTCGAGCAGGTTCAGCACGGCGCGCGCTCCCATGTAGGAGGTGCCGATGCCCTCGCCCTTGAGGATGTGGCGCGTCTTGATGCCGACGTGCGACATGATCCATTCGTCGGTCGTATCGACCATGCGGCTCAACTCTTCGTTGGTCAGGATGTAATCGGGAAGGTACTCCCCCACACCCGTTATCGCAGCTGTTATTTTACCCATTAACTTTTTCCTTTACCTGATTTGACTTATTCGTTTTGGAAGGCCTGCTGCAGCTTGGCAGTCAGACCGGCGCGGATGACCTGCTCGGTCGAAAGGATCATGCTCCGGATGGCCTTGGGCGACGAGCACCCGTGGCCGATGATGACCGGCGCGTTGACTCCCAGCACGGGCGTACCTCCGATATTTTCGTAGTTCATGGCGTCCCAGAAGGCGTTGCCGCCGCCGAGCGCCCGGTTGATGCGGTAGAGGCCCTCGGCCATCTTCAGCACCGTGTTGCCCACGAAGCCGTCGCAGACGATCACGTCGGCAACCTGTCCCGAGAAGATGTGCGAGCCCTCGACATTGCCGACGAAGTGGATGCGGCCGTCGGCCTTGAGCAGTTCGTAGGTCGCCTTGGCCTGCGCATTGCCCTTGGTCTCCTCCTCACCGATGTTGAGCACGGCGACACGCGGACGCTCGATCCCCAGCACCGACTCGGCATAGATCGAGCCGATGAGACCGTACTGCGCCAGCACCTCGGGTTTGCAGTCGACGTTCAGACCCACGTCCAGCAGCAGGGAGGGACGTCCGGCAGCCGTGGGAACGACGGACGAGATCGTCGGGCGGATGACCCCCTCGATCGGCTTGACGGCATACATCGAACCGACCATCATGGCGCCCGTGGAACCGGCACTCGCGAAGCCGTCGACGGCTCCCCTGGCCAGGCAGGCGAAACCTACCGTGATGCTCGAATCGGTCTTGGTCTGGAACGCCTTGGCGGGGTGGTCACCCATCTCGATGACCTCCGTTGTGGGCACGATGTCGAACCGCTCGGCCGGGCAGCCCTCGGCCGCCAGCACCTCGCGGATGCGCCGCTCGTCGCCGAAAAGCACGATCCGGCTGTCGGCGCCTACGGCCTCGAGCGCCATCACGGCACCCTTGACCGCCGCCTCGGGAGCGAAATCGCCGCCCATGGCATCAATACCAATCTTTAACATATTCGTGCGATTTGGTGGTTATCGTCCCCGCCCCGCAGCCGCACGAACGCACGCGCGGGCGCGAAGACATCATGAAAATCAAAAAGAGCCTCTCCCCGCGGGGATGCGCTCTTCTCGCAGGCGGTTATTCGGCCGCCTTCTTCTCGATGGCCAGCTTGCCGCGGTAGAAACCGCACTCGGGGCATACGCGGTGGTAGAGCACCGAAGCGCCGCAGTTCGAGCAGGTAACGACCGTCGGAACAACGGCCTTGTAGTGAGTTCTTCTCTTATCACGTCGCGTCGACGAGATTTTGTGTTTAGGATGTGCCATTTTACAACAAGAATTATAAGTTTGACGTATCTATTCTCTCTGTTTTTCCTCTTTTCCGGTGCCGGAGGTCCGCTCCGCGGCCTCCATCTCCGCCTTCAGCGCCGCAAGTTTCGACAGCCCCTCCGCCGGAATCGACTCCTCGGCCTGCTCACGGGCGCGGGCCTCGATGCCGGCGAACTCCTCGCCCGAGACGATGCGGAACCGCCGCATCATTTCGGGGTTGCACTCCCCCTCGGGATGCACCCGCTGATAGGGCAGCGAGAGCACGATGCTCTCGTAGATATACTGCATGAGGTCGACCTCGTCCTCCACGGGCGAGAGCCACAGCACATCCCCGTCGTACTCGCGCTCCTCGTCCGAGAAGCGGACCAGCAGCCGGCCGTCGTAGTCGACCGGAATGCGGCAGTCCTCCAGGCAGCGGTCGCACTCGACGACGACATGGCCCGTGATGCGCACGTCGATCACGAGCTGCGTCTCGGCACGGTCCAGCCGCACGTGCACGTCGCACGCGCCGTCCTTGATGTCCCCGGCGGAAAAGGCCTCGAAGAGCTCACGACCGACCTTGAAATCAAAGTCGTGCGGGCCCGGTTTCAGCCCCCTGTACGCGATCGAATATGTTTTTCCGACCTCCATTTGTACGCGTTTAGTGCGCAAAGTTACTAAAAAATAAGACATTTGCAAAGGAATCGCAGATATTTAGCACAGATCGGGCCCCGCAGCCGGGGTTTCGCCCCCCCCGTCCGCAAATAAATTTGGAGGAGCCGCCCCGATGCGCTATCTTTGCTCCCATGAGCGACAGAGAGGGATTCACCATCGAGATTTCGAGCCGCTACGAGGGGTGGTGGCGCTACAATGCGGCGCTGATGTGCGGCTGCTTCGACGCGGCCGGCCAGCGCACCGACTTCGCCTCGGCGGCCTCGACCGTTGCCGACGTCGGTGCGAACCTCCGCGAGCGGCCCGCCGATCTGCCCGCCGACCGCCGCGTGACGCTCTCCGCCCCGGCATGCGACCACCTGATGCTCTACGTCTACGTGGTTCCGCACACGCTGCCGACGGACAACGACATCGACGCAACGCGCCCGTTCGACCTCGACCTGAAGATCACCTTCGCCGGGCGGCGGCTGCGCGCGGAACGCTACACCATCAACCAGTGGTCGGGCATCTCGCTCGAACTGCGCGTCGACCGCCCCTGACCATTCCTGACCGTTCACGACAGTCCCTGATCGCCCCTAACGATTCCTGACGATTCCCGATCGTCCCGGAACCGTCCCCGATCATTTCGCAACCGTCACGTCAGCGCCCCGACGCCACTCCGGGTCATTCGGCCCCCTCACCTTTCACCTTTCACTTTTTACCTTTCACATAAAAAAAAAGCGGTCCGGAACCGAAGTTCCGAACCGCCGTAACATCGCAGGATGTCGATTACTTCTTGTTGTTGTAAGCGGCCATCTTCTCGATGAGCATGAGGACCTTGTTCGAGTAGCCCCACTCGTTGTCGTACCACGAAACAACCTTTACGAAGGTGTCGGTCAGTGCGATACCGGCAGCCTTGTCGAAGATCGACGTGCGGGGATCGCCCAGGAAGTCCGACGAAACGACAGCCTCCTCGGTGTAGCCCAGGATGCCCTTGAGCTCGCCCTCCGAAGCCTCCTTCATGGCAGCGCAGATCTCATCGTACTTGGCAGGCTTTGCCAGGTTGACGGTCAGGTCGACAACCGATACGTCGAGGGTCGGCACACGCATCGACATACCCGTCAGCTTGCCGTTGAGCGAGGGGATCACCTTGCCTACGGCCTTGGCGGCACCCGTCGACGAGGGGATGATGTTGCCCGAAGCGGCACGGCCGCCACGCCAGTCCTTCATCGAGGGACCGTCTACGGTCTTCTGCGTTGCGGTGGTCGAGTGAACGGTGGTCATCAGACCGTCCGTGATACCGAACTTGTCGTTGAGGACCTTGGCGATCGGGGCGAGGCAGTTCGTGGTGCACGAAGCGTTCGATACGATCGTCTGGCCGGCGTAGGTGTCGGTGTTGACACCGCATACGAACATCGGCGTGTCGTCCTTCGAGGGAGCCGACATAACAACATACTTGGCACCTGCGGCGATGTGGGCCTGCGCCTTCTCCTTGGTCAGGAAGAGACCCGTCGACTCGACGACGTACTCTGCGCCGACCTCGTTCCACTTCAGGTTGGCGGGATCCTTCTCGGCGGTTACGCGGATGGCCTTGCCGTTCACGATCAGCTGGTTCTTCTCCAGGTCGAAGTCGATCGTGCCCTGGAACTTGCCGTGCATCGTGTCGTACTTGAGCATGTAAGCCATGTAGTCCACGGAAACCAGGTCGTTGATGCCTACGACCTCGATGTTTTCATTCGTGCAGGCGGCACGGAACACCAGACGGCCGATACGGCCGAAACCGTTGATACCAATTTTGATAGTTGCCATAATATTAACGAATTATTTGTTGGTAAAAAATTGCGTTATTTTTTTCACAGCACAAAAGTACATACTTTCCGTTGTTTACGCAAATAAATTATTAAAATTTTTTCAGTACCCCTGCGCGCTGCAAATTTCGTGCGATTTTCACCGTGCCGCGGCCGCGCGCCGACACCCCTTGCAACGGGTTTCCGAGCCACCCCGGCAGCTCTTCGGTCCGCACCTGTCGCAACTCCTCGGCCTACACTCCCACAACTCTTCCGCTCACACTCCCCGCAGCACTTCGGCCTTGCCCGGCAGCTCTTCGACCCGCACTCCTCGCAGCTCCCCTGCCCGCACCCGCACAGGCACGCCGCACGGAAGCCCTGTCATTTATATTATACGCAGAAACCGGCAAAATGTTTTGTCGGAGGCCGGAAAAATCTTCCGGCTGCCGGGAACCCGCCACGAGCCTGCCGACCGGGCCTGCACGGAGCAGCTGCTCCGCCTGCTTTCGGTCATTTGATTCCCTTGGCGCGCTTGGCCATCGCCGAGGCGAAGACAAAGTCGTTCAGCTCGCGGTTCTCGGCGTGGAGGATGCTCTCCTTGGTCCCCTCCCACCACTTGCGGCCGTCGTGGATGTAGACGATCTTCTCGCCGATCTCCATCACGGAGTTCATGTCGTGCGTGTTGACGATCGTCGTGATGTTGTACTCCTGCGTGATTTCGTGGATCAGGTTGTCGATGACGATCGAGGTCTGCGGATCGAGGCCCGAGTTGGGTTCGTCGCAGAACAGGTAGCGCGGATTGAGCACGATGGCCCGCGCGATGGCCACGCGCTTGATCATGCCGCCCGACAGCTCGGCCGGGTAGAGGCGGTTGGCGTCCTCGAGCCGCACGCGCTGCAGGCAGAAGTTCACGCGCTCCATCTTCTCGCGCTCGCTCTGCGTGGTGAAGAGGTCGAGCGGCAGCTTGACATTCTCCTCGACGGTCGAGGAGTCGAGCAGCGCCCCGCCCTGGAAGATCATGCCGATGTCCTTGCGGATGGCCTTGCGCTCGCGGAAGCCCAGCGCCGTGAAGTTCACGTCGTCGTACCACACGTCGCCCGAGTCGGGTTCGTGCAGCCCGACGAGCGTCTTGAGCAGCACGGTCTTGCCCGAGCCGCTGCGTCCGATGATGAGGTTCGTCTTGCCGGTCTCGAACTCGATCGAGATGTCGTCGAGCACGACCCGGCCGTCGAACGACTTGACGATGTGTTCGGCACGTATCATATCAGCAGCACTTGAGTCAGGATGAGGTCGAAGAGCAGGATCACCACGCAGCTCACCACCACGGCGCGCGTCGAGGCGGCGCCCACCTCGAGCGAGTTGCCGCGGGCGTTGTAGCCGTAGAAGGCCGAGATCGAGGTGATGATGTAGGCGAAGAAGACGGTCTTGATGAGCGTGTAGGTGATCGAATAGGGGCGGAAGTCCATGAGCAGGCCGTCGACGTACTGCGCCGGGATCATGATGCCCGTCGCAGCGGCGATGAGCCACCCGCCGAGGATGCCGATCAGGATCGAGAGGATCGTCAGAAACGGAAAGAAGATCATCGCGGCGACGATCTTCGGCAGGATGAGGTACGACGCCGAGTTGACGCCCATGATCTCGAGGGCGTCGATCTGCTCGGTGATGCGCATCGTGCCGATCTCGGAGGCGATGCTCGACCCGACCTTTCCGGCGAGGATCAGCGCCACGACGGCCGACGAGAACTCCAGGATCATCGTCTCGCGCGTGGCGTAGCCGACGAGCGAGCGGGGGATGAACGGCGAGTCGAGGTTGATGCACATCTGCAGGGTGATGACCGCGCCGATGAAGACCGAGATGAGGGCCGTCAGGCCGATCGAGTCGATGCCGAGGGCCTCCATCTCGTAGATGATGCGGCGGCGGTAGATCGCGGCCTTCTCCGGACGGGAAAAGACCTTTCCCATCAGGATGAAGTAGCGGCCGATGAGTGAAAATGCCTTCAGCATGACTATCTCTTTTTATCGTCGGTCTTCGTCTCCTCGAAGTCGACGTAATCGCCGACTCCGTGCGCCACGCGCTTCTCGGGAGCCTCGGAGGTCACGTAGATCTTCACCTCCCCTTCGCGCGACGACCGGCTGCTGCGGCCGAAGGGGCCTTCCCTGTGGGTTTCGCGGCCGTAGGAGCTTTCCGAACGGAAGGTTCCGCCTCCGAACTGTTCGCCGAACTGCTCCTCCATGCGGCGGCGGGCCTGCGCGATGCGCCAGCGCAGCCACAGCCCCATGACCAGGGTGAAGACCACGATCCCCAACAGGAAATAGAGGATAAAGGCGGCGATACCCTTGAGCAGCGCCGGAGCGCCCAGTGCCAGGATCACGATGACGAGCACCGTGAGCGGATTGCGCTGCACGAAGCCTGCCAAAGCGTCTATGATATCCGTTAAAAATCTCATTTACACAATTTCGGTTATTTCTCTGCAAAGGTAATATTTTCCGCGGGATAACTCAAATATCCCGTCAAATAAACGACCCGGCGGGGAATTTATTGCACCTATGGAGCAGCCCCTTCCGGCGGGCGGCCCGGCCGGCGAATGGCAGCCGAAACGCCCGACGGGAAACCCATGGCGGGCGGCGGGCGGACGACAGGCAGCAGGCGACGGGCAACGGGTGACGGGTGACGGGCGACGGGCGGCGGAAGCCGGGCACAGGCCGTAAGCCGGACAAAGAGCGGGAGCGCTCCCGACAACCGGGGGCGCTCCCTGCAACTGCGGCGGACGGCGGCGATCCCGTCCGCGAAACGGACTTCTTGCGGACTATCTCCGGGCGTCGATCCGTCCGAAGGGAAGGGCGCCGAAGGGGTACTGCTGCTCCGTCTGACGGGCCAGCGCCTTCCACTCCGCACGGCGCGACGCCTCGGAGCGGTCGACCGCACGGCCTTCGGCGGCCAGCGGGCGGAAGCCGGTCAGCGGCGCGGTGCAGAGGGGCGCCGGCTGTGCCGAGGAAGTCAGCTCGCCGATGGGCGACGCCCCCTGCTTCGTGAAGCGGACCTCCTGCACGAAACGCTTGTATGCGTCCCCGGCGTCGTTGCGCACCATGGCCACCAGCGTGTAGTTCACATCCCAGTCGAGGGCGATGTTCGCCGCCGGCTCGTCCTCGTAGAAGATCTCCTCCCACGACAGGGTCGACCAGAAGGACTTGTCCGATGCGCTCGTGTAGTCCTCCGGATAGGTCGTGACGGCCCAGCGGTAGGAGCCCGCGCCGTTCACCCGGACCGATACGGGAACCAGCGCCTTGCCGGCGAACGAGGCATACTCGCTGCCGAGCTCCGCGGCCTGATCGCCGTCGAAGTACTTGTCGTAAACCAGTTCGATGGAGAGCTCCCCGGCGGACTCCTCGGGATAGACGTCGCTCAGGTAGAACTCACCGCCGAAGCCGCCGGTCTTCAGGTCCAGCGCAACGGCTGCGGCCCGGTACTTCTTGTCGGGATCCAGCCCCACGAACAGGTAGCTGTCCTTGCCGATCGACGACTCGTTCTGTCAGTACTCGAAGACGTCGGCATAATAGCCGTTCTCGGTATTGGTCCGGATCGACTCCTCGATGAGGGCCTTGATGTCGTCCACCGAAGCCGACGCATCGTAGAGGTTCCAGAAGTAGCGGACGGTCTCGTCGCTCGGATCGACCGACACGAGAACCGTGCCCGGGCCGCTCGACTCGAACCGGAACCCGAATTCGCAGGCGGCCGGATCGCCCGGCTCGTCCGTATGGAAGGCCACCTTCGTCAGGGCGGTCGTGTAGGTGAGCACGTCGTATCCGAAGCCGACGGCCACGTAGTCGGTCCCGGGCTCGAGGTATTCGGCCTCATAGAGGTGGTCGCCCGACGTCAGCGCATAGTTGATATACCCGCCCCAGTTGGAGATGATGTGGGTCATGGCCTGCTCGTCGGTCATTCCCTCGATCTCGGCCGCCGGCACGACGTCATAGAGATAGACGTCGCTGTTCGTCGTCGTGTAGTACACGTCGGCCGTGCGCGCCGTCACATTGTCGACGCGGATCGAGATGCGGTTGTCGGAGGGATCGGCCGGCGGCGTCTCAAAGTTCTCGATCTTCACCTCGGAGACCTCCTCGCCCTCCTCGCTGAGGGCAAAGGCGAAGGCGATGTACTTCGTACCGGGCATAATCACGCCGTAGGGCTTGGACGCGGGGCCGTAGAAGCTCATGCCCGCGATGACCTCCTCGGGGGTCATCCCGGCGGCCTCCCCGTAGAAGGCGATCATGTCGGCGACGACCGATTCGGCAAACTCCTTCGGCGTGAGCCCCATCTGCTCGTAGACGTCGTAATACTGGATGTCGGCGAAGTAGGCCTGCGCGTCATCCGAAGGGGTGACGTTGAGCGTCACCTCCCAGTTTTCGATCTGCACGTCGAACACCCAGCTCATGCCGCCCTCGCCGGGGGCCTACCTGACAGCGAGCTGCACCTGCTCGGCTCCGGGCCAGGTCACATAGACCACGGCCGTGCGCTCGGCCTCCGTATCGTTGGCATCCACCTCGAAACGCAGCACCCCCGCCTCGGAGGTATCGAACGAGTGCACCCAGCCGACCGTCTCGTCGACCCGCGCCTCCAGCGTTCCGGGCTCTTTGTCGCCCGCAATTTCGTAGGCCAGCGTCTGCACACCGCCTTCCGCACCCACATCGACTCCGGACACCTCGAAGCGGATCTCGGGCACACTCGGCGTCCCGTCGCTCTCGTCGTCCTTGCAGCCGGTCAACACCACGGCACATGCCGCCGCAAGCAGCCACGCCCGCAACAAGCGATTTCCTTTCATAAGCAAAAACTATTTTTAAGTGACAGTTAGGATTGATCGAAAGGCCCGCACCCCGGATCCGGGAGCATCCGCAGCTCGCCGACCGCCGGACACCGAGGTCCTGAAACCGGGACGGAGCACACTTTCGGTTTGCGACGCTAAAAACAGCGAAAAACGGCCCTTTTGCCAAATCTTCGGGGGCAAAAAAACGGAGGCGGTCCACAAAATCCTCCTTGCGCGGGGGCAAAATCCGATTAATTGTCGTAAATTTGAACCGCAAAAGCACACCGCCCGCCCCGCCGAGAGGTGCCGCGCCGGGCGGATCCGTACCATGGCAATACAAAAAACACAGGACAACATGCTCAACACACTGACCGCCATCTCGCCCGTCGACGGCCGCTACCGCAAGGTCACGGAGAAATTGGCCGACTATTTCTCGGAACAGGCACTCATCCGCTACCGCATCCGCGTCGAGGTGGAGTACTTCATCGCCCTGGCGGAGCTGCCGCTGCCGCAGCTTGCGGGCATCGACCCCGCGGCGCTGCACGCCCTGCGGTCGCTCTACGAGGAGTTCTCGCCATCCGACGCCGAGCGCGTCAAGGAGATCGAATCGGTGACGAACCACGACGTCAAGGCCGTCGAATACATCCTCAAGGAGAAGATGGAGGCGCTGGGCCTCGGACGCTACAAGGAGTTCGTGCACTTCGGCCTCACGTCGCAGGACATCAACAACACGGCCATTCCGCTCTCGCTCAAGGAGGCCCTCTCGGGGATCTACTACCCGCTCGTCGAGGAGGTGCGCGACAAGCTGGCGTCGCTGGCCGGGGAGTGGCGCGACATCCCGATGCTGGCCCGCACGCACGGACAGCCCGCCTCGCCCACGATGCTCGGCAAGGAGTTCATGGTCTACGTCGAGCGGCTCGAAAAGCAGCTCTCGATGCTGCACGACATCGCCGTGCCGGCGAAGTTCGGCGGGGCGACGGGCAACTTCAACGCCCACCACGCGGCCTACCCCGCGATCGACTGGGTGGCCTTCGCCAACCGCTTCGTGGGCGAGAAGCTCGGCCTGAGCCGCTCGCAGTACACGACGCAGATCGAGCACTACGACAACCTCGCGGCGATCTTCGACAACCTCAAGCGCATCGACACGATCCTGATCGACCTTGCGCGCGACATGTGGATGTACATCTCCGAGGAGTACTTCAAGCAGCAGATCAAGGCCGGGGAGGTCGGTTCGAGCGCCATGCCGCACAAGGTCAACCCGATCGACTTCGAGAACGCCGAAGGCAACCTCGGCATCGCCAACGCCATTTACGAGCACCTCTCGCGCAAGCTGCCCGTCTCGCGCCTGCAGCGCGACCTTACGGACTCGACCGTGCTGCGCAACATCGGCGTGCCGATGGCCCATTCGGTCATTGCGCTGCGCTCGCTCCTGAAGGGGCTGAACAAGGTGATCCTCCACCGCGAGGCACTCGAACGCGACCTGGAGCAGAACTGGGCCGTCGTGGCCGAGGGCATCCAGACGATCCTGCGGCGCGAGGGCTACCCGAAGCCCTACGAGGCGCTGAAGGCCCTGACGCGCACCAACACCCACATCACGCACGAGGCGATCGCGGCGTTCATCGAGACGCTCAACGTCTCCGAGGCGGTGAAGGCCGAGCTGCGCGCCCTCTCGCCCTCGACCTACACCGGCGTGTTCGGGAAAGGTGAAAGGTGAAAGGTGAAAAGTAAATAAAAAAGTAACGGGGGCTCCGCGGCGGGATGCTCCTTCACGGGAAAATACCCCGCCCGGCCCGCTTTCCGGCACAAACGGACAAAGCCCGCGATCAACGTGATCGCGGGCTTTGTCGTGGCACGCATTTTGTCCCTTGAGAAAGCAACTGCGGCACAGCAACCGCAGTGAGGTTTCTTCATTTATTTAAGTTTGGGTTAGTAGTTTTAGGAGGGCAACCTCCGGGGGCAGCAGGCAGTCGCGAGACTCCCTGCTGTTTTTTTGTCCGCATCCGACGACGCACCGGACCGTTCCCGGACCGTTCCCGGCAAGGGCCGCCCCGGACTGCAACCACCCCGGTGCCGCCGGTCAGAACTCCACCGTGATGCCGAGCGTGGGCAGCAGCGTGCCGCTCACCTGTGCGATGCGCTTCATGCGGTAGCGCTGCTCGGCAAGGGGCGCTTCGGGGTTCTCGACGACGCCCGTCGACATGAGGACGTCCGGCTGGCGGAGCTTGCTCACGGTGACATTCTGCAGGTCGATGTAGAAGCCGAGCATGCACCGCCGGAAGTAGAAGGTCTTGTCGACCCGCACGTCGAGCTGCGCAAAGGCATCCAGCCGCCGGGCGTTGTACTGCGCATAGTCGTAATAGGGGCGTCCCTGCGCATCCCACGCCTCGACGAGCGATGACTTCTCCTCGTCGTAGGGCGTGTAGGGCGAGCCGCCCACGGCGCTCAGGCGCATGCCGACGCTCCAGCTGCGGGGCAGGTCCCAGGTGCCGCTGACGTTCACGACGAAGCGGTTGTCCCACGCCGAGGGGAGGTACGGCGCCGAGCGGTCGGCGCGGTACTCGCTGCGATAGAGCGTCACCGATCCCACAATGTTGAGCCGCCCGGGCACCTGCCAGCGGGCCAGCGCCTCCACGCCGTAGGCCCGCCCCTCGGCCGTCGGGACGAGCAGCTCATTGCCCACCACGCCGTAGTCGTTGCCCTTGCACAGGAGCGGAATGCCGTCGGCAACCGACGTCGGCACGTCGCCGTAGAGCTTGTAGAACCCCGTGAGCGAGACGGCCAGCCGGTCGCGCAGCCGCCATTCGCCCCCGGCCCCGAACTGCCAGACATGCAGGTAGCGGAGCGACTCGTTGACCAGCTGCCCCTCCTGCTTGAACCCGAGGGCCGTCAGCGGCGGCAGCTGCCAGTAGAGCCCCGCGTTGCCGCTCACCGACCAGTTCTCGTTGAACGAGTAGCGCACCGACGCCCGGGGCGAGAGCTGGTGCCACGGCCGCGCCATGCGGGCCGAGTAGTCGCAGCCGTCGGCGCGCAGGCCGGCCGAGGCGGTGAGGCGCTTGTCGGCCGAGGCGTAGTCCGCCCCGGCGAAGAGGCCCCAGCCGACGATGCCCAGCCGCGTGGAGTACTCCGAAAGGAGCGTCTCGTCGGTGTAGAGCCGCTGACGCATATCGTTCGCATAGTGCGTCCACGTGAGCTCGGCCCCCTCGCGCAGCGTCCACCGCCCGGCATAGGTGCGGTTCTCGAAGCGCAGCGTGCTCTTCTGCTCCACGCCCCGCAGCCGCAGGATGAGGTTCTCCTCGGTTGAGGCGTCGTTGTTGCGGTATTTAAGGTTGCGGTTGTTCAGGTAGTTGTGGCTCAGCGAGAGGGTCTGCACGTGCCGCCCGGCATAGTGGCGCCACGACGCCCCGACGGTGAAGGTCTCCTGCCGGATGCGGGGCAGGTAGCTCAGCAGATACTCCGCCTCCTCGCCCTCCTCTTCGACGTTCAGCCGCATGTTGTCGAAGCCCGCCAGCGCATGGAACGTCACCTCGTCATGCTCCGAGAGGCGGGTCTTGACCTTCACCTGCCCGTCGATGTAGTTCGGCAGGAAGGGCAGCCCCAGCATCTTGAAGAGCAGTTGCAGGTAGGACTGCCGGAGCGAGAAGAGGTAGGTGGTCCTGCGCCCGATGTGGCCGTTGCCGCTCACGCCCACCTCCGAGGCGCCGAGCGTCGCCTTGAAGTTCTGCTTCTCGGGGTCGCCGTCACGCAGGCTGAAGTCCAGCACGGAGCTCAACGCCCCGGAGCGGTCGGCCGGGAAGGCCCCCGTGTAGAAGTTGATCTCGCGCACGAGGTCGGCGTTGACGATGCTCACCGGACCGCCCGTGGCGCCCTGCGTGGCGAAGTGGTTGATGTTCGGAATCTCGATGCCGTCCATGTAGAACTTGTTCTCCGACGGGCCGCCGCCGCGCACGATGAGGTCGTTGCGGTAGCCCACGGGCGAGAAGGCGACACCCGGGTAGGAGCGGACGATGCGCGAGACGTCGCGGTTGGCGCCGGGGCTCTTCTCGATCTCGCGCACGCCGATCACCTGCATCCCCACGGGCACCTCGACCGAGGTGCGGAAGGAGGTCGGCCGCACCGTGACGGCCTCAAGCTGCGTGGCATCCTCGTCGATCTCGATCTCGATGAAGGGCGTCGAGGCCGAGACGAGGTATTCGGGCGTGAAGGTCGTGCGGTAGCCCATCGACGAGACCTGCAGGCGCGAGATGCCCGGCTGCACGCGCTCGATGCGGAAGCGCCCGAGCGAGTCGGTCGAGGCGCCGCGCTGCTCCTGCCCCGCGACCACCACGGCGGCATAGGGCACCGGCTCGCGTGTCAGGCGGTCAATCACCCGCCCGCTGACGGGATACCCCGCGACGCGCTGCTGCGCCCGAAGGCCGGCAGCCGCACACAGCAGCAGCGCCAGCAAGAGGGTCCGGATCATCCGGAAATTGCGTTCCATAGTTCTCTCCTTATTGTTTCGATTCTTTTGCCGGAGCCTCGCCGCGGCGCATCGTGAGGGCGATGCGGCCCCGCACGAGGTCGATCCCCACGACGCGCACCTCGACCTGCTGGCCGAGGCGCACGACCTCGGCGGGCGACGCCACATAGCGGTCGGCAAGCTGCGAAACGTGTACCAGACCGTCCTGCTTGATGCCGATGTCGACAAAGGCGCCGAAAGCCGTGATATTGGTGACGATTCCCGGCAGGCGCATCCCCTCGCGCAGGTCGTCGATCGTATGGATGTCGGGTGCGAACGAGAAGACGTGCAGCTGCTCGCGCGGGTCGAGGCCCCGCTTGTCCAGGGCCTCCAGGATGTCGGTCACGGTCGGCAGCCCGACCCCGCCGCCGACGTAGCGCTCCGGGCGGAGCGTGCGGCGCAGCGCCCCGTCCGCAAGCAGGCGGTCGACGCTCACGCCGACATCGGCGGCCATGCGTTCGACAATGCCGTAGGATTCGGGATGCACGGCACTGTTGTCCAGCGGATTCTCCCCGCCCACGACCCGCAGGAACCCCGCGGCCTGCTCATAGGCCCGGGCCCCGAGGCGCGGCACGCGCAGCAGTTCGCGCCGCGAGCGGAAGTCGCCGTGCGCGGCACGGTAGGCGACGATGTTCGCGGCCAGGGCGGGCCCCAGCCCCGAGACGTAGGCGAGGATATGCTTCGATGCCGTGTTGATGTTGACGCCCACGCTGTTAACGCAGCTCTCGACCACCGAGGCGAGGCGTGCCCGGAGTTTCGTCTGGTCGACGCTGTGCTGGTACTGCCCGACGCCGATCGACCGGGGTTCGATCTTGACCAGCTCCGAGAGGGGGTCGATCAGCCGACGGCCGATGCTCACGGCGCCGCGCACCGTGACGTCGCAGTCGGGGAACTCCTCGCGGGCCACGGCCGATGCCGAGTAGACCGACGCGCCGTCCTCGCTGACGGCGTAGACGGCCACCCCTTCGGGCGCCACGCTGCGCACCAGCTCCTCGGTCTCGCGCCCGGCCGTGCCGTCCCCGACGGCGAAGGCCTCCGGGGCGTAGCGGCGGATCAGGTCGCGCAGCACGGCGACGGCCTCGTCGCGGCGGTGCTGCGGAGCGTGGGGAAAGATGGCCGTATGGTCGAGCAGCGAGCCCTGCGAGTCGAGCACGACGACCTTGCAGCCGGTGCGGTAGCCCGGGTCGAGGGCGATGACGCGCTTCTGCCCGAGGGGCGGGGCCAGCAGCAGCTGCCGGAGGTTTCCGGCGAAGATGCCGATCGCCTCGTCGTCGGCCCGCTCCTTCGCCGCCGCGAGCTGCTCGCTCTCGATCGAGGGGCGCAGCAGCCGTTTGAAGGCATCCGCCGCCGCGGCCTCCAGCCAGCGGCGCGTCGGCGAGCCGGGGCGCACCACGCGGCGTTGCAGCGACGCGATGCACCGCTCGGCATCCACGTCGATCCCGACGCGGAGGATGCCCTCCTCCTCGCCGCGGCGCATGGCCAGGTAGCGGTGCGAGGAGATCGTGCGCAGGGGCGACGCGGCATCGAAATAGTCGGCGTACTTCACCCCCTCGGCCTCCTTGCCCCGGATGACCTTCGAGCGGACGATGCCCTCGCGGCGGAACGTGCGGCGCAGGTCGTTGCGGAAGCGCTCGTCCTCGGCGATGCGCTCGGCAACGATGTCCGAAGCCCCGGCCAGCGCCGCCTCGACGTCGGGCACCCCGGCCGAGACGAAGCGCCGCGCCGCAGCCGCCACATCCGCCGTGCGCTGCGCGAGCAGCAGCTCCGCCAGTGGCTCGAGCCCCCGTTCGCGGGCCACCGCGGCGCGTGTGCGCCGTTTGGGCCGGTAGGGCAGATAGAGGTCCTCCAGCTCCACGGGGTCCCAGCACGCCTCGATGCGGCGGCGCAGCTCGTCCGTCAGCCGCCCCTGCCCGCCGATCGTCTCCAGCACCGTGGCGCGCCGGGACTCCAGCGCCGTGAGGCGTTCGAGCGCCTCCTTCACCGCGCCGACCTGCACCTCGTCCATCGAGCCGGTCGCCTCCTTGCGGTAGCGGCTGATGAAGGGCACGGTGGCCCCCTCGCGCAGCAGGCGGACCGCCCCCTGCACGTGCCGCAGCGGCAGTTGCAGCTGCCGCGCTATGACTTCTTCGATCATCGGTGTATGCTTTGTCCGCAAAGATACAAAGAAATCCCGCCCGGTAGAGCGCGGCGGCCTCCCGACCGGAATTTAGGGCGGAAGGTGACGGCCGGTCGGCACATTTTTGCTATTTTTGTACCGAAAACGGCAGCCGCGCGCTGCCCCAAAACCGCACAACCATGGCAGACGACTATCTGGGCCGCAAGATGGAGGAGTACCGGGCCCGGCAGGCCGCAGGGCCCCGGCCGCAACGTCCGGCGGCCACGCTCCGGCGGCTGCTTCTCCGCAACCGCAGCTACCGCGGGTACGACCCGCACTTTCTCGTGCGCCGCGACCAGCTGCTGCGCATCATCGGGGTCAACACGCTGCTCCCGTCGGCGATGAACCGGCAGGTGCTGCGCTTCCGCCCCGTGCTGGCGGATGAGGCGCCCCTCATCCTGCCTCACATCCGCCTGGGCGGCGCCCTGCCCGAGCTGCACCTGCCGATGGCAGGCACCGAACCCAACGCCTTCATCGTCGTCTGCGCCACCATCCCGGAGGACCGCTACGTCGACATTGACCTCGGCATCTCGGTGCAGAGCATGCTCCTGCAGGCGACCGAGATCGGGCTGAACGGCATCGTCATCGGCGCCTTCGACCGCGCGGCGGTCCGGGAGGCCCTTGCGCTGGAGCTCGAGCCGCTGCTGCTCGTGGCCGTCGGGCGGGGTGCCGAGCGGATCGAGCTCGTCCCGGCCCATGCGGGCGAAAGCCTCGCCTACTACCGCCGCGACGGCATCCACTACGTCCCGAAACTTCAGCTCGAAGAGCTGCTGCTCGGGAATCGGGAGGCGGAAACGGCCCGCGCGCAGGCCGCGGAAAGCCCGGAAGTCCCCGTCACACACCCCGTGCGCCATGAATAGGCCGATTCTCCGAAGCTGGCAGGCGGCGGACTGCGAGGCGCTGGCCCGGCACCTCAACAACAGACACATCTGGGACAACTGCCGCGACGCGCTGCCCCACCCCTATACGCGCCGCGACGCCGAGCGCTTCATCCGCTCCGCGGCAACCGGCGCGCAGCCGATGCACTACTGCATCGACGTGGACGGCGAGGCGGTCGGCGGCATCACCTTCACGCCGGGCAGCGACGTCGAACGCTTCAGCGCCGAGGCGGGCTACTGGCTGGCCGAGCCCCTGTGGGGCCGGGGCATCATGACGCAGGCGCTGCAGGCGGCCGTCGCCGACTGTTTCCGCCGGAGCGGCATCGTGCGGCTCCAGGCCGTCGTCTACGCCGGCAACCGGGCCTCGATGCGCGTGCTCGAGAAGGCGGGGTTCCGCCGCTGCGGCATCCGGCACAAGGCCTGCTTCAAGAACGGACGCTTCGTCGACTGCCACTGCTACGAACTGCTCCGCGAAGAGTTCACTCCCGACAACACTCCGACAATCGGGTAATCCGGCCGCTCCGGACACCGGCCGCCGCGGGCAGCCGCCGATCCGCCCCCGCTTCACTCCACCCTTCCGTGCATAAGCCGAAACGAGCGGTCCGCATCACTGCAAACCGCTCGTTTCCAACCTTGTAGGAGCATGCGGATTTGAACCGCAGACCTCCTGCCTGTCAAGCAGGCGCTCTGAACCAACTGAGCTATACCCCCGTATCTCCTTTCCTTACAAAACCGGGCCACTCGCATTCCTGTAAGCGGCCCGTTCCGTTGTGGGAGCTGAGGCTCTTGAACCTGTATTATCTCAAAATATCATACAATCGCAAATGCCTATTAATAACCAGCTTATTACAATCATAATTAAATCTAAATATTATAGAATATCGCTCGCTATTTCAATTTTTGGGTGTATATTTGGGTGCAGAATTTCAAATACACCCAGTCATGAACATCAAACGAAACATCATTTTTGCACCTGAAAGCCGCAAAAAGAACGGCGTTCCAATCGTGGAGAACGTACCCATCCGTATGCGTGTCATATACGCAAGCCATCGCATCGAGTTTACAACCGGCTACCGCATTGATATAGCCAAGTGGGATACCGACAAGCAGCGTGTAAAGAACGGATGTACCAATAAATTAAAGCAAAGCGCATCTGAAATCAATGCTGATTTGCTAAGATACTATGCTGAAATTCAAAACGTGTTCAAAGAATTTGAGGTACAGGAAACCATGCCGACCACCCAACAGTTGAAAGAAGCATTCAATCTGCGAATGAAAAATGGCAGCGAGGAGCAACAAGAAGATACTAAAATAAGTTTTTGGGAGGTATTTGATGAGTTTGTTAAGGAATGTGGTAATCAGAACAACTGGACAGAATCCACATACGAAAAATTTGCAGCCGTAAAAAATCACCTGAAAGAGTTCAAAGAAGATGTGACTTTTGAGTATTTCGATGAGTTCGGACTAAACGAGTATGTAAACTTCTTGCGTGACAAGAAAGACATGAGAAACAGTACCATCAGCAAACAGATGGGATTCCTCAAATGGTTCCTGCGATGGAGTTTCAAGAAAGGATATAATCAAAACATTGCATTTGATACATTCAAGCCGAAATTGAAAACAACTTCAAAGAAAGTAATCTTTCTGACATGGGACGAATTGAATAGACTGAAAGACTATCAGATACCCAAAGACAAACAATATTTGGAACGTGTTCGGGATGTTTTTCTGTTCTGTTGTTTCACAAGTCTAAGGTATTCAGATGTCCGTAACTTGAAACGAAGTGATGTCAAATCTGACCACATAGAAGTTACTACCGTCAAAACGGCGGACAGCCTAAATATAGAACTGAACAAATACAGCAAAGCCATACTTGAAAAATACAAGGACATTCACTTTGAGAACAACATGGCGCTGCCAGTCATCAGCAATCAGAAAATGAATGATTATTTGAAAGAGTTGGGCGAGCTTGCTGAAATTAACGAGCCTGTAAGGGAAACATATTATAAAGGAAATGAGCGTATAGATGAGGTGACACCTAAATACGCACTGTTAAGCACTCACGCCGGACGAAGGACATTCATTTGTAACGCCTTGGCACTCGGTATCCCGGCACAAGTGGTCATGAAATGGACGGGACACAGCGATTATAAAGCCATGAAACCTTACATTGACATCGCAGATGACATCAAGGCAAATGCAATGAACAAATTCAACCAACTGTAAAAACAATCAGCAAGTTTCATGGAAAACCTGTAATTGGGCTTACCTTTGTAACTTTCAATACATACAACAATGAGCAACAACGATAACAATATAGAGAAAAGAAGTTTCGAGGCTTTTGTCAATGCCATCGGGTCAGAAATAGAGCAGGCGCAAGTCCGGCTCATCAGTGCAGCCAATGCGCAGATGCTGTTCCACTATTGGAAGATGGGCAATTACATATTGTACCACCAGAACCGACAAGGCTGGGGCGGTAAGGTCATCAAGAAACTGGCGCATGCGATACGGTTCAATTATCCCGAAAAGAAAGGGTATTCGGTCAGGAACTTGGCTTATATGTGCCAGTTCGCACGCTCCTATCCATTGGGCGCATTACGGAGTTTTATAGAAACCGATGCGAAATTACTTACTCCAAGTGTGCAGAAAATCACGGATGAACTTCAAAGCCTGAACAATATGATATTTACGCAAGAGCCTCTTGCGCAAATTCAATCCTCAGACAATAAGGAAATTGTAATTGTGCAAGAACCTCTTGCACAAATTCAGGATGTAGTCCAAACAGTAGCCGCTGTTTATCAAGTACCGATTGAGGACATGGAAAAACTGTTCCTGGCATCACCTGTTGCAAGAATCAATTGGGCAAGCCATGTGATTCTGCTGAACAGTTCCCTTCCGTTAGGTGTCGATTACTGGTATATGAAGCAATCCGTGGAAATGGGCTGGAGCAGCAATGTCCTTAAAATGCAGATTGAAAGCAAATTGTACGAAAGGCAAATCAACAGCTGCAAGGTCAATAATTTTACCACCACGCTTCCTGCACCCCAAAGCGACCTTGCCAACTACCTGTTGAAAGACCCGTATATCTTTGACTTGGCAGGAGCCAAAGAACGTGCGGACGAAAGGGACATAGAGGAACAACTGGTGAAGCACGTCACCCGTTATCTGCTGGAGATGGGCAGCGGATTCGCCTTTGTCGCAAGGCAGAAACATTTCCAGATTGGCGACAGCGATTTCTATGCCGACCTGATTCTGTACAACATAAAGCTCCATGCCTATGTGGTCGTGGAACTGAAAGCGACCCCGTTCAAGCCGGAATATGCAGGACAGTTGAACTTCTACATCAATGTAGTGGATGACAAGCTGAGGGGAGAGAACGACAACAAGACCATCGGGCTGCTGTTGTGCAAGGGTAAGGATGAGATTGTCGCACAATATGCGCTGACCGGCTATGACCAACCTATCGGCATCAGCGATTATCAGCTTAGCAAGGCTGTGCCGGAAAACCTGAAATCGGCACTGCCGAGTATAGAACAGGTGGAAGAAGAACTGACGATGCTTCTTGACAATGAAAGGAACAGACAAAAGTAGGACACCTATGGCAGACAATATACAGACGATGATTCCCCGATACGGGGAACTCAACAGAATATACAGGGACTATATAGACAATAGAGTTTTCTCTTTTGACAGGCAAAAATTCATTTCCGATTTCTGTCAGGAATACAATGACATGAAGTCTTTTGAAGCCGCCATCCTTGAACTGGTGCTTGACAGGCAAAAAGAACAATACACCTTGATACTCAACAGCCTGAAAACCGAAATAGAAAAGAGCATACAGGCTTATGAAACACACCCCATAAGTGATAGTGCCGTAGAGCGTGCTTGCTATCAACACATGGAAAGGTATTCCCTTGAAATTGAAGCCCAACAGGATGTAACAAGGAGCCTAAGCAAGCCGCTGAATGAAGCCAACAACAGGTATGATTCCATTGGCTACAGGGAACATACTGCCGAAGAGGAAAAACAGGCTGAAAAAGAATATGAACGCTGCAAGGCTGAATATGACAAGGAAAGAGCCAAACTGAATGAACTCTATGACCAGCAAAAGGCAGCAAGGAAAGAGGCATTCCAATATATGAAGAACCGTTGTGAGGACATGTACCGTCAAAGCTGCCTTTTTCTGGATATATTGAAGAAATACATTCCTGACGGGAAACGACAGGACGAGCCGGGCAAGCCAATCAGTCAGCAGGAAACGGCGGATGAACAACAAGAGTATTTCAGCATGAAATTGCTTTCGCTCATTCATGAGGTATGTGTTGGAGAACAGTTCGAGGAAATTTCCGCACCGGATTTTTATGCCAATATGAACTTGCACCCCTGCAACTGCAAGTTGAGAATTAAACCGAGAGAGAAGATACGTGTATGTTATCTGATATTCCTCATGAGCGAAAAACTCTCCAAACAGGACAAGGACACATGGAAAGCCGGGATACTGAAACTGCTGGATATTGATGACAGCTACTACAAGTCCAAGTACAAGGAGCCAGTTTCTGATTTCCCCAGTGACAGCAACCAGAAATTCGCCAAAGAAATGGAGCATATATTCAGATAATCGGTGACATATCCTGATATTTTACGAAAGTTCCACTTTTACCACTCAAATTAATTTTTGAGTGGTATTTTTATTTTCTGATATTCAATAAGATACAGCGATGCTCGGATTATACCGTCCCCATCCTTACCACCCATAACCCTACCTAATTTTGCACCGTTCGAGAACAGAAATAACAGCCAGTGCGCAGGGCTGATTGTTGAATCAAAAAAGTAGAACTATGCAAAATCTACAAGAATTATTATCCAAACCCGTCTGGCAGATGACGGGTGAAGAGTTCATCATGTTAAGCAGACACGCTTCCGTTCAGACGGAAGCGCAGCCACAGCCCGTAACGGACACAAACAGAAAGTATGTGTACGGAATACCCGGCATAGCCAGACTGTTCGGATGCAGCCTGCCCACCGCCAACCGCATAAAGAAAAGCGGAAAAATAGACAAGGCTATCACCCAGATAGGGCGCAAGATTATCGTGGATGCGGAACTTGCCCTTGAACTGGCAGGGAAGAAAACAGGCGGACGCAAGTAACGGGAGGAATTGCTATGGACTATATGAAAGACATCCGGGAAATATCGGACGAACAGGCGGTAATCCTCTGGCAAGCCTCACGCCTGAGCCTGTCGGGAAAATACGAAAAAGCCCCTGAAATCCTCAGTGTGAAAGGTTCCGTTATCGGCACGTTGGGAAATTTCAGCGCATCCATCGGCAAAGCCAAAAGCAAGAAGACATTCAATGTGTCGGCTATCGTGGCTGCGGCATTGAAGAACGGAACGGTGCTCAGGTATGCGGCTGAACTTCCCGAAGCCAAGCGGAAAGTGCTTTACGTGGATACGGAGCAAAGCCCCCACCACTGCCTGAATGTGATGGAACGCATCATGCGCATGGCAGGACTGCCCGATGACAGGGACAACGAAAACCTTGAGTTCCTTGCCTTGCGGAAATACACGCCGGAGCAGCGCATAAGAATTGTCGAACAGGCAATCTACCATACGCCGAACCTTGGTCTGGTGATAATAGACGGAATCCGTGACATGGTATATGACATCAACAGCCCCAGTGAATCGACACGCATCATATCAAAGCTGATGCAATGGACGGACGACAGGCAGATACATATCCACACGATACTCCATCAGAACAAGGGGGATGAGAACGCAAGGGGACATATCGGCACGGAGCTGAACAACAAGGCTGAAACCGTGCTGCTCGTTGAAAAGGACAAGAGCAACGGGGACATAAGCAAGGTTTCCGCCATGCACATCCGTGCGATGGACTTCGAGCCGTTTGCCTTCCGCATCAACGAAAGGGCATTGCCCGAACTGATGGAGGACTACCAGACAGAAACCAAAGCACCCGGCAGACCCCAAGGCGAAAGGTTTGATGCCTACAAGGACATTTCCGAGCAGCAGCACCGGATAGCACTGGAAGCCGCATTCTCGTTGCAGGACGAATACGGGTATAAGGAACTGGGCAAAGCACTGAAAGAATCGTATGCCTTGGTAGGCGTTCCGTTGAGCGACAACAAGCTGGTCAAACTCATCACTGTGTTAAAGAGCAAGCGGATGATAGTGCAGGAAAACGGCAGGAAGTACAGGTACGAACCGGATTTCCACTATTAGCCCAATCCTCGCAATCACTTCACTTTATTCTCCGGGTCTATATATTAGGATAAAGCGAAGTGGTTGCAGGGAAGCATCAAACCGCTTCACTTTAAGCCGTATCCTATATATACGACAATAAAGTGAAGTGGTTATACAGCCAGTAACCTATATGAATAAGTACTGGCGAAAAGAAAAACAAACGATAACCGATAAAGACAATCATTTATGGATATACAGACAGCAAAACAAATCAGGCTGGAAGAGTTTCTTCACAGCTTGGGATATAGCCCGGTGAAGCGGCAGGGCATCAATCTCTGGTACAAATCTCCGTTCAGGGAAGAAACCGAAGCATCTTTTAAGGTGAACACTGAGCGTAACCAATGGTATGATTTTGCACTCGGCAAGGGCGGCAACATCATCGCACTGGCTTCGCACCTCTATGCAACGGACAGCGTGCCGTACCTTTTGAAACGCATAGAGGAACAGGCACCGCACATGCGCCCCGTTTCTTTCTCTTTTCGCAAGCAGTCCTTTACAGAGCCGAGTTTCCAACAGTTGGAAATTCTGCCGCTATCTTCCTCTGCCTTGCTCGCTTATTTGCAGGAAAGGGGAATAAATCCGGCACTGGCGAAAAGAGAATGCAGGGAGGCACGGTTTACGCACAACGGCAAGCGGTACTTCGCCATTGCGTTTCCGAACATATCGGGCGGTTATGAAATCCGCAACCGATATTGCAAGGGCTGTATTGCGCCGAAAGAAATATCCCATATCAGACAGTCGGGAGAGCAAAGGAACACGTGTTATGTTTTTGAGGGATTTATGGACTACCTCTCATTTCTGACCCTACGGCTTGAAAGCTGTCCGCAATGCCCCGATTTCGACAGGCAGGATTACATGGTGCTGAACTCCGTAGCCAATGTTCCCAAGGCACTCTACCCCTTGGGAAGCTATGAGCGTATCCACTGCTTTTTTGACAATGACCGTGCAGGAATGGAAGCCCTGCAGCAAATCCGCAAGGAATACGACAGCACCCGGCATATACGGGACGCTTCTCAAATCTACTGCGGATGCAAAGACCTGAACGAGTATTTGCAGAAGCGCATGGCTGATGGAAAAGAGCAAATGCAATCTGTCAGAAAGAGGAATGACACGCTATCCAAGAAACCGAAAGGCTTCCGGTTATAGCCCACTATAACTACACGCTTCGCTTTCGTAGTTGTGGGCTCTCCCGAGGGGATTAGGGCTTTGCCCTAATGACCCACTCAGGGCGTTTCACCCCTGAGAACCCCGACCAAAGAGTGACCCTCTCTTTGGAAACTCCGCTTATGGGTTGCACCCCTAAGAACCCCTTGCGGTTATGAGCGGAAAGCAGCAAACAAAATTAGTAATAACCGAATCAAAAATTGAAAAGATGGCAACAAAATCAAGCATACATGTCAAGCCTTGCAACGTGGCATCAAGCGAGGCTCATAACCGGAGGACTGCCGAATATATGCGCAACATCGGCAAGTCCAAAATCTACATCGTGCCCGAACTTACGGCTGATAATGAACAATGGATAAATCCGGATTTCGGCTGTCCCGAATTGCAGGCGCACTATGAGAACATCAAACGCATGGTCAAGGAAAAGACAGGACGCGCCATGCAGGAAAAGGAGCGTGAGCGCAAAGGGAAGAACGGCAAGATTATCAAAGTGGCAGGATGTTCACCCATCCGTGAAGGAGTATTGCTTATCAGACCGGACACCACACTGGCTGATG
>OCQB01000191.1_pt1 | contig 80533 bp, 69 predicted proteins | sample 1538631 | NCBI WGS metagenome assembly OCQB01 (sample SAMN04571713, study PRJEB22368) | human gut metagenome | biome: human gut; material: stool | host: Homo sapiens | place: Luxembourg | collected 2012-10-19
TAGATTTAATGATTACAGTTCGTATTATGAGGACAGTGAAATTGATCAGTTCTTAGGCAATGAATACATAACGTATTTAGATGAAATAAGCGATAAGGTAGAATCAGTTGACATTATAATAGCTGCTAAGGAAGCACTATATGTTGGCGGGTATGATAGCAAAAAGATTAATAGAAGAGTTTTTTTGTTATCACTTGAAGAATTAGGTAAGAGTAAGTCAAGTATTGCAGTTGAAGAAGGAAAAAATATAGATTATTTTGATGATTATAAAAATAGGGAATGTTTAATGAATGGAAAACCTGAGACATGGATGCTTAGATCACCAGTTACAACTTCAGGCTCATTAGTTTTTATTTATACATATAATAATAAACTTAGTATGCAAAATGCATTTGATAGTGCAGGAGTGAGACCGGCATTCTGCATAGATTCATCAACAAAAATAGTGTATGAAAAATATAGTGGAGGAGAAAGATTTGTTGTTAAGTGAAAAGAAAAATAAAAAGAAGACTGATTTAATAGGGGAAATAGCAGGAAACAAAAGTATAAAGGTAGGAGTATATATGAAAAGAGTAGGTTTATTAATAGGTTCTATTGTTATACTTATTGTGTTGGGAATGATATTTTATTCAAAAATGACCGATACAAAAGTATTACATATTTCTCGTGAAGATGTAACTCGTATTTATATTGTTGATGGAAATACAGGAAATATTACAGACGTTGAAGAGAATTATTTTGGTGAAATGTATGAAGCACTAGATAGTTTGAAATTAAATAATAAAATGAAAGTTGACAGCACAGGCTGGAATAAAAAATAGTTATATGTGGTGATAATAATGCAGAGGAGTTAGTCATTAACACACCTACAAAAATAATCTTGTCTGGATATTTTTATGATATAGATTCAGAGCAAGGAGAAAAAATAATGAACATTATTAATAAATTTTCAAAATAAAATATTTTAAATGGTGAGTAGAGGAAAATATTACATCTTCAAAATATAAATAAAGTATATGGCATTGCCTGTAATTCCTAGTAAACATGAACAAATCTTATTGTGTACTCTTTCTCAGAGGTAGGTCCTATGCGGATAGCAGTCCCTTTGGACGGAAGTCTTGCAGACGGCAGTTGTACGAAATTGAAAATTGCACACCTGTTTTACTTACGAGATATGCTTCCAATAACATAGAATAAAATAAAAGTCAAGTATTGTATTATTGAATTGATTATTTATAATATGCATTATTGCACTAACACATAAACGAGCAAGTGCAAATTGTTGGGATAGTTTTGCTCAAATGGAGGAAAGAGAAAATGAAGAAAATATTTCAAATATCTTATCTAAGTATTTTAATTTGTCTTATGATGTTTATCTTATCTTCTTGTGGTTTTGATAAAAATAACGCAACCATATCAGATATTTCCTATGATAATAATAAAGATGAATACGAAGTATATGTTAAAGAAAACGGTAAGTATGTGCCATTTCTTGTATTGCAGAGCGATTATCAAGATGGTAAAACTTTGTTGCTACGAAAGGAATGTTTGCCGGAAGTACGTAGATTTAATGATTACAGTTCGTATTATGAGGACAGTGAAATTGATCAGTTCTTAAGTAATGAATACATAACTTATTTAGATGAAATGAGTGATAAGGTAGAATCAGTTGACATTACAATAGCTGCTAAGGAAGCGTTGAATATTGCAGGAACTGAAACGAAGTTGATAAATAGAAAGATTTTTTTACCTTCATTAAAAGAGTCTTGTCAAGATTGTAAATATAATGTTAATGAGGGTAAAAAAATAGACTATTTTGAAGAATATAAAAATAGAATGTGTATGATGAATGGTGAGTCAGTTACGTGGATGTTAAGAACACCAGTTACATCTTTGGGTTCATTGATTTACGTTTATACATTTAATGATGAACTTAGTATGCAAAATGCATTTGATAATGCAGGAGTAAGACCAGCATTTTGTATAGATTCATCAACAAAAATAGTGTATGAAAAATATAGTGGAGGAGAAAGATTTGTTGTTAAGTAAAAAGAAAAAATTAAAAAGAATTATCGCATTAATACTTTCATGTATTTTAACAATTTCAGGAATTAATTATCAAGAAAAAATTGAAGCTGAAACTTCTAAAAGGTATTCAGTTTTAATTCTCGACGGTTCAGGTAGTATGTATGGTACGCCTATGGAAAAAGAAAAAGTTGCTGCACTTAAGTTTTGTGATTCTGCATTGAAAGCAGGGGGCGAAAATTATGTGGCAATAGTAGAAATTAACACAGAGTCAAGTGTAATACAAGAATTCACTAATGATTATGCACTTCTTGAAAACAAGATAGAAGCACTAGAGGCATATGGTGGAACTAATATTACAGATGCATTGGGAGAATCTAATGATTTACTAAATGATGCAGATGATAAAGCAAAGAAAAACATAATTCTTTGTACTGATGGATTGCCGGAATCTGGTTCATATTCATATTCTGGTCAATATATTTATGGGGACTATGAAAATTATGAATATGCAAATAAATGTTATGAAACAGCAAAAAGTATAACTAAGTCTAAGATATATACTTTAGGTTTTTTTCATCATGCAACTGGTAAAGACTTGTTATTTGCAAGAAGATTTATGAAGGATATTCAAAATGCCGGATATTATGATGTTATATATCCAGAAGAATTGGAATTTGCATTCGATGACATTTCTGATGATATTTTAGATGGTTCTAAAGAATTTACATATGATAATGGTTATACAGAAAGATGTTATTATAAAGACAGCTATTTTAATGAGAGTTCTTACAATTATAATGCAAGTTTGGCAACGATGTCTTTGTGCTTTGCTGTATCTGCTTTTGGAGCTGGACAAGTTAATGATTATGAGAATAAAAGTAAAAATGCCAGGTATATGCTTAATTCAATAATAGGAGTCTCAGACGATACCATTGAAACTAATGATTGGTTTAAAACAAAACCAACGACTGATTCAATAGGGGTAATAGCAGGAAACAAAAGTATAAAAGTAGGAGAGGAAAATTATACATTAATTGCTGTAGCAATAAGAGGTGGTGGATACGAAAAAGAATGGGCCAGTAATTTTACAATAGGAAGTAGTGGTCAACATGTAGGATTTAATACAGCAAAAAATAATGTAATTGCTTTTTTAAAAAAATATATAAGCAATCAAAATATAACAGGCAAAGTTAAATTATGGATAACGGGATATTCTAGAGCTGGAGCAACAGCCAATTTGGTTGGTGGAGAACTGGATAATACGAGTACAATAAGTAGCAATGTAACATATAATAAAGGAGATATTTATACATATTGTTTTGAACCTCCAGCGGGAGCATTGGCTAGTGATGTTGATGGAAAAAGTGTTTATAACAATATTTTTAATATTATAAATAGAAACGACCCAGTTCCTTATGTTGCTCCAAAAAAATTGGGTTTTTTTAGATATGGAATTGATTATTATTTACCAGATAAAGGAACGACGGCATCGTATTCTTCGCAGAAAGATAAAATGAGCAGTATTTACAATACATTAGATAATACAAAATCGTATACAATAGATGATTTCCAAATGAAAAAAATCAAACTTAAAACTGGAATATTTAGTGGAGAGGATTTTACGATAATACAGAATGATTCAGAAAATAATATGAGTCAAGGTCAGTTTTTAGAAAATTATATAAAGAAGATTAGTACAGAATTTATAATTTCAAGAGAAAACTATGTGAGCAAATATCAAAATGGAATCAGAGAAATATGCAAGGTAATGTTTGGATGTGAAGATGGCGAAACAGAAAAATTTACTGAAAGTGTTACTAACCAAATAAAAAATAATTGGTCTGATTTTCTACTAGAGTACATAAATCCGTTTAGTACTGAAAAAGATGCTTTAAAGATAGTTTCCGGTTGGTTAAACCAAGCCGTTAAAGATTCTGGAATAAAAGGAATTAATAGCAATGAAATAGAAAATGCGGGAATATATCTGGGTGATTTACTTTTGGCAGTTGCATCAAGTCATCCGAACTATTTGACTACGGCAATTTGTAATATAGATAGAATAGGTTCTGCGCATTATCCTGAATTATGCTATTCTTGGTTAGCTTCTATGGATGAAAATTATAGCGACAGTATTGAAAACACAGAGATAACACTTAATAGTGGAGTATATAGAATAATTAGGATTAATTGTAAAGTGGATATTACTGTTAAGGATAGCGACGGAAATATAGTTGCTAGTATCGTTAACGAGTCTCCAAAGAAGATAAATGGCAGTAGTATTGTTTCAGGAAAAGATGGGAACGGTGAGAAATATGTGATTTTACCACCTGACGAGGACTATAATATTTCTATTAAAGCAAGAGAAGATGGAACTGTAAATATAGGAATAAATGAATATAGTTCAAGGGAAGGAGATTATAGTAGGGATATAAATTATTTTGACATCAGTCTTAAAAGCGGAAAAGCAATTGATGTAGATGTCCCATCAATTAGTTCTGATGAATTAACAAGTGGAATTACAGATGGATCAAGTGTAAATTATGAAGTTAAAACTCTAGGCAAGATTCTTAAAGCGTCAAAAGACTTGCGTGGAAAAGATGCAATGAATGCATATTATACAGTAAAACTTACAAATAATAACTCAAAAGCAGGAGTAGTATTAGGTGGTGGAGTTTATCAATATGGAAATTTTGCTCAGATAAGTGCTACAGCAAAATACGGTTACAAATTTATAGGTTGGTATTGTGGAAACAAAAAGCTTTCTGATAAAAAAGAATATAGATTTTGCGTCAAAGGTAATAAAACGGTTAGCGCTAAATTTGAAAAAATTAAAGTTGGTACATCAAAAATTACAAAAGTTATTGCTAAAAATAAAGGGTTAAAAGTATCATGGAAAAAAGTTTCAAAAGTTAGTGGGTACCAAATAAAATATTCTTTGAAGAAAAGTTTTAAAAAGTCAAAGACGTTGACGCTTACTTATAAAAAGCATTCTAAATTTATTAAAAAATTAAAAAAGAATAAAATTTATTATGTTAAAATTAGAACCTTCAAAAAGGTTGATGGTTATGTTTTGTATTCAAATTGGTCAAAGAGCAAAAAAAGGAAGACAAAATAATTTCTAAGTAGTATTTATGATACAAAATTTATTAATGGAGTACTTACATGAAAAAATTATTATCAAAAATTTTAATTATTGTAATGACAATATGTATGATTAATGGAATAAAAATTAACAACATTTTTGCAGAAGAAACTAATGGAAAATGTGGAGATAGTATTAAATGGACATATGATAGCGATACTGAGACATTAGTTGTATCTGGAGAAGGGGAAGTAAAAGATTATTTTGATTCATCATATTATTCTATAAGGAACGATATTAAATATATTAAGATAGAAAATGGAATAACAAATATCGCAGATGGTGTATTTTCAGCATGCTTACAATTGACGAGTGTAAGCTTTCCAAATAGCTTAAAAAGTATAGGAAATAATACATTTTCTGGTTGCAGTAATTTAACAAACGTTATTTTTTCGGATAGCATAACAACTATAGGAAATTATACTTTTTCTGGGTGTAGTAATTTAATAAACATTATATTACCAGATAGTATAACAAATATGGGATATGGAGTATTTTGTGGATGTAGTAATTTGAAAAATATAAAGTTATCAAATAATTTAACAAACATATATAGTGCATCATTTTCCGGATGTATTAATCTAACTAATATTTCGATTCCTGAAAGTGTAAAGGATATAGCATATGGTGCTTTTTCAGGATGTTATGTAAAAAAAGACAATATAATTAACCAGAGTTCTTGTGAAATACGGGGATTGACAGTAATCGACGATGAAATTGGCGGTGTTTGTATAAAAGATAATAAAGTAGTATATGCAAGAAGATGGGTGGAAAAAGTTGATATTCCTAATTCAATTATAAATATAGAAAGTTATGCTTTTAGTGGATGTGACAATTTAATGTATATTGAGATACCTGAAAGTGTAACAGATATTGGAAGTGGAGCATTTTCAGGTTGTTATATTGCCAAAGTTAATATAATAAATAACAGTAACTGTGATTTAGATGGCTTAACATTACTAGATGATGAAGTTCAAGGAGTATGCATAAAAGACAGCAGTGTAATTCATGTAAGAAAAGGGGTAACCGATGTTGAAATCCCCAATACAGTCACAAATATAGAAAACGATGCATTTAAAAATTGCAACAATCTTAGAAAAATAGTATTGCCAGAAAGTTTAACAACCATAGGTGAAGGAGCATTTTACAATTGTAGTAGTTTAGAGAGCATTACTATCCCTAAAAGTGTAACAAGTATAGGCAAAAAATCTTTTTATAGATGTGAGAACATAAAAAGTGTAATTATATTAGGTCAAATCAATAAAATATATGAAGAAACTTTTGAATATTGCAAAAGTCTTACTAATATAGAATTGCCAGAAAGTTTAACTAGTATTGGCAATGAAGCTTTTTATAACTGTGGTAGTTTAGTAAGCATTATTATTCCGGAAGGAGTTATAAGCATTGGTAAATATGCATTTTATAATTGTAGAAATTTAATAAGCATTACAATTCCTCAGAGTGTAACAAGTATAAATAAATTATCTTTTTATGGATGCGATAGTTTAAAAACAGCAGGCCCAATAGGAAGTGGATGCGATTATGAGTACGGATGGGATACAAGCATTCCTAGTTATGCATTTGCAAATTGTGTTAATTTAAAAAAAGTAACTATTCCTAAGGAAATTGTTAAAATAGGAGACAATATATATTATGGGTGCAAAAGTTTAAAAACAGCAGGTCCAATAGGAAGTGGATGCAATATTGAATTTGGATGGGACGAATACATTCCTAGTTTTGCTTTTAAAAATTTTACAAATTTAGTTAAAGTAATTATTCCAGAGGAAATTTCAAATATTGAGCAATACGCATTGGATGGATGCAGTAGTCTAAAAACAGCAGGCCCAATAGGAAGCGGATGTAATATTGAATATGGATGGAAAAAAAGTATTCCAAATCGAGCTTTTTATGGATGTGATTACTTGACAGAAGTTATATTTTCTGACAGTTTAACGAACATAGGCAGTTATGCTTTTTATCGTTGTAGAGGTTTAACGGATATAACGATACCAAATAATATTACAAAACTAGGTAGTTATGCTTTTGATGATTGTACAGGTTTGGTTAATGTAGAATTGTCTGACAATATAATTAATATAGAAAAAGGCACATTTCAAGGATGCAGAAATTTAGCTAACATTAATATTCCAAATAATGTAACAAGTATTGGAGATTATGCGTTTCTAGGGTGTCTAAAAATAAATGAAATAGTTATACCAAATAAGGTCACTAGAATAGGAAGTGGAGCTTTTAATGACTGTGTGAAATTAGAAAAAATTACTTTAGATGATAATGTTTTGGAAATAGGAAGTTATGCATTTGCTGAGTGTGAAAGTTTACAAAGTATATACCTTTCCAAAAATATTATAAAAATAAACGAGGGGATATTTAGTGGATGTAAAAGTTTAAATAGAATTACTATTCCAGAAAATGCAACTAGTATAGGTCGTGATGCATTTAGTGGATGTATAAATTTAGCGAATATAATAATACCTAATAGTGTAACAAAAATGGGTATAGAATCATTTATAGGATGCTTTGTCACAAAAGATAACTTTGAATATAATGGAACATGTGATTTATCCCAAACGGGTTTGGTTATTGTAAATAAAGAAGAACAAGGACTTTGTATAGAAAATAACAGAGTAGTATTTGCGAGGAAGTGGATTGAAACTGCAGAAATACCAGAAAATATAACAAGTATAGGTTGGGGTGCATTTAGAGATTGCAATCTAAAAGATTTTTATATTCATGGTGATTCAATTGATATTTCAGATATAATATTACCAGAAAAAGTTACAATTCATTGTGATAGTGATTCTAAGACATATTGGTATGCAAAAAATAATGGATACAATGTTATAACATTTGATAAAATTGAAGAGTCTACAACAATTCAAGAAGAAACAAAGCAAAATGTTCCAAAATCACCCGTGTTAAAGAAGCAAACAATAAAGACTGCAAAAATTAAAAAATACAAAGCAAAAAAATTGAAAAATAAAAGAGTATCTTTTAAATTGCAGGCAACAACAACTGGTGATGGAAGATTATGTTACTATGTATGCAAATCCCAAAAATCAAAGTATATAACTGTTAATAAATTAGGAAAAGTAACATTGAAGAAGGGCATAAAAAAAGGAATATACAAAATAAAAATCGTTGCGTGTAAAACAAAAAAGTACTATGAAGCAACTAAAATTATAAAAATTAAAGTCAAGTAGATTTTTGTAAAGATTACTTTTTTGCAAATTTATGTCTCTCAATCCATAAATTCATTAAAACTTGTCACTCTGGGGCTTAGAAGATTTTGACAAGAAGTGTTAATCCATATGTGTCAGATATCTCGGACCACATGACAAACAATTAAATATAGCAAAAATAAACACCAAGAAGTTAGTAAATATGAACAAATCTTATTGTGCACTCTTTATCAGAGGGAGCTCCTATGCGGATAACAAGTACTTTCAGACGGAGGATTTACAGACGGCAGGTGTACAAAAATTGAAAATTGTACACCTATTTTACTTACGAGATACGTTTCCGGTATTATAGAATAAAATAAAACTCAAGTATTGTATTATTGAATTGATTGTTTATAATATGCATTATTGTACCAATACATAAATAAGCAACTGCAAATCGCTGGAATAGTTTTGCTCAAATGGAGGAAAGAGAAAATGAAGAAAATATTTCAAATATCTTATCTAAGTATTTTAATTTGTCTTATGATGTTTATCTTATCTTCTTGTGGTTTTGATAAAAATAACGCAACCATATCAGATATTTCCTATGATAATAATAAAGATGAATACGAAGTATATGTTAAAGAAAACGGTAAGTATGTGCCATTTCTTGTATTGCAGAGCGATTATCAAGATGGTAAAACTTTGTTGCTACGAAAGGAATGTTTGCCGGAAGTACGTAGATTTAATGATTACAGTTCGTATTATGAGGACAGTGAAATTGATCAGTTCTTAAGTAATGAATACATAACGTATTTAGATGAAATAAGAGATAAGGTAGAATCAGTTGACATTACAATAGCTGCTAAGGAAGCACTAGTTAAATGTGAAAATATTTGTAATCAAATTAACAGAAAAGTATTTTTACTTTCACTTGAAGAACTATGTTTAAGTGGAGAGTATGATGTCATAGAGGGTGAAGAAATAAAATATTTTGAGAACTATCATAATAGATTATGTTTGTTAGATGGAAAACCAATCACGTGGATGCTAAGAACACCGGATAATTATGCAGTATCTTTAAATTACGTTTATACGGGAGAAAATAGGTTAACAGCACAAAATGCATTTGACAGTGCAGGAGTAAGGCCGGCATTCTGTATAGATTCATCAACAAAAATATTGTATGAAAAATATAGTGGAGGAGAAAGATTTGTTGTTAAGTAAAAAGAAAAAGTTTCTGTCAATTATGGTGTGTATGATTTCGCTAATGCTTATAGTGGGAATGTGTGTTTTCACATTTTCTTATCATGATAAAATATCAGAATTAATGATATCAGGAAATGAAGGGGGTACTATGGAGAAAGAGGTTGAAGTACATACCAGGAATGTACCATCAGTGTTGAAAACGGCAGCAACTACTATTAAAGAAATGGATCAATGTAAATGTTATCCATCAGAAATTATAATTTTATGCGACGGAAATAAAGTTTTGGATAATAGTTCGTTAGTGTCAATAAATGCATATTGTGAAAATAGTAAGCATTGGATATCAGTATCAGGGGAAAATGGAAAATCTGTTACTTTGTGTGGGTATTCTAAAAAATCAGATAAAAAGGCAGTTCTGAATTTTAATGATAAACATACCATAAATGATGGGGGTCAAGTGGTTTCTAAACTTACATTAATGGAATGGTCAGAGGTACTGAACGGTCTGGATTTCAAAGTGGTTTATCCTGAGGGCAAAAGCAGTGATGGTTATACAATTACTAAGGGAGATACATTTTGGGACGATGCAGAAAACAAAGAGGTATACACTATGGCAGAAGATGCATTTGCATATGATATAAAGACAAAGAAAACTGTTGGAATTACTAAAAAAGAGGCGGAAAAATTAGAAATCAGGGAATGCATAAGTATCATAAACGATGAAAGCAAAGCCGTGTCGGTAGTTGTAAAATAAAATATTAAACAGATTTATAAGTAAATCGTTATAAGTAAATCCAATCAACCCCTACTTGCACTAACACCTGGTATCTGCTAAAATTTGTATTAGCAAAAACAACTTACATATAAAATTTTAGAAATGCTTAACGGAGGGAAGAAATGAAAGAAGTATATTCAACAAATAATGAAGTGGAATTACAGATGCTCGTAGGCTTGTTAGAGAGTTGCAACATTCAGACAAATGTTCGTGCAGGAGGAGCCGGGGATTACTTCAGGGTAAAAGGCTCAGATGTAATGATATACAAGAGCGTTCTGGTTCGTGATGAGGACTGGGAAAAAGCAGTAAAAATAGCAAAAGATAATGGATTTGAAAAAAAGAAACAAACGGTAAAAAGAGGAAAAGGAGAAGTCTGGTTAGGTCGGATTTTGCTGGTTATATTCGTTGCAATTTTTCTGGTAAATGTTTACATGGCCGTGGCAGATTATTTATAAAATTATAAAAAACGTATATGATTATTTGAGGCACAGGTCAGCTTGTGCCTTTTATTTTTGCATTAAAAAGAAGTTCTTCTAAATCATAATCCACCTTGTATAAAAACGTTACATGTGTTAGAATTGGTATAAGTAAAAGAATTTAATAATAAGGAGATTTATGGAAAAACAGAAGACATACGGGTTTTTAAATAATTTTATTTATGCCCTGAATATTGAGAGAAAAAGCAATTTAAGATTGCTGGCAATCACATTAATTAAGCCTATAGGAGACATAGTGGGAACTTTGTTAAATTCATATGCTCCTAAATATGTGTTGTCATTTATTGAGAATGATTTGCCCCTTAAAACAATAATTATTTATACAATAGTTATTTGCCTGATAATGTTGATTTTTGATATTATCAGCACTACCTGTTACAACAGCTTTGAGTTTGAATACCGGAAGACAGAGGGCTATGTTGAAAAGAAGAGAATGGACAAGCTATTTCACACTGATTTTAAAAATATGGAATCCCCGGATTTCCTTGATTATGTCCAAAGAGCGAAAACAGCATTGAACAGAGGTAACGGATTTCATGGAGTTTTATACCAAAGTAGAAATTTTATTGCTCAGGGAACGTTAATGATTTTGTCAGCGGCATTAATAGGAATCCAAAATCTGTTAATGATGATAATTTTCATTGTAATATCTTTTGGAATAGTAAAGATTTCATCTTTCTTTACGAAAAGAGATAAGATTAAATTTTCAGATGCAATGGCACCAACATGGCGTAAAATGAATTACTTAGAGTCAACCACAAAGAATTTTGATTTTGCAAAAGACATCAGACTTTTTAATATGTCAAATGCCTTTGCTAACCAGTTATCAGGTGTAAATGAAACATACAAAGAACTAAATAGGAAACATCATAACAGAATGGTTTTATGGGAAGTAAGTCTTGGTTCAGTATTGATTATTCAGAAGCTTCTTATGTATACATGGCTTGTTTACAACGTTGTTACAGGTGCGTACCAAATATCGGATTTTGTCCTTTATGTGGGACTGGTAACAACTTTTCATAATTCAGTGGGATATGTTAACTGGATTTATTCAAGCATGAGAACTAACAGTCTTATGATTAATGATTACAGAAATTTTGTAGACTGGAAAGAGGATAAAGAAACAGCGGATGAAAAGGACGGTCATATTACAGATATAAATCTTAATAAGTTTGAATTTAGATTTGAAAATGTAAGTTTTAAATATCCGGGACACGATAATTATGTGTTAAAGAATGTTAATCTAACCATTAAGGATGGAGCAAAACTGGCGGTAGTTGGTGTCAACGGTGCCGGGAAAACTACTTTCATAAAACTTATGATGAAGTTATATGAACCAAGTGAAGGCAGAATCCTTTTAAATGGCATTGATATAAAAGAATATAACAGAGAGGAATATTTTAAACTGTTTTCACCTGTATTTCAAAATGTGGAAAGCTTTGCAATGCCGATTTATCAGAATATTTCCTTTGCCGAGGAAGACAAAACAGATATGAATAAGATAAATAAGGTGCTGGAGCAAAGTGGATTAAGTGAAAAAATCAACTCATATGAAAAAGGTGTACATACCAATTTATTAAAAATATTTGATAAAGAGGGAATTGATTTGTCAGGTGGTGAGAAACAGCGACTTGCCATGGCAAGAGCTTTGTATAAAGATGGAAAAGTTGTTATTTTGGATGAACCTACAGCAGCACTTGATGCTTTGGCAGAAGACAGAATGTATCGTGAATTTGAAAATATGATAAAGGGTAAGACGGCAGTTTTCATATCCCATAGATTAGGAAGCACAAGATTTTGTGACAAAATTGCAATGTTTGAAGACGGAATGATTGTGGAAGAGGGAACTCATGAGGAATTAATGGCAAAGAATGGAAAATACGCATATATGTTTGGCATTCAGTCCCAGTATTATGAGGAAAAACAAAAAAATAGTGATAATGCGGAAAGCACCGAAACAACTAATAATGGAGATGCAAAAGCATTGAAAGTTGAAATGGAAGGAGGACAGTAGTATGAAAAATAGTAAAGAAAGTATCCGATGCTTTAAGTTTTTTGGAAAATTCGCATGGGAAAATGATAAAATGTATTATATGTTTCTTATAGTAAACATAATTATTAATTCCGTGTCTCCTTTTATTACAATTTTAGGAACCCAGTACCTTATTGATGAAATTGCAGATGCATCTAAAAGAAACATGGGGTGGATTGTGTTCTGGGTAGCCTTTATTTGTGGCGGGAACTTTATTTGTGCAAATGTGAAGAAGTGGACAGGAGAAAACATCTCTAAGATTTGCGAAAAGTTTGACAGAATACTTAAAACCAATTTGTGTATGAGCTGCGTTAACATGAAGTTTCAAAATACAGAGGACACAGATGTTTTAGATATTATTAAAAATGCGGAGAGAGCATTAAACGAAACAGGGCAGGTTAACGGTCTTATTACAGCATTGGCAAACATAATTACTAATTTCTTTGTAGCATTGGGAGTTGTAGTTCTTGTTTGTACAAGGATTCCGTGGCTGATGATTCCGGTAATTATTTCCTTTGCAGTAAACTCCTATACTACATCGAAAGTAAACAAGGGCAGACGTAAATTCTTCAAAGAAATGAGCACGGTGGAAAGAGGCAGTACATATTTTAATACTGAATTGCAGGAAAGCAGATATGCAAAGGACATTCGTCTTTATGATGCGTCAGAAATATTTGAAAAGAAATATGACGGCTATGTTGACAGAATATATGGTACAAGTAAAAAATATTTCATAGGCTTTTTGAAATATTGGAATGTAAATAACATATTTTATTCTATAAGTGATATGACAATTTATATACTTCTTGTAGTAAATATTTTTAACAAGACAATTACCATTGGTGAGTTTTCAAGTTTATTTCAGGCTACAGGCGAGTTTGCAAGTGCAATTAGAAACATAATTAATTCATATCTTGAAATGAATTATACATCTTCAGTTCTAAAGTTCTATATTGATTTTGTTGAAAGTGTAGCTGTTGAAGACAATGAATTTGATAAAACAACAGTAGAAAACGGATTGTCAGACAATATAACATTGGAAGAAACAGAAGATATTTTGGCAAAAATTAATAAGTGTGAAATTGAATTTAAGAATGTAAGCTTTAAATATCCAAACACGGAAAAGTACATTCTTAAAAATGTATCTGCAAAAATCAAGGCAGGGGAACATGTTGCCATTGTAGGACAAAACGGTGCCGGAAAGACAACCTTCATAAAATTACTATGTCATCTATACGATAATTACGAAGGAAAAATATTAATAAACGGCAGGGAAGCCGGAGAGTACAGTTTCATAGAATATGTAAGGTTGTTATCTGTGGTATTTCAGGATTTCAGACTTTTTGCTTTTACGATTAAGGAAAACGTAACAGTTTTTGAGGATAAAAATATCGATTTAGAAGAAATATACAAAATTGCCGGAATTGAAGAATGGATTGGCAGCCTTGAAGATAAAGATGAAACCCATATTTACAAGATGTTTGTGGAAAATGGTGTTGAACCATCAGGAGGGCAGGGTCAGAAACTTGCCATTGCAAGGGCATTATATAAGAATGCACCAATAGTCGTACTGGACGAACCTACGGCAGCTCTTGATCCTATTTCCGAATATGAAGTTTACAAAAACTTTGACAGACTAGTTCATGGGAAAACGGCAATATACATTTCTCACAGACTATCATCCTGCAGGTTCTGCGACAGAATAATAGTTCTTGAGAATGGCTTGGTAGTTGAAGAGGGAACTCATGAGGAATTAATGAAAAACACCAAAGGTTTGTATTTCAATATGTATAATACTCAGGCAAAACATTATAATTAAAATGAAAGGGCTGATACTTTGATGATTAATCATTAGAGTACGGCTCTTTTTTATATTTCATTGTTTTCTTCCGGAAACAGATAGTTGTTCTTACTTTAACATAAGGCATTTGCGGTTATGTTTAAACTAAATACTTGACAAATACACAAAAACTATATATAATTACACAAAATAAATAAAAAGGAGAACACATGTCAGGAGTAAACAGAAAACACAAAGATAGGGTATTTACCATGTTGTTTGGTTATGAAAAGTATAAGAAAAACCTGCTTTCGTTATTTAATGCACTGAATGAAACAAATTATACTAATCCTAATGACCTTGAAATAAATACTTTGGATGATGTATTTTATATGAAAATGAAAAATGATGTGTCATGCATAATTGATAGCAGAATAGCACTTTACGAACATCAAAGTACCTGGAGTTACAATTTGCCCATGAGGGGATTCCGGTACAGTGCAGAGTTATATAATAAATACATAATAGCCAACAACATAGACTTGTACAGGAGAAAGCTAATCAAGTTTCCAACGCCACAATATTATGTATTTTACAATGGGGAAGAAGAAAGACCGGAAAGGGAAGTACTTAAATTATCTGATGCATTTCAGGTTCCTGTAAAAGAGGGAAAGTTTGAGTGGACTGCTGTAGTATTAAATATTAATCACGGGCATAATCAAAAATTACTTGAACAGTGTTCAATTTTGGGCGAATATGGTATACTGATATAAAATAAGCACTAAATACCCGATAAATAAAGGGTTTTCAGTGCTTTTTATAATTTATGCGTACCAAAAACGTACCATTTTACTGTAATAATTCCAACTTTTCTGCAACTTCATTTTGTTTACTAGGGTATAAATGCCCATATGTGTTAAGAGTAGTTGTTACTTTTTCGTGTCCTAATCTGTCAGCTATCAGAGTGGGCGAAAAATTCAAGTTGATTAATAGGCTTGCATGAGAGTGGCGCAGGTCGTGTATTCTGATTTTTTTTACCCCGGCAATTTCAGCCACCCGGTCAAGTTCAAACTTCATGGAGCTATTACTTAAAAAAAATAGGTTCTGGCTGGGTTTATATCCGTATAACTTACCGGCATAATCTAGTAAATCATTAACCAGAAACTGTGGGAGCGTTATTTTTCGCGTGCTTTTCCGTGTTTTTGGTGTCTGTAGGATATATTTACCATTTGCTTTTACAAGGTTCTTGTTTACCGTCAAAATTCCGTTTTCTGTGTCTATATCGTTTAGCGTCAGAGCCAGCAACTCTCCAAATCTTAAACCGGTATAAAATAGTGTTTCATATACAATTTTATATGCTGGCTTATCCTCACAGCTCATAAAATGCCTGTATTCGTTCAGCGTCCAGAAATCTATTTTGTCAGTCTTAGTGGTTCCAATACTGCCAACCCTTGCAACGGGGTTAAATGGCAGGCTGTAATACTTAACTGCATAGTTCAAAATTGCCGATAAATAGCCGTTTATATTGTGCTGGGTTAATCCAGCCACCCCACTATCAATAACGGCATTTTGCCACGCCCTGACCATTGCAGGGGTTATCTCTGATATGGGTATATCGTTAAAATATGGGGTGATCCACTTTTCTATATAACGGGTTTTGACGTGTTGTGTAGTTGGCTTACAACGTGTGGCGCTATCTTCCAGATAGAGTTTTACAAGATTATCAAACGTCATGGAACAGTTAAGGCTCATTTTATTTAAAAAATCACTTTCCCATGCTTTAGCTTCTCGCTGGGTAGTGAATCCCTCTTTTTTCTTCCTCTTTCTGTTGCCCTGCCAGTCTGTGTAATAAAAACTACAGTACCATTTGCCATTACTCATTTTATTTACTGCCATAAAAAATAACCTCTCTTTCTTGATTTTTGGGTATACAAAGAAAAGGCTATCTGATATAATACTTTTGTAAGTATTATGGTGTGGTGAGCCTAATACTTATTATATCCAAGTTTTATATTTGTTTTATATTTAAAGTTCCGGTGTTGGTAGCGCTGGAGCTTTTTTTATTTGCATATTTCATAAAATTTGATATAATATACTTAACAAAGGGGCAAAAAGTTAGATTAAACCTAACCGCCTTGTTAATAAAGTGTTAAATAAACGCCTTACTCGTCAAAGCAAAGGGCGTTTATTTTTTTGTCAAATTATAAACTAGCGTAATAACGGTACAAATAACTAAAGTATAAGTAAACAAGTCTTGATATGTAACCATAGCCAACCCCCTTTCTGGCGGTCAGCCATAACGCCCCTTTTGCCCCTCTGGTAAGTATATTATATTTTCAAAGTGCTAATTGTTTCGTTTGCTCTTTACAAACTCAATAAAGCTTTTTATTTCTTCTAGTTCTTCATCTGTAAAATCATCATCGTCAAAGTGTGCCGCAATAGTACCTGCTTCTTTGGGTGGTTCATTTCCATATAATTCTAACAGTGAGTTAGTAAGACCTAATAAATCACTATCAATAAATGTTCCTATTGGAACGTTGAAAGCACTAGATATTTTTTGTAATTGTTCTATTTTAGGCTGCCTTTTTCCGTTTTCCCAAAAATTAACAGAAGATTGTGAAAAACCTGACTTTTCAGCAAATTGTTTTTGCGTCAAGTTTAAACTATTTCTAAATTTATATATTTTTTCTCCAATTGTCATAAAGAAAACCTCCATAACAATTATAATATCAGAAAAATTACAAGTTGTAAAATAAATTACTTTTGTGATTGACATTATATTACTTTTGTGATAAATTGTCAATATAAAATTACATTTGTAATTAGAAAGGAGATAATAAAATGCAGTTAAGTAAAAACAAAATTAACGTAGCAATAGCAAAAGAACAGATAACAATTACCAAATTAGCGGAACGCTATGGGGTAAGCCGTTCAAGAATGAATTTAATTTTGAACAGCAGGGAAGTCACCCCGGTATGTGCTGGAAGACTAGCAAAAGCTTTAAACGTGGATGTAACGGAACTATTAGAAGATTAGAAAGGAAGTGAGAAGATGGAAACATACCTTGCAACGGCAAAAGAAGTGGCTGCAATGCTGGGAGTATCTGAAAGCATGAGCTACAAAATTATTAAAATGTGCAACCAGGAACTAAGAAAAAAGGGTTATATCACGGTAAGGGGCAAAGTCCCACGTGAGTACCTAAAAGAACGTGTAGGCATAAAAGAGGTGGTGACAAGTGACCAATAAAGACAAGCTCCTGCAACAAATAATAGAAGTTGATAATGAAACGTTATTAAATGTAGGAGCCTTTAAACAGATACATGGTGCGGCTTTCAATGGTCAGGAACTTGATTTTGATTTTTTAGATAAAGTCAGCAATGCTTATAAACAAAAAGGTATTGAAGATTTTGACCAACAATTCAACCAATATCTAGATAATTTTGAGCATAAAGAGTTTGAGATAACAAGAAACGCAGCCAAAGAGGTTGCCAATAAGTCGGGAAAAATTAGAACAACTACAAAAAATGGCGAGATAGTCCCGGCAAATCCCCCGGCAAACTTGAACCCTATAACAGCCAGCGAACTGGACAAGAAAAATATTAAACCCATTGAATGGCTGGTAAATGAGATTTTGCCATTTGGATTGTTGTTATTGTCTGCACCACCTAAGAATTTCAAGTCATACATGGCATTACAACTATGTACAACAATCTGTTTAGGTGGTAGGTTTTTAGATTTTGATTGTAATAAACACGCTTGTTTATATTTGGACTTAGAAAGTACAGAACGCAGACCTAAGAACCGACTAAACCAGATATTAGGAAAGGACACCCCGAAACCTGACAACTTGTATATAGTTACTGGTGAACGTGAAGTAAAGCGTATAGGTGATGGTTTTGAAACTCAAATAAAGCAGCAGCTAGAAGAACACCCCGACATAAAACTTGTTATTGTTGATGTTTATCAGCTTATCGCATTACCCAAAAAGGGCAACCAGAACGCATATGATAAAGATTATGAGAGCTTGCGAGCCTTAAAGAAAATAGTTGATACATACAATATTGGTATAATGCTAATTCATCATAACCGAAAAATGAAAGACGGCGGCGACGTTTTTAACGAGGTAAGCGGTTCAATTGCAATGACCGGTAGTATGGATGCAACCTGGATAATTCAAAAAGACCGCAGGAGCAAGGAGGCAACCCTAAATATTACCGGGCGAGATCTTGAACAAAGGGAGTTAAAAATAAAATTTAACACAGATACTTACAAATGGGAGTATATGGGAACTGCGGAAGACATAGAACAGCAACGCAGACAGCAGGAATACGAACAAAGTCCAATACTGAAAACAATAAAAAGATTGTTAAGTGTAAACAATGGACGTTGGGAAGGTTCAGCCAGTGACCTTAAGAAAAGCAGTAAATTAATGAATGATTGTGAAATTTATGAAAGTGCCGAAAAAATAGGTAAATTCATAAATAACAACAAAGAGTTTTTATTGTGGTTTGATAATATCGAAGTTAAGAGCAGGCGAACTAATAGAAACAAGTTATATATATTTACCGACACAACTAACACAACCGACACAACTAACACAACCGACACAACTAACACGCAACAAGGATTAAATATATAGAATATGTGTAGGTGTGTAGGTGTGTAAGTAGTGTATGTAGTTTTTACTACACAGTAACTAAATTATAAAAAGTTGCCGAAATATAGAAAAATCGGCAACCCATAGAATAAACGGTATTACAAATAAATTTGTGCAAGCTGTAACACCGTTAGTGACAGTATAACATACACGAACTGTCACGGAAAGAGAGGATTTTTATGAGTGATGAGATTTTAATCGGACATATAGAAGAATGTGAAAAAGAGAAATATTGCCCATTCCTGGGTAAGAAGTGTATAGGTTCTTCATGTTCTGCATGGGTAGAAGTTGATGACGTACTTTTTGAGATTGGTTGTAATTTCTTTATAAATATAACCATTTGCAATCAGTTAGCAGACATCAAGGAACGTATAGACCGAAGCAATGAACTATTACAGTTTATAGCAGAAGAAATTGCAAGGTAGAAAGGAGCCAGCAAATGAAAACTATAAGTGAAGACTATAAAATTTATTTAACAGAAGATAAAACGTTACTATTTTATGGCACATTGAAAAATCAAGAACTGGATAAGCCACAAATAGTAATAAACGACAGCACCGGAGTCTTTACAATGTTAGCTGAAGAAATGGCAAAGAAAAGCCGTGATGAAATTTTTGACATTTCAATGAAGTTTCAACAAGAAAATGGAGAGTTGCCAGAAGTAGTGCAAGCCATGTTATCGGCTGTGTTGTTTGATGACTAAACAGCTCCATGAGTGATATAACAAACCCTAAGCTGGGGAGAGTGTGAAAGGCTTATTTATAAAAAATGTTAAGAAATGTTAAGGTCTACGCGCGTGAGAATTAGAAGAAAGGAAGTATAACAACATGGTAAAAATAAAAGTATCATATGAGCACGATTACGAATTGCACAAGCTAAAAACAAAGCTGGAGCCAGTAGTCAAATCCATAAGGGTTCCAAGAGTTCAGAAAGGCAGATACAAAAAGGCATACATAGAACTTAAAGACATTGTAAGATAGCAGTTGATTTTTTTATAAATATATCGTAGTATAAAAAAGATGAGAGTCACCTTCTCCACACCAAAGGAGCTTATGCTCTGGGGGGGGCACGAGCTCATCTTTTTTTTGACATTCTTTTACGGATTTGCTATAATCAATATACATCAAACAGAGTACCGCACCGTAAGGTGTAAGCGTAAAGCGTGGGAAAGTATTAATTTACTTTCTTGCGCTTTTTTGTTTGATATTTATCCTTTCAGTTTTAGTAAAATACGTCCACCGGACGGGAAAAAGCGAGGTATTAGTTATGTTAGAAGAAAACAAGAACACTGAACCAGTTGCAACAGGTCAGGCAACAGGTCAGGAAGAAAAGACATTCACTCAGGAAGAGGTAAACCGAATAGTACAGGAACGTTTAGCACGTTCTAAAGGTAATCAGGAGCCAAAGGGTGAAGAAAACAAGGCAGCAGACGAAATGGAGAGCAAAGAGGCGGAACTAAAAGCACGTGAAATGAATTTATTAGCACGTGAGCAACTGCTGGATGCAGGACTTGACGCAGATTGTTTACCACTTCTAAAAGGTGCTGTTGATGAAAAAGACCTAAAAGACAGAATTGAAATCCTGAAAAAGCATCTAAATAAAAAAGATGAAGAGCCTAAGCCGAGTGGATTTATACAGATTGGCGCACCCGGTCAAGATGCAGAAAAAGGGAGCGACCCAATAAGGCAGGCAATGGGGCTCTAATCATCAGAAAGGAGCAACTAAATGGCTATTGAATTAGTAACCCAGTATTCGCCCTATGTAGACGAAATCTTTACAAAGGAAAGTAAAATAGACATTCTTACAAATAAAGATTATAGCTTTACAGGAGCGAAAACAGTAAAAGTATATAAAGTAAGCACTTCAAAAATGAACGATTACGCCAGAAATGGTGGCAATACAAGCTGGAGCCGTTACGGTGAGATAAAAGACCTTGACGCAACCACAGAAGATATGACACTAAAGAAAGACCGTTCTTTTACGTTTGTTGTTGATAAGTTAGACAAGGACGAAACAGGCGGAACTCTTAGCGGTGCCAGTGCTTTGGCTCGACAGGTGCGACAGGTTGTAATCCCCGAAGTAGACACATATACGTATAACATTATGTGTACAGGCGCAGGGGTTAAACCGAATGCAGTGCAGCTTACCAGTGATAACATTTATGACGAGATTACAAAGGGAACAGAAAGCCTTGACAACTCGGAAGTGCCAGAAACTGACAGAGTTTTGACAGTAACCCCGGCAGTGTATAGACTTATGAAAAAGTGTAAGGATATTGTCCTTGAAACTGACATAGGGGCAGATATGCGTATAAAGGGCGTTATTGCGAACCTTGACGGAATGACAGTTATTAAAGTACCGGAAGTAAGACTTCCTAAGGGATTTGGTTTTATGATTTCCCATAAATCAGCAACCACAGCACCTACAAAGCTGGAAGACTATAGAACTCATCAGGATCCGCCGGGAATAAACGGCGAGCTTGTAGAGGGACGTATAGTATATGATGCTTTTGTGCTTGAAAATAAGGCTAAAGGTATTTACTACCAGTCACAGCCTACACCTACAAGTGACAAATAGTAAAAAATAGTAATACTTTTTTATCTATTGATTGTTGACAAGGCACCCTGGAACGTCCTCCGCTGGGTGCCGTTTTGTTATTAGAAAGAGGTGTAAAAATGGTGAAAATGGAACGTTATTCACTAGTTGGGTGTCTGATAGAAGAAAGTCAAAAACACATTGCAGAACTTGAAGAATTTAGTAAATATATTGATGTTGATGTGTACATTAGGAACGAATACGCAAGACTTGAACGTCTGGAAGCAGAGAAAAAGGACATAATAGACAGCATTTCAGATATAGAAGATGACAGAACCAGGACAATAGCATATCTATATTACATCAAGGGATATACTAAGCGGAAAATAGCAGATTTTTTAGGCATAAACGAACGATATTTACACAGAATTTGGAAAAATAGCGAGGTTTTACAATGAGCAACGAAGAATTAGCGGTATACCTGAAAGAACACCCGACAGACACGGCAAGGCAGGAGCTGTTATACATGAATAACTTAGGATTTCTGCAAAAGTATATTAGACGGTATTTTCCGTGTAATGAAACAGAGGACTTGCTACAGGAATGTTATTTCGCAATGCTGGAAGCTGTTAAGGGATATGACGAAACAAAAGGGAAGTTTCTAACCTATCTGGGTTGGCATTTATGGAGTCATTTAACAAGATACGTGTACAATTATAGCGGGATTGGCATAAGCACCAACGAACTAATCAACAAATACGATAAAACCATTATGGAATTAGAAAAACAGGGCATAAAACCTACTGTTGAAATTGTCGCCCATAAAATGGGTGTATCTGTTAAAAAGGTTCAGGAATTGGAAAAATTGAGAGCCAGCAGGGTAGACATAAGCACAAACAAGGAGATAGGCGAAGATATAACCTTGCTGGATGCAATAGCAGACTACAACACAGACGTTGAAAGCATTGTACTAGACAGAATAGAGAAAGAAGAACTAAAAAGGGACATATGGGAATGTGTGGAACGGCTACCAAAAGAACAGGCCGACATAATTGTCAGACACTACAGACAGCAGGAGCAGTATAAGGACATAGCGGAAGATTTAGAAATCAGTTACCAGCAGGTTACACAACGAAAAACAGAAGCATTTAGAAAAATGAGAAGAGATAGCCAGACACTAAAACAGCTAAAGCCTTACATAGAGGACATGAGGAGCACAGCACTACAGGGCAACGGTGTTGGAACGTTTAAAAGGACGTGGACATCATCCACCGAAAGGGCGGTACTGCTGCAGGAAAAATATAACAATGTAATGGCGGAAATTAACCAGCTAAAGCAACGTACTAAATCCGTACCATAAAAAAAATCAGACAATAAAAACAAGGCTAAAATATAAATAAATAGAAATAAGCACCCCTAAAAATAAAGGAGATAAGATATAGGTATTGTAATCGCAATTATGGTATACTGATTGGGAAAATAAGAGAGTTTCGGCAGGACGCTCAGGAGCTAAAAGAGGCAATTGTAGAAGCAATTGAGTATTGCATAAGTAATGATATTTTAAGGGAGTTCCTGCTGGAGCATAAATCGGAGGTGACGGATATGCTCAAAATGGAATATGATGAGGCAAAAACCATGGCACACATACGGGAGGACTCCTACGAAGAAGGCGAACAGGCAGGGGTGGAAAAAGGAACAGAAATAAAACTTATTGAGATGGTTTGCAGGAAGCTAAGTAAAAACAAATCGGTTGAACAGATAGCAGATGAACTGGAAGAAAATATTGATAATATAAGAAGTATATGTGAGGTAGCACAAAAATTCGCACCAGAATATGATAAAGAAAAGATTTATGAAAGTATAAAAAAGTAAGGTATCTAAAGTTGCAGTTTCATTGGTAGAGGAGAAAAAAGTGAAAAATAAAATGGTGATAAATATCATAAATGAAGGAGACTCAACATATAGTGTGGAGTATGTGGAAAATTAAAAAATGATTTTTTACGAAAAAGGCTGACTCAGAAATTTTCTGAATCAGCCTTTTACTCTACATCAATAATGCATTTTTCACAGGCATTCACTATAATAGTGCCCTGATACTCATCATAGCGTTTAAATTTGCTGGTATATGATTTATGTACATGACCGTGTAAAAAGTATTTAGGGTGATACCTATCCATTATTTCCCGAAATACTTCAAATCCCTTATGAGGAAGGTCTTCACCATCATTAATTTTAAGAGCAGGGGAATGAGTGACTAAAATATCAATTCCCTTATGCCGGAAAATCCTGGGTATAAGCTTTTTAAAACGTCTTCGCATTTGCTTTTCCGTATATTGATATGGACCTGTGTGATATTTCATGGAGCCTCCCAGTCCCATGATTCTCAATCCATCGTGTACATATATCCGGTCATCAATACAAATACATCCATCAGGAGGGGTATCCTTGTAGCATCCATCGTGATTCCCGTGTACATACAAAACAGGAACATGGGAAAGGGTTACAAGAAAAGATAAATATTGAGGTGCCAAATCACCACAGGATATAATCAAATCAATGCCCTTAAGTTTGTCCTCGGAGTAGAAATCCCAATAATAAGGGGATTCTACATCTGCAATTACTAATATTTTCATTTTAAAGTCCTTTATCTTATTAATCCGTTATTTGTCATGTAATCCCTGTTGTAGGGTAACAGGCTTGGCATGCTCCGTTAATTCTTCAATAACCGGAATTTTTCCAATAATATTATCAGAAAGCCAATCCATTGTAATAATATCATTTACAGACAATGTCTGATTTTCGCTGTTTCTAATAGTTCTGTCCTGAGAATAAATAACACCGGAAAATGGGTTAAATTCACCGGAACAGATAGTTTTCTTTAAAAGTCCCAGAAGACGTTTTATGCCTTCAGGAAGCCATGGAGAGCTAATAATGTCTATGGCTTTTTGGGACATTCCCCACCAGTAATTAATGGCTGTGGCATCTTTGCCTTCACTGGATTTCCATGTGCCGTCTAATATGGAACGCACTAACTGGGTGTAAAAAGGTCCCCAGTGGTACACGGGAATGGCAAGATTCCAGACACTGTCACTGTACATTTTATATAAACCATAATAGCGGCTACCGGCTTCGGGAACAGACAAATCATGGTCGGAAACGCAATCCGGCTGTAAATCTGAAAGCTGTTGGTCAAAATCAAAATCTTTAAGACAGCGCCACAAAAGGTGTATCTGGGCACGGGGGTTGGTCATTTTTGCACCCAGAGCAAAAGCATTTATATTGGCAATGGTTCCATAAATAGGGTAATCAGCAATATAAGCGATTTTGTCATGCTCAGACATGGCACCGGCAATGGCACCCATAATAAATTTCGCCTCATACATACGTGCATAGTAAGTACGCATATGACTGTGAGCAGCATGAAGAGAACAATTTATTATATGAATTTTAGGGTGAGCAATTGCATATTTAAGACTTGCCTGGGAAAAAGCAGGTGAAGTGGTAAATATAACATCACAATTTTCAGCAATTGCCTTTGCCAAAGTGGTTTCTATGGTATTTACAGTAACATTGTCATAATATACTGTAGTTATTTCGTCCTTTAGACTCTCTTCTAAATGGGCCCTGCCTAATTCATGAGAGTAAGTCCATGAAGAAGAGGCAGAGGTCTTTTCATATATAAATCCCACCTTCAGGGAATTTTGTGAAGGTGTCAGCAATTTAGTTAAAACGGAAGGCTTTTTCATGGAAGCAGTCATTCTCAAATCAACCTGTTTTTTGGACATTAATTCAAATTCAGTGTAATTAAGGGAAATCAACTTCTTAATTTCATTGTCGCTTTTGGCTAAAAGTTCTTTATATCCGTATAAAGTAATAAAAGACAAAAATGAATCTCCCGGAGTTATATGTTTTAATTCATCTCCTCCGTGGGAAATATATTCGCTTTTAAATAATAAGTATAATGAACGGAAGTCTGCCATTTCATCGTCAGACCAGTGCTCATCAGGGGCTTTACCTACAGCAGACTGAAGCTTTTCAAAACTTCCAAGCTTTGAAAAATATATATAATTTATATGGCTAAGTTCATAAAAATCCATATATTCATAATAGATTTTTATGTTTTTATCGTCGGTTTTTCTTGGAACAATACGGGTAACTTCCCCCATTATGGAGGTAGCCTTAAAATACTTTAAAACACTGACACGTTTATTGCCCTCTAAAACATAAAATTTGTTCATATATTCGTAGGCAATAATAGGTGAATTAATTCCTTCATTAACCTGACTTATGCTGAGGTTTATCCACTTGCTGGCAAATTCAGAATCCACATCAAGAATAGGCATAAAATTACTGGAAAAAGAATTACTTCTTCCACTGGTTTTGGTGCCTACAATCTGGTCTAAGGGAATTTGTACCAGACCAATAGAAACTTCTCTGTAATCTCTTGTTTCGTGTAAAATATCATCAAGGGCTTCTAAAGTAGGAATTTCTCCTGCAATAAGCTTTGACTGATAATCCTTTTGCCCCATTTTTGAGGCACGAATGTAATCATTATATGACATAAAATTTAACAGGATAACCGGTTAAGATTATCACAATCCTTCCTAAAAATTAGTTCTTACGATAGTATACACTTACTCCCTCATTTTGGTAATAAGCCGTAAGGGTTATAGACTTGGTTTTCCACCAACTCTCTTTATTTCCATTAGAATATTCTCTTGAATATGTAGCGCCACCATATTTTTTCGTAATATCTGATAAAATGGTTTCATAGGAAGTTTCTCCTAAAGAACCGTATTGTATACGGATTTCCAATAATTTATCATTAAAAAAAACATACTGTAAAAGGGCATTGGGGTCTGACGGTGCTACAGACATTCCAAAGAATGAAGCGGTGTTGGCAATATCAAATTTGTAAGTAAGATATCCGTAACCGTCTGTGGATTCCTTATAATCTCCATCTACAGTATCATACTGTTTATCTTCGTATTTTTTTATTTCTTTGTAGGAATCAGAAAATTTAATCTTTCTTTCGCTGGTGATTTTAGCGTTACACGTTCCATCCTGGGCACCGGATTCCGCAACAACGGAAATGGTTTTTGCCGTCTGACTTTCAGCTGTCTGGTTGGAAGGTGCAGATTTATTGGAATCTCCAAATTTCAGTGTGAATATTACTACCACAAAGACAACAATAATGCACAAAGATGCAATAATTATGTAAGGTGCACTGTTTTTAGTGTTTTTTTGTTTCTGATTTGTGTTTTTATTAACAGATGTACGGCTACTCATTAAGTATATTCCTCCAAAATCCATATTTATTAACAAATGATACCATAAAAAACTATATAATTAAAGGCGGGTTAAACAAAAATAATGTTGAATATTAATTTTATTTTGTTATAATAGCAATGTAGTACCTAATACTTATTTCCCAGGCAGATTTTTATCTGTCAGGAGAGTCTCTCCTAAGACTCATAAGTATACTAACATATTTTTCAGTCCGGAACGGTTAATGGCAAGGGGGCCTTAACCGTTCTTTGATGTTATGGGGAAATAATTACAAAACATTTAGTATAGAGAAAAGAGGAACATACATGAAAAAAGGATGGCTTATAGTAAACGGTTATCTTAAGAGCAAAAAGTTTGATGAAATATATGCATGGCTTTTAAAGGCGGCAGAGGAAGCAGGATGTGAACTGAGAATATTGGAAAATGACAGGTTAGATTCCATACTTCCGGCAGATTCTTCAAAGGTAAACTGGCGGGAAAAACCTGATTTCGTTATTTTCTGGGATAAGGATGTGAAACTGGCAAGGCTTCTTGAGGCAGAAGGCTTTAGGGTTTTTAACAGTGCAGATGCCATAGAAATCTGTGATGATAAATCACTTACCTTTATAAAACTAAAAAACACAGATATAAAAATGCCGAAAACCTACTGTGCACCAATGACCTTTGAAAAAGAATATTCTGATTACACCTTTGTACTTCAGGTAGAGGGAAGCCTGGGATATCCTATGATTATCAAGGAAAATAAAGGCTCTTTCGGGGAGCAGGTGTATAAGGTGGAAGATTACTATGAGGCTGTGGAGCAAATAAAGAAAATCGGTGGCTGTGATTTTATTATGCAGGAGTATATAGAAAGCTCTAAAGGTCAGGACGTAAGAATACATGTAGTGGGAAATGAGATTGTTACGGCAATGAAACGTGTTAATAAGAATGATTTTCGGGCTAATATAACTAACGGGGGTTCAATGGAAAAGTATCAGCCAACTAAAGAACAATGCGAAATGGCACTTAAAGTATGCGAAAAATTAGGATTGGATTTCGCTGGGGTTGATATAATGTTTGGAAAAAATGGAGAACCGGTTTTGTGCGAAGTAAATTCCAATGCCCATTTTAAAAACATTTATGACTGCACAGGTGTAAATGTGGCAGAAAAAATTATTGATTATATTTTAAAGAAAATTAATTAATGGAGTTGCAATGAAAGGGTACATTATTTACAATACAGAGGATTTGACTAAAAATAAAAGATTTATTAAATTTATCAAAGAAACACTAAATGAATATAATATAGATGTGGAATTGGTTATTATTGACAGGGTGGAATTAGAAGAACTTGAAAATCCTGATTTTGTTATAAATCGTAGCAGGAATGCTGATGTTTCAAGATATTTTGAGGGAAAAAACATAAGAGTCTTTAATAGTGGAAAAATAACGGAAATAGCCAATGATAAAAGAAAAAGTTATGAATATTTAGAAGGAATTGTTCCCTTTATGCCTCTCATGAGTGAAGAGGAAGCAGAAAGTTCAGGAAAGCCTTATATTATAAAGAGCTGCAATGGTCACGGTGGAACCCAGGTTTTTATGGTTGAAAACTTCCAGCAGAAGAATGAAGCTATAAATGAAATGAAGGGAAATGATTTTATTTTCCAGAAATGTTGTTCAGATTTAGGAAGAGATGTACGGGTGTATGTTATTGGAAATGAAATTGTACAGGCAATGGAGCGGACTTCTGCTGAAAGTTTCAAAAGCAATTATAGCTTAGGGGGAAAGGCAGAACCCTATACATTAAAGGATTATGAAATCTCAATGGTTAAAAAAATACTTAATGTTTTGCCAATGGATTACGCCGGAATTGACTTTATTTTTCATAAAGGCAAGGCAGTTTTTAATGAAATAGAGGATGCCGTAGGAGCCAGAATGATTTATGAAAATACTGACATTCATATCGTAAAACTATTTGCAGAGTATATTGCAAGGGAAGTTAGAAAATAAATTTGAAATCAGGAGTGACAGATGAATTTTTGGAAAAGGCTGTTTGGGCATTTTAGAACAATAACGAAACATAGACATAAGGTTATAGCAAACTGTGTAAAAGCAGGAATTTTGTGGCAGGGACTTAGACATGATTTGTCAAAGTATACACCTACTGAGTTTGTGCCGGGAGTGAAATATTATACCGGAAAGCGAAGTCCTAACGAAGGCGAAAGGGAAGAATACGGATATTCCAAGGCGTGGATGCACCATAAAGGAAGAAACAGGCATCATTACGAATACTGGGTGGATTATAATTTGGAAACAAAGAGAAATGAACCGGTGGAAATGCCATATAATTATGTGGCAGAAATGTTTTGCGACAGATTAGCTGCAAGTAAAATCTATAAAGGGAAAAATTACACGGATAAATCCCCACTGGATTATTTTAACTACAGAACACCTCACAGAAGCATCAATCCCAAAACAAAGGAGGAATTGTCAAAACTTCTTGTTATGAATTATGAAAAGGGAGAAAAAGAAACCTTTGAATATATAAGAAAAAGGGTTAAAGAGGAAAAACAACGAAAAAATAAAAGGTAGTCGGAAATTCTCCAACTACCTTTTATTTTTAATCTGCCTGATTTTCTTTATTCTTGAAAATCAACAGCTTACTAAATACATAATTTAAAATAACAACAATTACGCTTACTAAAACTTTACTGAACATTCCGTCAATTCCAAGGAATTTCTGGTTAAGTCCTAATTTAACCAACGCCGGTACTCCAAGCCATTCGATGCAACCGGTTATAAGACGGGCACCTACAAACATGGACATTTCTTTAAGTACAAACTTCAGTTTCCAGCTATAGCTTTCAAAAACCCAGATTTTATTGGTGAAATATGCAAAGATTACACCTGCAATCCAGGCTATGACGTTAGCAACGGCAACTTTTGTAACCTCACCGCTTATGGGAAGTGCCCTGACAGTAACGGCATATACAACCCAGTTCACCAGAGTTGTTAAAACTCCCATAATTAAATACATAATAATTTCCTTATATTGATAATAAAGATTTTTAATAGTCTTCATTGGTTTCCTCCCTAGTTAATGTAGCGCCCCCTCCTTAGGTCGGCGGCAAGTCGTCGGAAACATCTTAATAAATAAACTTCATTTATTTGGTTTCCTCCTCAAATCAATGTAGTGCATTTTAAAGGCACATACCCCATAATAATACCATAAATTATTTTTGTAAAGTATAATAAAATATGTTATATTAAATGCAGAATAAAGTGGAAAAGGACGCACAGCATGGATAGATATTATTACAATAAAAACGGTAAATTAGTAAACAGAAGTCTGCCATATGTGACAATAGCGCTTATAGTGATAAACGTGGTAATATTTCTGGGGATGGAGCTGATTGGGGACACTGAGGATTCCATGTACCTTTATCAGCATGGTGCAATGTACTGGCCTAGCGTATATGAAGGGGAACAGTGGTACAGACTTATTACCCATATGTTTATTCATTCAGGTCCGGAGCATTTATTAAACAACATGTTTATGTTGGGGATTTTAGGCTACCAGATGGAAAAGGAATATGGAGCTGTTAAATACTTTATAACGTATATGGTTAGTGGAGTAGGTGGAGCAGTATTTTCATCACTTATTGAAATGAAGTTAAATGATGCCCCTGTAAGCATTGGTGCGTCAGGTGCCATATTTGGAATCTTCGGGGTGCTGCTTGTGATAATTTTCAAAAACAGAAGATTAGACGGTAACGGAACTGCAATCAGATTAATTATATTGTTTGTCCTTATGGTATTTGGAAACATGGAAGAAGGCGTAGACTGGATGGCACATTTAGGGGGAGCCCTGATTGGTGTGCTATTGGCTTTTATTTTATACAGACCTAAAAAAAGAAAACAGGAGGAAATTTATTATGGATAATTGTATTTTTTGTAAAATAGCAGCAGGAGAAATCCCATCAACTACTTTGTATGAGGATGATGATGTAAGAGTTATTTTTGACATAGGGCCGGCAACTAAGGGACATGCCCTTGTTATACCAAAGGCACATGTGGCAAATGTTTTTGAGATACCTAATGATTTATTAGGAAAAGCATACTCAGTGGCAAAGAAAATTGCCCAGGCACTTAAGGAAACAACCGGATGTGAGGGAATTAACATTTTACAGAATAATGGGGAAATGGCAGGTCAGTCAGTTTTTCATTTCCACATTCATGTTATTCCCCGTTATGAAGGTGATACTGCCAATATTAAGTGGGAACAGGGAACAGCAGATAGTGACTATTTAAATGAGTTAGCAGGTAAGGTTAAAGAAATTTTAAGCAAATAGCTGATTTTATACATAGGTTACGAGGTACTGAAATTGAAAGATGAAAAAATTACGGAAGATACTTTAAGAAAAGCTTTGTCAGGATATATGAATATAAAGGGACAGGAGATTCTTGATAAAGAGCATTATGATGTTAATGATGGCTTTGCATATCCTGATGAGGAACAGGTTAAAGGCTTTAGAAAAATATGTAACAGAGAATTTAAAAAAATATGGCTTAGAAATGGCATAAAAGCCTTCCCATATAAAGTTGTTACAGCAGTTGCCGTTATTTTGATTCTCATTAATATTTCAATTGTTACAGTACCGGGACTTAGAGAGATAATATTGAATTTTAAAATGTCATCATCAGCAACTAATACCAAAATTGTTAGTGATGACAGTAAAGGTTCAATATACAATGAAGAAAATAGTGAATATTCCATAGGAACAGACAATACATATGAAATTTCATATATTCCGGAGGGATTTACTTTAACAAAATCACATAGTACAACAAGAATTAAGGATTATGAGTACAGCTGTGGAGATAAGAGTTTTATATTCAGCCAAATGTCAGAAGATTCCACATTACAGGTAGATACGGAAGGCGCAAAGGTGGAATATGTAGACATCAATGGAAATAAAGCATTAGTATCAGAAAAAGATAATTATATAGTCATAACATGGAAAGAGGATGAATACTTCTTTGAACTTTCCGCAAATGAAATTGACAAAGATACTGTAATAAAAATAGCAAAAAGTGCTAAAAAATGTAATTAAAAATTGTGCAAATATACAAAAGTAAAATTTTTTTGTTCCGATTTGCCTTTTCGTACGTTGTTAATTATAAGGATGTAGCGAAAGGAGGTAAGTTATGAGAATAAAGAAATTGTTATGTATGCTATTAACCTTAACATTGTTGTTTTCAGGCAATGTATATGCAGATGAAGGCATAGGGGAATCAGGTACAGCTACTACAAATCCCGGTGATGTGGAATTAAAGTATACCAATATTTCAAGCATAGCGTCAGATTTAGCCATATTAAGCAGTGGCACGGCAATATGCACCGGAAGACATGTTATGAAGAAAAAACTTAAGTCTGAATTGGTATTAACACTTCAGCGCAGGTCAACATCTAAAGATGATAGTTTTTCAACTTACAAAGAGTGGACAAAAAATTGTAGTGGAACAGGTAGCTTTGTATTAGAGAAGAAACCTACTGTTACAAAAGGTTATGACTACAGATTAAGAGTGGTAGTAAAGGTATATTCCGGTTCAAAAGTTACGGAAGCTACTGCATGCTACTCAAAAACGGTTACATACTAGGTTGGATATAAAAACAAAAGAAAATACAGACTATACTATTAGAAAGAGAAAATACAGGTATATACCTGAAATAAAAGCAAAAAGAAAACGTGGCTACTGTTTATGACAGGTCACGCTTTCTTTTTGTGTATAATTTTATTTATCAGTTATCTCATTAATTAAGCCTATAATTTTATCAACTCCGCCGGTTCCGGCTGATTTTTCCATGGATTCAATGTAATGTGATTTGTTATCAAAGACTTTATGTACCATGGCAATAAGATCATCTTTTGTTGCCACATCTTCATCTAAAACCTCACTAAATCCCTGCTTCGCATAGGAACGGGCATTTAAAATCTGGTCACCACGACTTACCCTTGCAGAGAGAGGAATAAGAATGTTAGGTTTTTTCAGTGCAGAAATCTCGCATATGGAATTAGCACCGGCTCTGGAAATAATTAAGTCAGCCATTGCAAAGAAATCCTTCATTTCATCACTAATATATTCAAACTGGGCATAACCTGAAGTTCCTACTAATGATTCATCTAATTTACCCTTGCCGCAAAGGTGGGCAATCTGGAAGTCAGGTAAAAGTTCAGGAAGGGCTTCTCTTACAAGCCTGTTGACGTTTTCAGCACCAAGGCTTCCGCCGGTAACCATAATTACAGGTTTGTTAGCAGTAAAGCCACATTTGTCAAGAGCTGCAATTTTGTCTCCCGTAAATAGTTCCGCACGAATAGGAGAACCGGTATGAACTGCCTTAGCTCCAAGATATTTAGCTGTTTCCGGGAAATTATGGCAAACCTTAGTTGCCTTTTTAATGGCAAGCTTGTTGGCAAGTCCCGGTGTCATATCTGATTCATGTATAATAACAGGTACTTTGTATCTGTTTGCAGCAAAAACCACAGGAACCGTTACAAAACCACCCTTTGAAAAAACAATATCGGGTTTGAATTTTCTAATAATCTTTTTAGCTTCAAAGTATCCCTTAATAACTCTGAAAGGGTCTGTAAAGTTCTTAAAACTGAAATATCTTCTAAGTTTACCTGAAGATATTCCGTAATAATCAAGACCTGCATCTTCCACTAATTTCTGTTCCATGCCACCTTTAGAACCAATGTATTTAATCTCAAAACCGGATTCCTTAAGCTTAGGAAGTAATGCGATATTTGGTGTGACATGGCCGGCTGTACCGCCACCTGTTAATATAATTTTTTTCATTGTCTTACTCCATTAAATATCTATTTATTATATTTTTTTATCTGTTTTTTTATGGCAGAAGCATCGTCACCGTTTAATACCATATTAATAAGGTTTGTGGCGTTGCTTACTGATTGTTCATCCTGTAATACAACGGATTTTGAAGAACCTGTGTATGTTAATGTCTGCCAGGAAGTCTGACCTGTTACGCTGTAGGACATAATATTCCAACCGTTGTAATCCTTCTTTGTAGAAAGAGAAAGCTGCATATTAGCAAGGGATGAAATATCAAGGTCTGTTGAAAAACTTCCCTTAATGGCATCAAGAATCTTGTTATAATTAATAAGCATTGTGCCGCTTAATAATTTTTTCTCAAGAGCTTTTAAAACTGCTACCTGGTTTCTGTTACGCTGCATATCACCGTTGGCAAAGGAGTGACGCTCACGGGCATAAGTTAAGGCTGTGGCACCATCCATTTCCATGTTTCCTTTTTTGTAAGTATAAATCTTACTTCCTTCATGCTTTGCGTCATATGATGCATAAGCTTCAGTTGAAAAAGGAATTTCAACATTTACCGTAACTCCCCCCAAAGCATCAATTAAGTCAGCGAAACCTGTAAAGTTTACTTTTGCGTAATGATAATCAGATTTTTTAATATCATATTTGTATAAATACTTTAAGGTATCCATCAAAGCGTCCTGTCCCGGATGCCACTGTACTTCATATGCCCACTGCCAGTCGCTGGATGTCAGGTCCTTGCCGTCCTTGTAGGCAATTCCGTTTCCATAGAGGGTAACGTGGGTCAGCTTATCATAGGACTCAGGAGCGACACTTTTTGCCTGAACAGGAACATAGTAATCTCTAGGTGTTGAAATCATTAAAACTGAATAAGTCTTAGGATTAACAACAGCCAAAATATTAGTATCAGTTCTTGTATTTTCTTTTGAATTCAATTCACCAAAAGTATCTGCTGCAGAAATTACAACAATAAAAGGATCCTTTGACACCTTTGAACCGGACATCTGAGGAATCGGCGCTACTAAATAAATAAGCAGTGACAATATAATAATAACAATTACCGAGATGACCTTTCCAAAAACAGGAGCTTTGCCTGATTTCTGCAAAAGGAAAAATACAAGACCAAGAAAAACAATAAGAACCCCTATAACTCCCGCAAGTACCGGTGCTGTTAAAAAGGCAAGCTTCTTATACACAATAAGTCCTGTAAATACAATAGATAAAATAAGTTGTATCATAACTAAAATAACGCCCAGGGCTTTTCCACCACTGGATTTACGTTTTTTAGAAGATGACTTGGATAAATTCCTTGTTTCGGAGCGGTAACCGTAATCACCGGTTTTGGCTTCAGAAACTCTGTTTTGCTTTTTGCTCATAAAAACCTCCAATTTTAAAGCTACAGATTGGTTACAAATCTGTTTTATCGTAAGATATATCAAATTGTTGCAAAAGTAATTAAAACACAAATTAATGAACAAACTATGTACATAATAAGTGTGTGCTCATTATACTACATAATTAAAAAAAAACAAAGATACAACATAATGGCTAAGGCATAGGACATAGCATTAATTGACAAATAATGTATGCTTTGGTAGAATAATGTTATCTTTGGAGCTGGAGTTGTATTGGAAATATGGTACAAGCCAGCTTATTAGTTTAATAGGAGAAGAAATGAGAAATTCAAGAGCATTTAGAAGAATTATCTATTTGTTGCTTCTTGCAACGGTAATTGCATCCCAAACAGCTATATTTTGGTACTTTTGGGACCATTATTATAGTAGTGGAATGATGCAGGAATTCTTCCGTAAAGGACACATGGTACTTCTTTTTGTGTATGCGTTAATGTTTACTATATTCAGTAACGTATATGGGGCGTTCAAATTAGGAAGTCTCCAGTATTCAAATCTGGTATTCTCCCAGCTGCTTGCATTGCTGTTTACAAACTTCATTATTTACTTACAGATTTCATTACTTTCAATGAAAATGGTAAATCCTGCACCAATTATAGGAATGTGTTTTGACAATGTTTTATGTTGTCTTGTATGGTGTGGATTGGCAATGGGCATTTACAAATGGATGTATCCGCCTAAGGACATATTACTTATATATAGTGACAGGGATCCTGATAATCTGGTGAATAAAATAGAAACGCGAAAAGATAAATATATCATAAAAGACTCTATCCATTGTGATGAGGATTCGGAAAAATTGCAGAAGGCAATAAAAAGCCATCAGGCAGTTTTGTTGTGTGACATTCCAAGTGCTAAGAGAAATAAAATAGTCAAGGATTGTTATTTGTATGATAAGAGAGCATATATTACTCCTAAACTGTCAGATATTATCATTACGGGAGCAGGTCAGAATACATTATTTGACTCACCGCTTTTGGTTACTAAAATTAAGGGACTTAAGTGGGAGCAGGATTTTGTAAAGAGAATTGTGGATATAATTATCGCACTTATTCTTTGTCCACCAACCATATTGGTTACAATACTTGTTGCCATAGGCAATCTGATTTGGGACAGAGGCCCGATTTTCTATACACAGCCGAGACTTACAAAGGATGGTAAGGTGTTTAAAATATTAAAGTTCAGAAGCATGAAGGTTGATTCTGAAAAGTATGGCGCCAGACTTGCAGCAAAGAATGACAACCGCATAACAAAGGTAGGAAAGGTTCTTCGTGCTACACATTTAGATGAATTACCTCAGGTGTTTAACATTCTGGTAGGTCAGATGTCAGTTGTGGGCCCAAGACCGGAGAGACCGGAGATTGCTGCTGAATACGAAGAAGAAATTCCTGAATTTAGATTCAGATTAAAGGTAAAGGCCGGTCTTACCGGATATGCACAGGTTTATGGTAAGTATAATACTACACCATATGACAAGCTAAAGCTTGACATGTATTATATTCAGCATTACAAAATGTGGATGGATATACAGCTGATTTTAATGACTTTCAAGATTATGTTCATGAAGGACAATACAGAAGGTGTTGATGAAAATCAGAAAACAGCCAGCATTCATGAAAAAGAAAAAAATCATAAAGATTAAAATATACAAGAGCTATTCCCTTAGAAATTAATGGGATGGCTCTTGTTTTTGTATACTATAAAGCCTGTAACATAAATCACCAATATTCCATCATATTATTAATTAACAACCATTTAAGAGGTAAATTTATGCTTAATTATATATGGGCATTTATGATTATTATTGGTGTGGTATATGGACTTTTGACAGGAAACATAGAACAGGTGGGAAACGGTGCCATTGAGTCAGCGGAGGAATCGGTTAAACTGTGTATTACAATGCTGGGGATAATGAGCATGTGGATGGGATTTATGGAAGTGGCACAAAAAAGCGGACTTATAGCAAAGGCTGAAAAAATGTTAGAGCCGGCAATAAAGTGGATGTTTCCGGAACTTCCCGTTAATCACAAAGCACGGACCCACATTACAACCAATATAATAGCAAATATTCTTGGACTGGGGTGGGCAGCAACCCCGGCAGGTCTTAAGGCAATGGAGGAACTTGCAGCAGACCCGGTACCTCAAAAGGGGCGGATAATTCCCGGTCACATTTCCACAAATGAAATGTGTACATTTCTGGTACTTAACATATCATCACTTCAATTAATTCCCGTAAATATGATTGCATACAGAAGCCAATACGGCTCTGCTAATCCCGCATCAATTGTAGCACCGGCAATACTCGCCACAACCATAAGCACAGTGGTGGGAATTATTTTTTGCAAAATAATGTGTAAATGTACCTTAAAGGGAAAAGTAAATTGACAGGAAATAGGGGGGTGTTATAGAATAGGAACGTAAAAAATACATGGAATAACTGTGGTCTGAAGAAAATCCAATACAGATTATGTAAGGGAAAATTTTCAGTTTAAGGGAAGTCCGGTGAAAATCCGGCACAGTCTTTCTCTACTGTAATAGGGACGAAAAAAGCATTATGCCACGGATAAAACCGGAAGGCGCTTTTAGTAGGTTGAACTAAAGTCAGGATACGTCAACACAGTTGTCCGGATTTCGCAGGCAAGGCGAAGAAGGAGGAACAAATGAATAAGATAACAAGGAAATTTTTTGCCATTTTACTTTCATGTATGTTGGTAGTGGCAGGAGTGGCAATGCCGGCTAAAACAACAGATAATGCTGTTATTGCTGCTGAGAATGTTGCAAAAAAAGGAACTGTAACAATGACTGTTGAGCGAATTACCATAGGTCAGGGATATCTTGTAAGCCCGGTTCAGGTAGAAATCCAGAATGGAGATACAGTAGATACTGTATTTAAGAGAGTTATGGATGCAAAGGGATTTAAGTACGATGACAATGGATACCTTGCAAGCATTGAAAATGCAGATACAGGCAAGATAAACATTCCGGCAGAAATATCTGCAATGCCTGACACAACAGTTTGGGGCAATCCAAATCCTGTTAAAGCACCAACTAACACAGCAAATGATGGAAACTCATACGCAAACAAAGGCCTTGGAAGTTCTTCATATCATACAATGGCAGGCTGGATGTTTACCATAAATAATGTATTTTCTAATGAAGGAGCAGCTTCAACACCTGTTAAAGACGGTGACGTTATCAGATGGCAGTTCTCAGTATATGGTTACGGTGCAGATATTGGAAGCGACACAGAAAGCTATACAGGAATTAAGAAAGTAACCTTTGCTAACAAGGATGAACTTATAAAGGAAGCAGCAACTCTTGTAAATAACAAGACAATGATGAAGGATGCTGATGTAAAGGTAGAATATAACAATGCAATTAAAGTTCTTGAAAAGTACAATCCTTCAGAGACAGAGGTTAAGAATGAATTAACAAAGCTTAAGAATGTTCAGAAGGATTTTGTAAAGAAAACAACTGTTAAAAAGGCTTCTGTTAAGGGAATTAAGAATGTTAAGGGACTTAAGGCAAAAGTAGCTGTTAAGAAAATCAAAGGTGTTACAGGATACCAGTACAAATATTCTAACAATAAGAAATTCAAAAAGGCGGTAGTTAAGTCTATAAAGAAGAACACCTTAACAACTAAGAAATTTAAAAAGAATCAGAAATGTTATGTAACAGTTCGTGCTTACAAGAAGGTTAATGGTATTAAATACTATGGAAGATGGAGCAAGGTTAAAGCTGTTAAAATCAAAAAATAAATTATAAAAACATATTAGAATCAGACTTAAATATCGGAAGGAAGTTTAATAAAGTTCCTTCCGATAAACTTTATTATGAAACTAAATTCATGAAATTATGTAAACCAAGGTGAAAAGATGAAATATTATTTAAAAAAGGCAATATTGTTTGTTTTAATTGCTGTATTAAGTTTAATGATTATAGGGTGTGGAAAAAAAGAAACCCCGGATAACAGTGGAAAGAAATGCACAATAATGGTGGAATGTTCCAAAATTTTTGATAATCAGGACAAGCTTGATAAGGCAGTTAAGGATTATATTCCAAAAGATGGAATTATTTTAAAGAAAAAAGAAGTTAGTTTTAATGAAGGGGAAAATGTTTATGACGTTTTAAAAAGAGAACTTAAAAATGAAAATATATTAATGGAAGCATCTTTTACCACAGGAACTGCATATATAGAGGGAATTAATAATATTTACGAATTTTCCTGTGGGGAGCTGTCAGGATGGATGTATTGCGTAAATGGAGAATACCCAAATGTGGGGTGTAGCGATTACAAAATAAAGGATGGAGACAACATTGAGTGGCATTACACCTGTGATTTAGGAGAGGATTTAAAAAATTGACAGATGAATTTTCAAGATTTCACCCGGTGGTGAACATAATCTTTTATATGGTGGTTTTAATAATCACAATGTTTCAAATGCAGCAGGTAATGGTGATTATTTCCACAGTGTGTGCCATAATTTACCATATATATTTAAAAAAACAAAAAAGTGTAAAGTTTTGTATTATGGCATTTTTTATTTTTACGGCCTCGGCAGTAATAAATCCGCTTTTTTCCCATAAAGGGGCAACATTGTTGTTTTATATGTTTACGGGAAATCCCGTAACCCTGGAATCTATAGTATACGGAGTTTTCGCAGCTTTGGTAATAGTAGCCATGATTTTCTGGCTTTCCACCTTTAATGAAATAATGACTGAGGATAAAATTCTGGCATTAATAGGAGCGATAATGCCATCGGTGGCGTTGCTTTTAACTATGATTTTCAGGTTTGTGTCAAAATTTACAAAGAAAATTAAGGAAATTTCCATGACCCACAAGGCTCTTAAAGGGGAACCGGAAGGGTTCTTTAATAAAATAAAGTCAAGCCTTCATATTTTTTCCATTACCATAACATGGGCGTTGGAAAATTCCGTGGATACGGCAGATTCGATGACGGCAAGAGGATATGGATGTGCTAAAAGAACTAATTACAATAATTATAGAATAGAAAAAAGAGATATTTTATTAAGCCTGTGGATGATAATGTTATTTGGGGTGGTTATAAGTCGGTGGGTAGCAGGAGATTTGTACACCTATTATTATCCTTTTGTTAGGACAAAAGGGCAAATTATGGTTTACGTGGCATATATACTTTTGTGTGTTACCCCTATGGCGGTAAATATTTTGGAGGGCATAAGATGGCGCAGATTGAAATCAAAAATTTAACATTTTTCTACCCGGATATGGAAAAGGGAGAATATTTGGAAAATCCTGCTTTATGTAATATTAATCTGGAGATACATAGAGGAGAGTTTATGGTTATATGCGGTCAGACAGGGTGTGGAAAAAGTACACTTTTGAGAACCATAAAGCCTACTATATGTCCTAATGGAAAAATAACGGGAAATGTTTTGTATAATGGCATCAATATAAAGGATTTAAAGGAGAGGCAGCAGGCAGAAAAAATAGGATTTGTTATGCAAAATCCTGATAATCAGATTGTGACAGATAAGGTGTGGCACGAGCTGGCTTTCGGTTTGGAAAATCTTGGCCTTAAATCTGAAGAAATAAGACAGAAAACCGCAGAAATAGCAGAATACTTTGAATTGACGGATTTGTATTATTTAAAGCCTGATAAATTATCAGGAGGACAGAAGCAACTGCTTAATTTAGCAGCAGTAATGACCATGAATCCGGAAATTTTATTGTTAGATGAGCCAACTTCCCAGTTAGACCCCATTGCAACGGAAAAGTTTGTAAGTATGTTAAAAAAGATCAATGAAGATTTAGGTGTAACCATTATTATGTCGGAACATCGGTTAAGTTATGTTTTGGATATGGCGGATAAACTGGTGGTTATGAATAATGGAAAAATCATGGAATGGGGAAATCCTTTAGAAATTGCAGATAAAATCAAAAATCAGAAGATTTCTAAGCTTATGCCTTATGCTACGAGAGTTTATTATGAATGTGGCAAAAAAGGTACTCCCCCTGTTTCCATAAAAGATGGAAGAAAATGGCTTGAAAGGGAATTACAGGATAAAGAACCCCCCACTGACTGGTCAGACAGGAAGGGGGATTCGTCAAAGGGAAAATTCATTCAGGAAAATCATAAAGAAGCAGATATTAATAAAAAAGAGATGGCAATTACCTGTAAAAATCTGTGGTTTAGGTACGAAAAATATGAAAGAGATATAATAAAGGGACTGTATTTTTCCGTAAAAAGAGGTGAAATATTTGCTATTCTAGGAGGAAACGGAACGGGGAAAAGTACAACAATGTGGCTTTTATCCGGGGTGAAAAAGCCTTATCGCGGAAAAATTACCAAAAAGGGAAAGGTGGCATTGCTTCCTCAAAGCGTGCAAAACATCTTTAGCAGGGACAAGGTTTCTAAGGAGCTTGAAGGTTGTGAGAACAGTCTAATAGAAGAAATGGAAATTCAGGATATATTAAACAGGCATCCCTATGATATAAGTGGAGGGCAGCAGCAAAAGGTGGCGCTGGCAAAGATTTTAATGGAAAATCCTGATATACTTTTGTTAGACGAGCCTACCAAGGCAATAGATGAAGTTTATAAAGAAGAACTGGGAAACTTGTTAAGAAAATTAAGTGCTGACGGCAAAACAATTATTATAAGTCATGACTTGGATTTTTGTGGTGAGTACGCAGACAGATGCGGAATGTTTGCCGATGGAAAATTAATAGCAGTAAATAATAGCAGAGATTTTTTTACATCAAACAATTTCTACACTACTACAGTGGCAAAAATGTCAAGAAGCACCATTAAAGGTGCAGTGAAAATGGAGGATATTGTATGTTATCTGAAAAATGTATAATGCATACTGCCTCAATAGATATATATGGATTAATGATGAGAGGGTATTATTTCACGTCAATGTGCATTATTGTCATATCCATATTTATATTCCTGTGGTCATTTGAAAAAAGAAAACCAAAAACCAGAGAAATAGTGACACTGGCAGTTATGACGGCATTAGCTGTGGTGGGAAGGCTGGCGTTTTTTATGACACCTCAGGTAAAGCCCTGTGCAGCCATTATTATAATAACGGGAGTCATGTTAGGAAGGCAGTCAGGATTCTTATGTGGAGCCCTTACGGCTTTTGTATCAGGATTTTTCTTTGGGCAGGGTCCATGGACACCGTGGCAGATGATAGCCTTTGGCATAATCGGCTTTTTATCAGGAGTTTTATTTTCAAAAAAGAACATAAAGTATGCTTACAATAAATGGATAATTTCCATATACGGTTTTCTGGCAACCTTTGTTATATACGGATTTATACTGGATACAGCCACGGTTTTTATGTATACTGATACCCCTAAAACAGAAACTTTTGTGGCAACATATTTAAGCGGAATTGGGTTTAATTTAATTCATGCAGCTTCCACTTTTGTGGTATTATTTTTAATTTCAAATGCCACCATAAAGAAGCTGGAGCGGTTGAAAATTAAGTATAAAATGTTTAGTTAAGGTCTGGTAAAAAAAAGACGAAAAAAGTTGAATAAACAATAATAAGGTGTTATTATGGTACGGTGTGAAATTTGATAAAAGAATATGTTAGCAATTGAAAAGAGGAAAAATCATGGAAGAATACGGTTATTTGTGGCAGCTTGCATTAATACTTGCAAGTACAAAGATTTTGGGACTTGTAACTAAGCGTTTTAATATGCCACAGGTTGTAGGCGCACTTTTAGCAGGACTGATTTTAGGACCGGCAGTTTTAGGTAACTTATTGTCAGGAGTAGTTGTAGGAGGACATCATTTAGAGGCATTAACACTTCACCAGACAGCGTTTATTGACCATCTTGCGGAAATAGGTGTTATTGTTCTTATGTTCTGTGCAGGTCTTGAAACAGATATTAACGAACTGAAAAAATGCGGACTGGCATCCTTTATAATTGCACTTTGTGGTGTAATAGTACCCCTTATTGGTGGCGGAGCATTTACGTTCTGGTTCTTAAAAGAAGGCTGGATTGAACCGGCGCAGGGAAGTACAGTGTTTGTACAGGCGGTGTTTGTAGGTGTTATTTTAACGGCAACATCTGTTAGCATTACCGTTGAAACCCTTCAGGAAATGGGAAAATTAAAGACAGCTTCAGGAAATGCAATTTTAGGAGCTGCAATTATCGATGATATATTGGGGATTATAGCCCTTACAGTGGTTATAAGTCTTGGAACAGGTGGTTCTGGTGCATCAGGTAATTCAGAATCACTGGGAATAGTGCTTTTGAAGATTTTATTATTCTTCGTATTTGTAGGTGTATTTGGATTTATTATTTACAAATTATACAAGAAATGGTACGAGCACGCTGGAAAAGGAATGCACAGACACGCAATTATAGCATTTGTTATATGTCTGATTATGGCGTTTTGTGCAGAATATTTCTTTGGCGTTGCAGATATTACAGGAGCATTCTTTGCCGGTGTAATTATCTCCATGACACAGAAAGATCAGTTTATTGCATCAAAATTTGATGTTGTGGCATATATGTTTTTAAGCCCTGTATTTTTTGCAAGTATAGGTCTTAAGGTAGATGGAAACGCAGTTATGCATATGGGACCGGTTATTGCACTGTATGCTGTAGGTCTTGCAATTATTGCCATCCTTACAAAGATTATAGGATGCGGGCTTGGAGCTAAGGCGTGCGGATACAAGGATTACCAGTGTTTGAGAATCGGTGTGGGAATGATTTCAAGAGGTGAAGTTGCCCTTATAGTTGCAAACAAAGGTATTGAGGCAGGACTTATGAGTTCAAGCGTTGTAGCACCGGTTATTATAGTGGTAATTGTAACTACAATTATTACACCGATTATATTAAAACCTGTATTTATGAAAAAGGGACCAAATGCAGATGTGGTTGCTACAAGTAAGTTAGTAGAAAATGTTGAAGAGAGAACTGAAATGGTTACCGGAGTAAAGAAATAAAGAATTTAACGTAAGAACCTATGGCACAAAGTCATAGGTTCTTATTTTTTGCCATAAAATATATGTGAATAGAATTGTTTTCGGGTTATTTGTATGTCAGTAATAGTGTCAATATCATCCTTTATTATTCCGGGAATTATGTTATTTATAGTTTTATATGGCATAATAAAAAAGCAAAATGTATATGATGATTTTGTAACCGGTGCCACGGGAGGACTTAAAACAGTTATAAAAGTAATGCCCACTCTTATTGGTTTAATGGTGGCAGTGGCCGTTTTAAGAGAATCAGGATTTATGGAAGTGTTGGGAAAATTGCTTGGAAAGGTTACCAATCCCATAGGTTTTCCGGGAGAACTAATGCCGGTTACAATTGTCAAAATATTTTCATCATCAGCAGCTACGGGAATGGTTCTTGATATATTTAAGGAATATGGGCCGGATTCATACATGGGAAAGGTAACATCGTTAATGATGAGCTGTACGGAAACGGTGTTTTACACAATGTCCGTGTATTATATAACTGCAAAAGTAACGCGAACAAGATGGACTTTAGCTGGTGCAATTTTGACAACAATTTCAGGGACAATTGCCAGTGTAATGCTTGCAAATGTAATTTAAATAATATATATTTTGAATTAAGAAGTGAAAATGCGGAGGTACGAAATGATATATACAGTTACATTTAATCCATCTATTGATTATATTGTTTCAGTGGATGACTTAAAGTTAGGAAGTGTAAACAGAACATCTGAGGAGCTTATGTTTCCGGGAGGTAAGGGAATAAATGTTTCCATGGTTCTTAGTAATCTTGGAATAGAAAATACAGCCCTTGGTTTTTTGGCAGGTTTTACCGGTGACAATGTTCAGAAAATGTTGGAAGAAAACGGAGTAAATGCTGATTTTATCAGGGTTAAAGATGGAATAACAAGAATTAATGTTAAAATTCGTGCTCAGGAAGAAAGCGAAATAAACGGTATGGGACCGGCAATAAAGGACGAAGACATTAAGGAATTGTACAAGAAGTTAGACAAAATAAAGGACGGAGATATTTTGGTTCTTGCAGGAAGTATTCCATCAGTAATGCCTGAAACAATGTATAGTGACATAATGGAACACTTAAAAGATAAGGATGTAAAGATAGTTGTGGATGCCACAAAGGATTTGCTTTTAAATGTTCTTAAATATAAACCATTTTTTGTTAAGCCTAACAATCATGAATTGGGAGAAATATATGGCGTAGAGCTTAAAACAAGAGAGGATGTTGTTCCTTATGCAAAGAAGATGCAGCAGGAAGGTGCCAGAAATGTTTTAGTTTCCATGGCAGGAGAAGGAGCTGTTTTAGTGGCGGAAAACGGTGAAGTATATAAGAGCAAATGCCCTGAAGGCAAGGTGAAAAATTCCGTTGGTGCCGGAGATTCCATGGTAGCGGGATTTATTGCAGGATACCTAAAATCAGGGGATTACAAAGAGGCACTTAGAAACGGATTACTTACAGGAAGTGCCAGTGCTTTCAGCGATAATCTTGCCACAAAAGAAGAAGTTGAAAATTTAGGAAAAACATTTGAAATGTAATTTATAAGTGTTTTTATTATAAGCAGAGTGGGTTTAAGCCTGCTCTGTTTTATTTTTTAATAATACCAATGATTCTTCCTAAGAAAAGACATTCGTCAATATGTTTAAGAATGAGGGGCTTGTCAAAACCACGTAATGCCTCAAGGCAAAAATATCTGTCAGGGACATATCTTCTAATATAAATCTTATCTTTATACATAAATATTCCACATTCCCCGTAAGAAGGATATCTGTCTTTACATATCAGAATAAGTTCATCTTTGTAAAATAAACGGTCAGGGGATGAGTCATAAATGGTTATCCCTAAAATATCTAAATCACCATACTTTTTTCTGTATTTAGCAAAATTGTAAATATCAGAGCTTAAGTTTGTGCATGAAAAACCACGGGAATAGAAGCCATGTGCATTAACAATAGCAATATAATCAGTGTCAAATTTTTGATTATGTTCTAAAAGATGATCTTCAAGATCACATAATTCGGATAAAAAACTGAAGCATCTGTTTGACAAAGAGGGACTGTTATTTTGCACAGAAGCAGTATCTGAAATAAGCTCGTCAACACTACATTGAAAAGCTTCAGAAATCTTTATCAAATTATATATAGATGGATTATTTATTTTTCCACCTGTTAATTTCTTAATGGTTTCATAGGGAAGACCTGCTTCTTCCGATAATTGCCTGAGAGACCAGTTATAAAAGTACAGTTTTCTATAGATATTGTTCATAAGTACGGTTTTGTAATAATAAAGGAATTCATCTTTGTTATTCATGAAAATAATTCTCCTTTTAGCAAATAAGATGTGTGTGAAATATGATAAAAGAAAATAATACTTATAATTATAACATATTTAGTGCAACAATAACGGTGTATGTGTAAAAAAGAAAATTATTTTTTTAAAAAGTTATAAGAATATAATAATAAAAGGAAAAAGTAACAATTTAAAGTAATAATGAAACTTTATTGAATAATAATATAGGTAATCCCAAATACATTAGAAGGCCGGTTCTGCAAAATTATGTCCCTTTGGTACAGTAATAGTGACTGGTGTTAATAAATAAAAAAGAATAGCATTTTTACTAACTTATACATTATGAGAGTGAAATATGAAAAGATATACAAGAGATGAAATGTTGAAATATTCTAAACGTGTAATAAAACTCAGAAGAAAGATAGGTTTATCTCAGGAAAGGGTTGCTGAGGATATTAGAATGTCATACTCAACATACAGAAAAATAGAAAACGGAGAGAGAAATTTATCTACGGGATGTTTGTGTAAGTTAAACCAGGCATATAATATTTCGGCGGACGAAATTCTATTTGATAAAAAGGGGAAAAAAGATATAAGAAAGTATTCTGAGCATGATAAAATGTTATTGCTTTTAAAATTAGATAATATTTATGGAAAAACAAAGGATAAAAATGAAGAATGAAAAAAATTCTATTATTAAATGATAATAAAAAGGGAGTATTGAATTTACCGGAATTTAAAAATCACAAAATAAAAATTTATAGGTCAGATAACTTTCAGGAGGCATGTGGAATAATGTTACATGATTATATTGACCTTTTTATTATAGATACCGTGGCAACTGACAGTGACGGAGACAGTGTAGGGGGCATACGTTTTGCAGAGGCAATACGTAGGGTGCAACAATATTGTTTTACACCTATTATTTTTTTGTCATATTTAGAAGATCCCAAGTTATTTATGTACGAGCAGTTACACTGCTATGCATTTATGGAAAAGCCTTACGATAGAAGTGAACTTATAAAAGTTGTAGAAACTGCATTAGAATTTCCCAAACCTCAAATTAAAAAAAGGAATCTTTATATTAAAGATGAGGGCATAATATATTCTGTGAAAATACAGGATATATTGTACATAAAAAGTGAAAGAAGACGACTTTACATATACACGAAAAAAGAAGCTTTTACCGTAAAAAACAGAACTCTTGAAAATATCATTGAAGAAATAAGTTCAGGGGATTTTGTAAGGTGCAGCAGATTTTACGTGGTAAATAAAAGACACATTAAAAGTATAGATTATGTAAACCGAATTATAACAATTACAGGAACTAAAGAGGAAATAGATATCGGGCCATCAATGATAAAAAGTATGAAAAGTAAGTTTAGTAGTTAAAAACTGCCGTTCAATACAGAAAAAGTACATTTCAGTACAAAAATGTAAATTATTAAGTAGTTTTGTTATAATTATATTGTGATGTGAGTGCACAAAATAGATTGTGACATCCAATAATGTAATGGGGTTATTTCGTTGCTACGCGAGTTTGTCACTCACATCATAATATACAGTTGAAAAGGGCTGTAGATAAAATATTAATACCTAAAACAAAACCGGATATACAGGCAGAATATCCGGCTTTGTTGAATTTAGAAATTATTTGGCATATTCGTACATAATCCACTTATTTACCACATCAAAAGGCGCAGGTCCCACAGCCAAAAAAGCCTTGTGAAAATCTTTTAAGTTAAAGGAATCTCCCAGCTTCTTTTTAAGAGAATCCTTAAGCCGGGTAATTTCCATAAAGCCTACATAATATTGAAGATAATTGGCAGGCTCTTCTATAACAGACTGAAAAATGGATTCACAAACCTTTTTGTCAGTGATATTATAATCTGCCAGATACTTAGTGGTGTCTTTAAAAGTCCATCCGTCATAGTTAATTCCAATATCGCAAATAGAATAAAGAGCCAGAGAATATGCAGAACTACAGGCAAAGGCTTTGGCAAGATTTTGGTCTTTATAACGATACTGATAAGACATAAATTCCACATAAGTTGCCCACCCTTCAGTATAGCCACCGTAGTTAATAATGTGCCTTACAGGGTGGGGATTAGTAGATGAAAAGAACCATGACTGGTACATATGCCCCGGTATTCCTTCATGGGCAATTGTGGCATAAAAATCCTGATTTTTCATACTTTCGCTACCGTTTATATAAATAATGTTATGTTGTGGATTATCTATAGGAGGAGTTAAATAAAAAGCAGGACTTAAAAAATCCTCAAGACTTTTATCCACATATTTTAAGGTGTATGAAATTTCGGAAAGCCGGTTGTCTCCCACTGTTGTAGGAAAATTATTGGAAATTTTCTTTGACAGTGAAGATATAATGTCATTGGGCTTTAAGTCGGATTCTGTTTTACCATAAAACTTTTTCTCCAGTTCAGGGTCTTTTGTGAGAATAGAATAAATTGCCTGCACATACCCTGTGAGATTAAGCTGAATTTCAGCCTTTAAATCACTGACAGATTTAGAACTTCCCGTATAATTTTTTACAAGATATTCATAGTAATCCCTGCCGTTTTTCAGGTAGAAAAGACCGTTTTTGTTTTTACAGGCTCCCTTTTTTTGCAATGACCACAAAGTATTGGCGATATTTTCGTAGGCAGGGTAAATGCTTTCCTCAATTACATTAATATCCCTTGTTATATAATTATTTTTTTCCTGGTCAGTTAAAAATGTAACACCGGATAATCTGTTTAAAAATGATGTATGCAAAAGATTTTCACAGGCATTTTTGTCGCCAATAAATTCCTTACACTGGGCAATTATTTTGTCACAGGCAAATTTACTTATAAAAGAATTATTTTCAGCCTTTAATTTTTGAAATTCACATATCTGTCCATAATAATCCTTTATGAGAGACAAAATAGAAAGATAATTTTCAATATCCTTTTGGGAGGAAAAAGTATATTCACATAAAAGAACAGGAAGCTGAGCCTGAAGCCCCGTAGTAGGACTTAATACCTGAGAACAAAGGCATAAGTCGGAAAAATCCAGCTGATCTTTAAAATACTCCATTAAAACATCATAGGTTATCTGCTGCTCCGTGGAAAGGTCTTTATAATTAAAGTTTTTTAAAAGATTAATTTCGTTTATAAAGTGGTTTTGGGATGAAGTCATAGACTCATATGTATAGTTTCCCAAAGTGGGGGTAATGTTATCCAGTCCGTATTTTGAAGTATCAGATAAATAAAAATGCAAACTGAGAGTGTCGGAAGAGAGCTGGTCTGTTAAAAGTTTGTCTGCGTAGATATTAAAGTTTTGCTGTGTATTGTTTTCAAAGGAATTTTCTTTTTTTTCGGACAAAAGAGGGAAAACAGTAATGGCACATAAAAAGATAATAAAAATGCCAATAATAATCGATGAAAAGAGATTTCTTTTGAAAAAATTAGAAAAAGTAGTTAATTTTAACGTCATTTTTGTAGTGACTCCAAAGTCCTTTTATAATAAAATATAAAAAAATATTAAAATGTATGATATTTTTGTAAAATATGTTACAATCAAAGTTAGATTGGAAAGAGGATTGTTGAAATTAGCTACTGAGAAAAAACGAAAAAGAGGTATTTAACATGGAAAGACAAAGTTACTCAAATGAAGTTATTCTTTTGCAGCCGGTATTTAAGGACGCAATCTGGGGTGGAGATTTATTGAAAAATTTTGGATATGAGCAGGCTGGAGACAATGCAGGTGAATGTTGGGGAATAAGTGCACACAAAAGTGGTGACTGCACAATTTTAAACGGAGAATTTGCCGGAGAAAAATTGTCATGGTGCTATGAAAATCACAGAGAGTTATTTGGAAATATTGAAAACGACGTGTTCCCACTTCTTGTAAAAATAATAGGGGCGCAGCAGGATTTAAGCATTCAGGTACACCCTAATGATGCCTATGCGGCAGAACATGAAAATGGTTCATTAGGGAAAACGGAATGCTGGTACATTCTTGACTGCAAGGAAGATGCCAGTATTGTCATAGGTCATAATGCAAAGGATAAAAAAGAACTTGCAGATATGATAAATCAGGGACGATGGAATGAATTAATAAGAGTTGTTCCAATTAAAAAAGGTGATTTTTTCCAGATAAACCCCGGATGTCTTCATGCAATTAAAGGCGGAACATTGCTCATAGAAACACAGCAAAGCAGTGACATAACATATAGAGTTTATGATTATGACAGACTGCAGAACGGAAAACCAAGACAGTTGCATTTAAAACAAAGTATAGACTGTATTGAAGCTCCTCACGTTGATTACAACCAGGAGAGAATTGTTAATAACTATCCGGGAATGAGCAGTGAAAGGTTAGTAAAATGTCCTTTCTACACATTAGAGAGATGGGAAATAGACGGAAAATACAGTTTTGAAAATGATAAACCATTTATTAATGCAAGTGTTATAGATGGAAGCGGAATGATAAACGGACAGAAGATAGGAAAGGGTGAACATTTTATTATTCCTGCTACATTAAAACAATGTAACATTGAGGGAAAATTAACAGTAATGATATCATACTGCTAAAAGATATTAAGAAAGTTGAAAGAGATATGTTATCAGAAAGAAGTCTTCAGATATTAGAAAAATTAATTGACAATAACCGTACACCTATTACGTCAAAGACTTTGGCACTGTATCTTGGCGTATCAGAAAGAAGTGTAAAAACCTATATTAAGGAGGTCTCGGATTTTTGTAAGGAGCAGGGAATGACTTTGGAAAGAAAGCCGGGAATAGGTTTTGTGGCAGACTTTTCTGAAAACCAGATTGAGCAGGTTAGTGCCATGAAACGTGACAAAAAAATGGTAATGTCCAAAAAACAGAGAATGGGTTATATAATGTACATTCTTTTAAGCGGATGGGACACTTATACTCTGTCATTGTTTTCAGAGGAATTAAATGTTAGCAAGAAAATGATTGGCGATGACATTAACACCATATCAAAGGAACTTGAAAAATATAATATTCATATTAACAGGGTTGCAGGGCATGGTGTGTTTATTTCCGGTGAGGAATTTTCCATAAGAAAGGCAATGAAAAGTTATTGCAGATATGCCATTGGAAATAATAAAGTGGACAATGTACACGATTACAGGGTTAATTATGAAGAAGAGTATTTGTGGATAAATAACTTTGGAAGGGATAATTATGAGAAGGCCATTGAAGTAATAGGGGCAATAGAGAAGGAATTTGATGTTGCCTATACAGACTATTCCTTTAGAATGTTGGCAGAATATCTTAGCATCCAGTTATTTAGAATCAGAATGGGAAATGTTATAGAGAAGAATATTGTCAAAGAAGAAGGAAAATTAAGCAATCCTGAAATTGTTGGAAAAGTGTGTCAGATGTATGAGCAGCTGGGAAAAATGCAGATTAATGAATATGAGAAGCAGTATATAGACATACTATTTGCAGCGGCAGCAGTGCAGCTTAAGAAAAATCGTACACAACTGGTAAACAATAGCAGATTTGACAGCAAAAATCAGGAAATATGCGCTGAAATTTTAAAATATCTTTCTGAAATTTTAAATGCGGATTTAGAGGGAAATGAACTTTTAAGAACCAGCTTAGAAGCGTTTATTCCACCGTCATTTATTAGAACACAGTATGGTTTTGAGGTTAGCAATCCTTTCTTAGGAGATATAAGGGAAATGTATTCGGGAATTTTTGCCACATGCTTTACATTGGGAAAATTCTACGAAGAATATACAGGAGAGATACCTACAGACCATGAAATCTCTTTTATCGCACTGTTTTTAGGAGGTGCACTTCACAGAAATGTGAAAAACGTCAAAGCGGTGTTAATTGGTACCAGCGGAATTGCCGCAGCTAATATTGTGGCAAGAAAAATAGAAAACAAAATTGATGATGTAAAGATAGTTGCCATATTATCCTCCCAAAAAATAGAGAATATAGAGGACTATGATTCTGATATTATCCTGTCGTTACTGCCAAACTTTGAATATGAGGACAAGGTAGTACATATATCGCCTATTGTCAGCAGGGATGATGAACAGAAAATTAAGGATGCATGCTTTGAGGCATTGTCAAATCCACGGTTTGGAAGCGAAAAGTTTGATGAAATAGTTGATAAGGACCATATACTGATTGTCAGGGAAAAAGTGGACCGTGAGGCCATTCTTAAAGAGGTTTGCAAGCGTCTTTGCGAAGGTGGATATGTAAAAAAAGAATTTTACGATGATGTAATAACAAGAGAAAAAATAGAATCAACAGCTATTGGAAATGAAGTTGCCATTCCTCATGGAATGCCGGAAAATGTTATAAAACCAAAAGTTTTTGTGGTTAAACTTGAGTATCCGGTAAACTGGGGAGGAAAAATGGTTAGCACAATATTCCTTTTAGCCCTTAACTTTAACAACATTGAAACTACTAAGTCATTTTTCATGGCATTTACCAGATTGGTAGGTTCAGAAACCAGAATAGGAAAAATACGTAAATGTCAGACTCCGGAGGAGATAGGGGACATATTCAAAAGAGAATTGCATTATAAACAATAAAAATTAATAAAAAATAATGAAAAGCTTTTGATTTTTCAAAACGTTTCAATGCAAGAAAAATACTAAGCTTGAGAATAATTGCACTAACTTTAGTGCAATTTTCTTTTTTTGCGAGAATTGAAAAAAAGTAATAAAGCCCTTAGAATGAAATTACACAATGGTGGTAATAATTTTAAGAAAAGGAGGACAAAGGTTTGGCTAAAGAACTAATGAGCAAAGAGATTGTTATGTTTGACGTTAAGGCAGAGAATGCAGAAGGGATTATCAGATTAATAGCTGATGCGATGGACAAGGACGACAGACTTATTGACAAAGAAGGTTATGTAGCAGATGTTATGGCAAGAGAGGCAAGTTCAAGTACGGCAGTTGGTTTTTCAGTTGCTACACCACATTCAAAGTCAGTACATGTTAAGGAACCATCACTTGCTTTTGTACGTCTTGCGCATCCTGTTAAATGGGATGATACGGAAAGCGTTGACATGATATTCCAAATCGGTGTTCCTTCACCGGGACAGGGTGACAGACACTTAGAAATTCTTGCAGGATTGTTCAGAAAGGTTATGCATGAAGACTTTAGAGAACAATTAAAGAATGCAAAAAATGCCGATGAAGTTATTGAACTTATTGGCACAGTTTAAATCCTGAGGTCAGGATAAAATACGTTTTGAAAAGGAGAAAAGTTATGAAAGAATTGGCAGATATCTTAAAAAACACCAAACAGCACCTTATGAATGGTGTGTCATATATGATTCCTGTTGTTGTTGGTGGTGGTATCTTAATGGCCATCGCAGTATTATTAACAGGTGAAGGAGCAGCTCCGGGATGGGGTTCAGGTCTTCCTTATTGGTTATGGACAATCGGAGCTGATGCTCTTGGATTAATGTGTCCTGTATTTGCAGCATATATTGCTTACTCAATTGCAGACAGACCCGGAATTGCAGTAGGTATGGCAGGTGGATTTATGGCACTGAATATTCCTACAGGTTTAGGAACACCTGTTCAGACTTTGGTAGAAATTACTAAGGGTGTTACAGTTCCTGATGGAGCAGTTTTAACAACAATTGACAATGTTCAGTATTATGTTAATTCAACAAGAGCAGTACAGACAGCTTCAGCCGGATTTATAGGAGCAGCTATTGCAGGTTTAATTGCAGGTATTGTAGCGCATTACTTAAAGAAGATTCCTCTTCCAAAGTCAATGCAGTCACTTAAATCGATTATCATTATCCCTGTAGTTGGTGTGTTAATTGTAGGTGCTATAATGTTCTCATGTGGAGCACCAATTGCATCATTTATGACATGGCTTGAAGGTGTAATGACAGATATGGCACATGGAAATCATGGAAGTCTTGCCCTTGCAGGAATTAGTGCTTTGGCATCACTTATGATAGCATTTGACCTTGGTGGTCCTGTAAACAAAGTTGCTTACTCAATTTTAATGGTAGCATTTGTAGGTACAGGTATTTACACATTCGCAGCTCCTGTTGGTATTGCTATTTGTATTCCTCCAATCGGATGTGGTGTTGCTTCATTAGTTTTAAGAAAGAAGTTCTCACCGGAAGAACAGAATGCAGGCATCGGTGCTATAGCGATGGGTTGCTGCGGGATTACAGAAGGTGCTATTTCATATACAGCTGCTGATCCGACAAGAATGATTCCTATTAACATGATTGCATCAGCAATTGCAGGTGGTCTTGCAGGATTCCTTGGAGTTGGTGCTAAGATGTCAGCTTGCTGGGGTGGTTTAATTGTAGCTCCTGTTATTCAGGGTGAAAGCTTTATGTCAGGTTGGCCACTTTACGTAATCTGTATTTTAGTTGGTGTAGCAATTTACGTTGGTTTGTGTGCATTATTAAAGAAAGATTATGTTGCACCTGAACCGGAGGATTTAGGAGATGTTGATATCTCATTTGAATAAATCATATAAGAAATATAATTTGTATAATAAACTGATAAGTCGGATTTAAATTAACAAGAAAGAGAGTGAATGATATGAAATTTTTAGCAGTTACAGCATGCCCTTCAGGGGTTGCACATACTTATATGTCAGCAGAGGCTATTCAGCAGGCTTGCAAAAAAGCAGGAATCGAGTGTAAGGTTGAAACACAGGGTTCTATAGGTATTGAAAATGCTATTACAGCAGAAGATATTGCTACAGCAGATGCAGTAATATTAACAACAGATATGCCTATTAAGAATGCAGGTCGTTTTGATAACTTAAAGAAAGTTAAAATCACTACAGGTCAGGCAATTAAGCAGGCAGATGCCATCGTAGCTAAGATGGTTGGAATGCTTAAATAATAGCAGATAGCTGTTTAAGCCAAACTCAAATTAAAATTATTAAGCCAAATTTATCCGGGCGGGTGGAGCGTATGCCTGCCCGGATATATAAAATTAAGAGAGAATCGTAGAGTAAAACATTAAATTAGAAAACTGTTGCGAAAGCAATTTAAATAAAGTATCGAATAAGAAGGAGAACGAAAATATGGTAAGCAAGACATTAACAGTAAACAATCCGGAGGGATTACACATGAGACCGGCAGGAGTTATCGCAAAGGAAATGGGTAAATTCGCATGCGACATAACAATTGTATTTGGTAAAAAGAGAATAAACGCAAAGAGTCTTATAAACATCATTTCAGCATGTATCAAAACAGGTGCAGAAGTAACCTTTGAGTGTGATGGTGAGGACGAAGAAGCAGCAATGGCAAAGATTGTTGAACTTGAAAGTCAGAATTTTGGTGAATAATAATAAGAGGTAAGATTATGTACAAAGGTATTGCAGGTTCCGAAGGTATCGGAATAGGAAAAGTTGTTATAATTGAAGACCACGACATTACTATTGAAACAAAGCATGTTCCGGAAACAGACTCAGAGATTGCCAGATTACAGGAGGCAATTGAAAAGTTTGTGGAAATTACAAATAAGATGGCTGATAAAATGGATGAAACTGTTGGTAAAAAGGACGCAGACATTTTAAGAGGTCATATACAAATGCTTCAGGATCCAATGATTGAGGAACAGATTTCCTCACTTATTATAGCTGAAAAGATTACTGCTGAAATGGCAGTTGATCAGGTGTTAGAGCAGACAGCAGAAATGTTTTCACAGATACCTGATGAATTATTACAGCAGAGAGCTACAGACTTTAGAGACATTAAAGCAAGAATGATTAAGTTACTTATGGGAATTGAAGATGTTGATATTTCCCAGGTACCGGCAGGAACTGTTTTAGTGGCAAAAGATTTGACTCCATCTATGACAGCAGGAATTAAGCCTGAAAATATTGAAGGTATTCTTACAGAGATGGGTGGAAAAACATCTCATTCAGCTATATTGGCAAGAGCAATGGAAATTCCGGCGGTTTTAAGTATTGAAGGAATATGTGATATTGTAAAGAATGGTGACACTGTTGTTCTAGACGGAACAAGTGGTGAGGCATTAGTTAATCCGGAAGAGGATGTTATTAAGGAATTTGAAGATAAACGTGAACAGTTTGCAAAGGATAAGGCTCTTCTTAAGGCATATGCCGGAAAGCCGTCTGTTACAAAAGATGGAACAAAGGTAGAATTAGTATGCAATATTGGAAAGCCGGAAGATGCAAAGAAAGCTGTTGAATGTGACGGAGAAGGTATCGGATTATTCAGAACTGAATTTTTGTTTATGGACAGAGACAGCATTCCTACGGAAGATGAACAGTTTGAAGCATATAAAGCGGTTGCCGAAACAATGAAAGGTAAGCCGGTAATTATAAGAACCCTTGATATAGGAGGCGACAAAGATGTACCGTATCTCGGACTTGAAAAGGAAGAAAATCCTTTTTTAGGATTTAGAGCAATAAGGTTTTGCCTTCAGAGACAAGATATTTACAAAACACAGTTAAAAGCACTTGTAAAAGCCAGTGCATATGGTAAAATAAAGATAATGGTTCCATTGGTTACAGGAGTAGATGAGCTTCGTCAGGTTAAGACTATGGTAGCTGACATTATGAAAGAGTTTGACGAAAAAGACGTTCCGTATAACAAAAACATAGAAATTGGTGTTATGATGGAAACACCGGCAGCATGTATGATGGCAGATGCGTTGGCAAAGGAAGCTGCATTCTTTAGTATAGGTACAAATGATTTAACAGGATATACTATGGCAGTTGACAGAGGTAATGCAAAGGTAGCATACCTGTATTCCACATATAACCCTGCGGTTCTCCGTGCTATTAAGAGAATAATTGAGTGCGGAAGAAAAGAAGGAATCATGGTTGGTATGTGTGGTGAAGCAGCAGCTGATCCAAAGTTAATACCATTACTTTTGGCTTTTGGTCTGGATGAATTCAGCGTAAGTGCCACAAGTGTTTTGAAAACAAGAAAGATTATTTCTGATTGCGATGTTGGGGCATGTAAGGAATTAGCCGAAAAGGTTATGCAGTGCATTACTGAGGAGGAAGTCTTAAAGTTATTATAATTTAATTTGCGAAATGCAAATAGTATTACAATATTTAATGGATTGGAGCCCAAAATGAATATCAAACTTATAGCCACTGACGTAGATGGTACTCTCGTTGCAGATGACCACTTAACAATCCCCCCAATTAATATTAATGCGTTTAGAAAGGCTAAAGAAAACGGTGCATTAATAGCCGTAAGCACCGGAAGACCATATTCATTAACAAAAAGGGAATGCGATTTGTTAGGTTGCGTAGACTATTTGATACTATCAAACGGAGCAGCTGTGGTGGACATGCACAGCGCAAAGGTTCTCTGCAGCTGCTACCTTCCTTTTAAATCCCTAGAGAGAATATTAAGTGTTTTTGAAAAATATCCGTTGGTATATGAGATTTATGCAGATGGTGCAGGTTACATTACGGATTATACATATGAACATTATTTTGAAGCTAAAGGTCTTCCTGAAGTCTTTTTAACTGAATACAGAAAAATAATGGAGAGATGCGACAGCCCGTGGGATATTATAAGGACTAAAAATGTTGAAAAGTTTAATGTTTCACATATTCCTGATGAATGTATTGAACCTTTGATGAAGGATTTAAGTGAAATTCCTGATTTGGTTTATTCGGCAGGATATAAAGGAAATATGGAGATAACTGCTGTGGGAGCCGACAAGGGGAATGGACTTAAATGGTTAGCAGATTTTCTTGGAATAAATAGTGAAAATATTATGGCATTTGGTGATTCAGGAAATGATGCCACAATGCTTGAGTATGCCGGATGTTCTTATGCATTAAAGACAGGAAATGATTTGGCAAAGGAAAAAGCAAAGTTTATTACGACAGAAGGCAACACAGACGGCGGCGTTGGAATTACCATAGAAGAATGGTTAAAAAACGGCAAAATATAAGAAGACTTATTTGACATAAATTAAATAATGGTACACAATAGTAGGTATAAATTTTACTAAGGAGGATTTATGCTGGCAAGAGAAAGACAAAATAAAATCGTCGAAATTGTAAACAGAGAAGGTTCCGTATTAGTTAAGGAATTAAGCGAGTTATTTAAAGTTACAGAAGACAGTATTCGAAAAGATTTATCTGCGTTAGAGAAAAAAGGGCTGTTAAAAAAGACTTATGGCGGTGCCATTAAGAATCGTGTGAATACCCATGAAATATATGTTTCCCAGCGAAAGGGAAAGAATGTAAAAGAAAAGCAGCTTATAGCGCAAAAGGCGTTTGAACTGATAGAAGAAGGGGATATGATTTTTCTTGATATTTCTACCAGTAATATAGAACTGATTAAATTAATTATTGAAGCCAATCTGAAAATAACCGTTGTAAGTAATATGATAGATGTTATGCTTTCTTTTGTGCAACCTTCAGATACAAATTTTGTGTTTGTTGGTGGAAAGATGAACAGGGGAAGAGACGGTTTCATTGGTTCATATACAAACAAACAGATTCAGGAATTTAATTTTGATAAGGCTTTTATGGGTGCAGTAGGTGTAGACACTGACAGGGACAAAGTTTATACATATGCTACAGATGACGCATTAACTAAAAAGATGATAATGGATGTCAGCAACAAGTCCTACGTTATGTTGGAAACGAGAAAGCTTGCCCGTGAAGGTAATTATAAATATGCAAATATTAGTGATTTCGCAGGAATTGTAATGGATAGCAAACCGGAGGAAAAAGCACTGAAGGACTTGCAACAGTACAACGTGGAATTGTTCTATTAAAATAGATTAGATAAACAAAAATATTGTTTTTAATAAGTATGTCATAATTTATCTTTCAAAAGGGGCATCCCGGGTGTAATTCAAGAAGTTAGAATGTTGGATTACATTTCGGGGTGCCCCTGATTTTATGTGGTGGTAAAAAATTATAAAAATAAAAGTGTTATTATGATAAGCATTGATATTGTTGATAAATAATGTTATAGTGTTTTTGCTTAAAGAAAAAATTTATTAGGGAGATTTATATGAAATACATTTTTTTTATTTTTATTGTTTTAAAGTTAATATCTAGTATTTTTACCGGGAATTTAGGAGAAAAGTACAGAAAGTGTGCAGTCATATTGAATCAAATTAGTACATTGTTGTGTATATGTATAATTTGGATATATGCTAACGGTTCTATTAATGAAGCTTTACCAATAACAATTTGTTTAGTGGCATATGAAATTGTACTTCAGATCATTATGTTTTCCATTTGTTTTTATAATAGAAAATCACAAAAGAGAGCGTAAAATTACGAAGCATATCATTTGAAAAATGTTTTTGTTTGCATAACCATGGTTTTACCGGAAAGACGTAAGGAATATTTAAATAAAGAAGTCTGATTGGGAAAAAATCCAGTCAGGCTTTTTTTGACATCAAAATACCCTAAAATTGTCGGTTATTAAATATATAAGGTAACAATTGAGTAAAAAGTAAATTGATATCAAATCAAATTACCCTAATATTACGTAATGCCTTATATCTAAGGTAGTTTCTTAGCTCAAATCGGTGCGAGCACATGTGGAATTACCAAGGCATCGTTAATTTTCTTTATTTTTATGGTAATCGTGTTGGTTACACAGTAATGTGAGGAAGCGTTTGGGTATATTTAACATATGAAAAGGCTTATTTTACAAGAATTATCCATTATAATTTTAAATTTCATGTATTCATATCCGCCGGAGTTATTTCATAACTTATGGACTAATTCCCACCACAATATGATAACTTAAAAGCTTATTTTAGCCCTCAAAATCACCATTACATATTGAGAACAATAAGAAACAATAAAAAGTAATAAAAAATAATAAAAAAATCGTTGACTTTACATATATCCCGTTATAAAATGAAACCATAGAAATGAAGGAGGTGGATATGTTGAGTTGTTTAGTTAAAACAGACAGAATTGAAACATTAAAGAATAGAATGCTCTCGGTTCCAAGATATGCATCTATTGAACAGGCAAAGATTATTACAGACACATATAAAGCACATGAAGGTGAGCCACGTATTATGCAGAGAGCGTACTCACTCAAGAACTGCTTAGAAAAGATAGGTATTAGCATTGAACCGGAAGAACTGATTGTAGGAAACAGAACAGCCGGTGTGAGATACGGAGTAGTTTTCCCGGAAAGCGGCAGCACATGGGTAGATAAGGAATTTGAAACTCTTCCAACCAGACCACAGGACAAGTTTAATGTTCATGAAGAGGATATTAAATATTTCAGAGAAGTAATATATCCTTATTGGCAGGGAAAATCATTAGAGGATGTGCTTAAGGCACGCTACGGAAAAGAGATTGATGAAATATCAAAGGTAGCAAAAATAAATCAGAAAGATCATGCACAGGGACACATTAATCCTGATTGCGAAGGATGGCTTAAGAAAGGTCCGGCAGGTCTCAAGGCAGAGGCACAGAAACATTTAGATGAAGAAACAGATGAAGAAAAGAAGCTTTTCTATAAGAGTGTTGTAACTGTTATGGACGGAGCTATTAACTTCATTATGAGATATCATTATTTGTTATTAGAGGAAGCTAAGGAAAATCCAAAGTGGGCAGATAACATGAAGACAGTGGCTGAAATCTGTAAAAACATTGCAGAAAGACCGCCGGTTACTTTCCACGAGGCAGCTCAGTCATTGTGGTTCTTATTTGTAATCCTGCAGATGGAATCAAATGCATCATCATTTTCACCGGGAAGAATGGACGTTTATATGTATCCTTATTATAAACATGACAGAGAAAATGGTGTAAGCGACCAGGATATATTGGAAATTATAGAAAGCCTTTGGCTTAAATTTAATGAAATTGTATATATGAGGAACTCAAACAGTGCTAAATTCTTTGCGGGATTCCCTATTGGATTTAACATTGCGGTAGGTGGTCAGGATGAAAATGGAGAGCCATATGAAAATGAACTTTCTTATTTATTCCTGAAATCTCAGGAACATATCGGTTTGCCACAGCCAAATCTTTCAGTAAGACTTTGTGAAAAAACCAGTGACAAATTATTGAAGGCAGCCATAAAAGTTGTTTCCCTTGGAAGTGGTATGCCACAGTTCTTTAATGACAAGGCGGTTATTCCTGCCATGATAAAGGATTTGGATATTGAAGAAAAGGATGCAAGAAACTATGCCATTGTAGGTTGTGTTGAACTTACTACTCAGGGAGATAATCTGGGATGGTCAGATGCAGCAATGTTTAACTTAAATAAGGCATTAGAACTTACTTTAACAGGTGGCAAGTGCCTTATAACAGGCAAGCAGCTGGCACCGGATAGAGGAAATCTAACAACATATGAAACTTTTGAAGATTTGGAAGAAGCCTTCAGACAGAATATAGACTACTTTATGGATAAGATGATAAAGGCATGTGAGCAGGTTGAGCAGGCACACATGGACCTTCTTCCTACACCGTTTTTGTCATCAGTTATTAATAACTGTATGGATAAAGGAATTGACGTTACACGAGGCGGTGCAAAGTACAATTTGTCAGGTATTCAGATGATACAGGTAGCAAATCTGGCAGACAGCCTTGCGGCAATTAAGCAGATGGTGTATGACGAGAAAAAGGTGTCAAAGGAAAGACTTCTTAAGGCACTTGAGAACAATTATGAAGGTGACGAGATTTTAAGAACAATGCTTCTTAACAAGGTTCCTAAATATGGAAACGATGTTGAGTGGGTTGATAATCTTGGAGCAAAGTGGGCAAAATATTTCCGTGAAAGAATTGGAAAGTTTACCAATTACAGAGGCGGAAAATATCATACAGGAATGTATACTGTTTCAGCTCATGTACCAATGGGAGAAAATGTGGGAGCCTCTCCTGATGGAAGATATTCCCAGACACCGTTAGCTGATGGCGGTATGTCACCGGTTTACGGACGTGATGAACATGGACCGACAGCGGTTCTTAAGTCAGTGTCAAGGTTAGATAAGAGCTGGACTACTAACGGAGGACTTCTTAATATGAAGTTTTTACCGGAATTTTTCAAAACTGAAAATGGAATCTACAAATTCGCTAAGATGTTAAGAACTTTTGTGGATTTGGAGATACCTCATATACAGTTTAATGTTGTAAGAAAAGAAGATTTGTTGGCGGCTAAGAAGAATCCGGAACAGTATAGAAATCTTACAGTCCGTGTTGCAGGATATACTGCATACTTTGTGGAACTGGCGGGAGAACTTCAGGATGAAATTATTGCCAGAACAAGTTATGACGATATTTAAATTTAAGAAAGTGATGATGTGAATTTGAAAGGTTACGTTTTCGATTTTAAGAGATTTTCTACCCATGACGGACATGGCATCAGGACAACGGTTTTTCTTAAGGGATGTACCTTAAACTGTGTCTGGTGTCAGAATCCTGAGGGGATTTCAATTAAACAAAGACCTCTGTATTTCCCAAATAAATGCATACATTGTAATACATGTGTGCATTTGGCGGAAAACGGTGGCGTAACGGAAGTTGACGGAAAGATAAAGCTGGATGTTTCCAAGGTGGAGAACTGGCATAATATAATTGATAGTTGTCCGGCAGTGGCACTAACCATGGATTCCAGGGAAATGACATCTCAGGAGGTAGTGGAGGAAGCCTGTAAGGATGCACCGTTTTTTAAATACGGTGGCGGGGTTACCCTGTCCGGTGGTGAGCCTTTGTTTCAACATGAATTTGCTATTGAAATTTTAAAAGGTTTAAAAGAAAAAAACATAACTACCACCATTGAGACGGCATCTCATATTCCTATGCCTATATATAAGGAAGCCATGAAGTATATTGACTATGTATACGCAGACCTAAAAATAATGGATAGCAACCTTCATAAAAAGTATACGGGTGTAGATAACACTAGGATAGTGCAAAATTTGAAGTGGCTGCTTATGTCAGAAAAGAAAGAAAATGTTATAATAAGAACACCACTAATACCTGGTATGACTGCTACTGAAGAAAATATTGCAGGAATTGCGAAGTTTATAAGCGGTTTGTATCCGGAAGTCAAATACGAGATTTTAAATTACAATCCATTGGCACAGGCAAAGTATGACATGGTGGATAAGGAATTTTGTTTTAAAAACAATCCGCCGTTATACAGCGATGACCAGATGAGGGCATTTGGAAAAATTGCCACAGACAATGGCGTGAAGAACCTTATATTGGAAATATAAGTAATTAGAAGTATAAGTAAATAATTAACGGCGGTTAATTAAATATAGAAAGAGAGAATTTTGGAGGTAAAAAAGATGAAGTTAATTATTGATGACGCAAACATTGAAAAGGTAAAAAAAGTTTGGGAATTATATCCTTGTGATGGTGTTACAACTAATCCGTCTATTTTGGCTAAAAGTGGAAGAAATCCATATGAGGTTCTCTCAGAACTGAGGGAAATCGTTGGAAAAGACGGAGAACTTCATGTTCAGGTAGTTTCAAAAGATGCAGAAGGCATGATTGAAGAAGCTAAAGTAATTAGAGAAAAATTAGGAGAAAATACATTTGTAAAGGTTCCTACAACACCACAGGGACTTAAGGCAATGAAGGCTTTAGCAGCAGGGGGAGTAAACATTACAGCAACAGCTATTTACACACCAATGCAGGCATTTTTAGCAGCAAAAGCCGGTGCAAAATATACAGCACCGTACATTAATAGAATTGATAACTTTGGATATAACGGCGTTCAGGTAGCTATGGATATTCAGGATATTTTTGAAAATAACAATCTTCCATGTGAAGTTCTTGCAGCAAGCTTCAAGAATTCACAGCAGGTACTTGAACTTACTAAATATGGAATAGGGGCATCTACAGTAGCAACAGATGTAATTGAAGGTCTTATTAAAAATGCAGCAATCGACGCAGCAATCGACGCATTTAACAAAGACTTTGAGTCAATTACAGGAGAAGGAAAAACAATGGCAAATTGCTAATTCACAATCTCTTTCTAATAGGCGGGTTTCCGGTAGCGGAGCCCGCCATTTTTAATGTAATAATTTTTGTTGCAGTGGGTATATATACTTCTAATCTTTTAATGAATAAAGCATAAGTTTTTTATTGGTATCCAATTTGATTGTTTCAATATGATTTATAATAAATATTACAGATATTTCTATAAAAATATAAATAAGCATTTTAGTATTGTATAAATGATGTTATAATAAATACAACTTAGTATGATGTTAAAAGTAAGGAGAATAGATGGCAAAAAATAAACCAAAGACAACAAATGGTTTAATGAACTATTTAAGAGATGAAAAGTGTATTAATATAGGTGGTTCAATTCAAAAAAGAAAATTAATGAATATGGGATACTATCATGGCTATAAGGGCTATAGATATATTAATAGCCCTACTAACAGGATACAGTTTTCTGATTTTGAAGAATTATCAGCTATTTATAATTACGATTCCCAAATAAAAGCTTTGTTTTATCCGGCTGTTATGATTATAGAAACAGCATTAAAAAACTACGTTCTTGAAATATTGGTGGGAAAAACAAAGTCAGATAGTTTTTTAGATATTTATAATCAACTTTTGGATAATTATAAAATGTTTTCTACAAGAGGGAGAACATTTTCAAGTAGAGAAAAGAGAAGAGAGGCAGAAGAACGGTATAAAAGACAACTTAAAAGAAGGTTAGATTTAAGAAATAGAATATATAGTGTCCAAACAAATGCTTTTGGAAATGGGAATAAAATAGCAAATCATTATTTGCAAAACGATTTAAATATGCCTATTTGGGGTATTTTTGAGTTATTGAGTCTTGGAGAATTTGGACATTTTGTCTCATGCTTAAATTATGATACGAGAAGGGACTTTTCGATAAAGTTAAATATAAAACAGTCAGATGACAATAATGCAATGTTGCCACAGCGACTTATATATTCGATTAAGGATTTAAGAAATGCAATTGCACATAATGATGTTGTATTTGATACGAGATTTTCAAATGGTAGTAAAATTGATAAACAAGTAAGTAATGCTATTACAAATACAACGGGGGTTGCAAATATAACATTTAAAACCATTACAGACTATCTGGTATTAATTATATACATACTTAAGGCTTTAAAAGTTACAAAAACGGAGATGAAGAGAATAGTTAATAATTTTCAAGAAATAACAGATGAATTAAGGAATAAAATTCCGACAAATGTATATAATAGGATTGTATACACTGATTATACAAATAAATTAGTGCAATTGAGAAAGTTTATTTCCAAATAGAGTTGCATCACAGACACAATTTGTGTATAATAATAGTGTGAATTGCGGTATTGTTCTGCGGAGCGTACCTGGGAGAATCGGATGCGTCTGGTTCTCTTTTTTTTACACTAATTCTTTGAGAAAACTTGTTGAAGTAAAAGATTGACAAGGCTGTTGAAAAAATATAATGCTCGCAAACCACAATAGATAATGGGCTTGCGAGCATTTTTATAACGTAAAATAATTTCCTAGTATGAACCAAATAAACTTGAAAATGATCCAAGTGTGCCTGAAATTGCAGATGACACAAACATGGAGAATATAATTAATTGGATAATGAATATAGCACCATATGTAATGAATAAAGCGTAAGTTTTCTTATCAGTATCCAATTTAACTGTTTCATTATAATTTGTAATAAATATTACAGATGTATAAATGAAAGAAATTACAGATAAAATCAAACCGAATTTAGCACTAAGAAGTGTAAATAAAATTACAACAATCTGAAGACAAATTGATAAAACAGATGTAACGCCATTTATTGAAAAAATATGGGCTAAAGATGCATCGGATTTGAAAGCTTTATTTGTAAATACAAATAATAAGGATGCAAAACCGAAAGTGCTTACGGCTGCGATAATTACCGCTATGATTACCAATTGGGCAACAGGTAACATGTTATAAAGCTTACTATTTAAGTAAAGGAATTGGATAAGTGAAATAACAAATATACCAATTACATTAATTGCCATCATAATTACACCGTATTGTGAATCATTTTTTTCAATAAATTCGTTAATAGTTGCTGAAGGCGATTTAAACATGTTTAGAACTTTGGAAAAAACAAACTTGATTTTGTTTCCAAGTTCGTTGGATGACACGTTTTGATTAGTACTGCTGCCATTAGTTGTTCCTTGATTTTGAACATTATTACTCTGTAAAGTTTCGTTTGGTTGTTGTACAGCATCCTGAGGGTTTACATTACTTTGACAGTTACACACTTCCCCTTCCTCCAGTGGTCTGCCACAATGAATACAAAATTTTGCCATTTTTTATTTTCTCCTCCTTTTAAATATATTTTTATTTTAAAGCGTCTGAAGACTCGCTTTTAAAATCAGCTTTTCGTTGAACCACAAGTTCATTATACATTTTCTTAAGTTTATCAAAACCGTTTACGTATGAATAGCCAACATCAGTAAAGCCTTGAATATAGTTATCGCAATCTTCGTATACAATAGCTTCATTACCGCACTTTGTAAGATTTTTAAATTCTACAGGAAAATACATGTTTTTGGTAACCTTTTCAGTGTCGGTGTCAATAGTAGAAATTTTGGCGCTAAATACGCAGTACAATATGTTATTGTCAGAGTAATAGCCGTTTCCAATATCTTTGGAAGTCAAAAGATATGAGCCTGAATAACTTAATTTTGAAGATTTAAAGTTATCATCTTCTTGAGCAAAATATGCCTGAATAACGTCTTTGGCCTGACTTTGTAATTTATTATTATCATCATCAGATAATTGTGAAAGAGATGTAATATATTCAGGCACTTCATCCAAAATAAAATTTTTACTAATTGATTTTAAATTGTATCCGTATTCGGTTTCAGAATCAGCTATTGCATCTTCGCTTAAATTAACAGTGACCGTATCACCCTTAGAATAATATTCCTTTGAATCTGAAATTATATAATCATCTTCAGAAAATATAGCGTTGTCTGCCGAAATATCTACTGATAAATAAGGAGATACACCTTCAAAGTTAATTGAAACACCTTCAAATGGGTCGACATCCTGCATCATTTCTAATCCCGTTACCTTATATGTTTTTTCACTTTTGGTGAACTTGATTCCAAATTTCTTTGCCAGTTCGTTATCGTAATCTATAACCACTTTTACAGTGTCGCCATTACTTAGGTCATACAAAGGTTCTATATCAAATGAAATGCTGTCCATAAGAATTTGCGCGTAAGCAGAATTATCAGTGACATTATCTAAGATTCCCTGTAATTGGTCTAAAATATCATCATAGTCAGTATTACCATCAGTAAAATCAGATGCTTTAGGTTTTTTTAACTTTGCGGCAAGATCCTTCTTTAACTTATCGGTATCGACATTCACTTCAGCTGTTCCCTTAGTGTTAAATCCTTCAAAAGTTACGTTCTTAACGTAATCTGTGAGGTTAACTTCTTTTGAGGTGAAAAAATGGAAAACAACAGCACATATTGCAACTATGATAATAATTGTTATTACAATAACTGCAGGAATAAGTACTTTTTTGTTAAGCTTTTTGGAAGATGCTGAATTTCCTAACTTGATTTTATCAGCTTCATTCACGTTATTAGTTACATTTTCGTTGGGATTGTATGTTATATTTTCTTCAAGTTCTTTGGATATGTCACATCCACAATTCTGGCAAAATTTAGCACCAGAAATAAGCTCTTTTCCACAATTTGGACAAAACATAAATCATCCCCCTTTCCTTTTTATTAAAATATATTCTTATTACACTATTCTACAAAAAACAACACATAGATGTCAAATCATGTTGAAAAATTAACAATCTAAATAGTTACATATTGGTGCCATTCCCACCTAATGATATTTTGTTGACAAAATGCCCATAAAATAATAGAATTATGAGCAGAAGACAAATGCCACGAAAGGAAGAGTAGGTAGCGGATTCGCTTAAAGAGAGCCCGGTAAGGTGGAAGCGGGCAGTGAGAGAAACTACTGAACATGGCCCTGGAGCAGCAATGGTGAAACAGATGGGATATATTCCATTTCTGGAAGTAGCTATTGACGGTTGCACCCGTTACAGCGCAAATGAGATATAAAGATACAACATCTTTATATGAAGTAAAGTGGTACCACGAAGTTTGAACTCTCGTCTTTGCAAAAAAAGATGGGAGTTATTTTTATTTGTGTAAGCATGGTGGCAGTAATACTTACATTATATGATGTTAGGGTCAAAAGGTATTTTGCCCCTAACTTGATATCCACGAATTGCTCCACTGCAAAGCAGCTTCCGCAATTCTCAAACATTCGAAATCCGCTGATTTACTGCGTAAATCGCTACTTTCTCATGTTTGGCGGGTCCCAAGTTCAAAAGTCTTATCGTGCAAGCACGAACGACTTTTTGACCTTTTGACCCTGATATCATTATATTAAACAAAGGTTTCACAAATATGTTAATAATTGCAAAAAATAGCAGATAATAAATATAAGGAGAAAAAAGATGACAAAGAAAACATTTTATTTAACAACAGCAATTGCGTACACATCAGGCAAGCCTCATATTGGAAATACTTACGAGGCAATTTTGGCAGACAGCATTGTACGTTTCAAAAGACAGCAGGGATATGACGTAAGATTCCAGACAGGAACAGATGAGCATGGACAGAAAATTGAGTTAAAAGCAGCAGAAGCCGGAGTTACTCCAAAGGAATTTGTTGACAAAGTTTCAGGAGAAATCAAAACAATTTGGGATCTTGTAGGAACATCATATGACAAATTTATAAGAACAACAGATGAATATCACGAGAAACAGGTTCAGAAGATTTTTAAGAAGCTTTATGACCAGGGTGATATTTACAAAGGATATTATGAGGGAATGTACTGCACACCTTGTGAGTCATTTTTCACGGAATCACAGTTAGTAGACGGCAAATGTCCTGACTGTGGAAGGGAGTGTACACCGGCAAAGGAAGAAGCATACTTCTTTAGAATGAGCAAGTACGCAGACAGACTTATTGAACATATTAATACACATCCTGAATTTATACAGCCGGAATCCAGAAAGAATGAAATGATGAACAACTTCCTTCTTCCGGGGTTGCAGGATTTGTGTGTATCCAGAACTTCATTTAAGTGGGGGGTACCTGTTGACTTTGATCCAAAGCACGTTATCTATGTTTGGATAGATGCTTTATCAAACTACATTACAGGACTTGGATACGACGTAGACGGAAACAATGATGAGTTATATAACAAATACTGGCCGGCAGATTTACATCTTATTGGCAAGGATATTCTCCGTTTCCATACAATTTACTGGCCGATAATGCTTATGGCTCTTGACGTTCCTCTTCCAAAGCAGATTTTCGGACATCCTTGGTTATTACAGGGAGACGGAAAAATGAGTAAGTCAAAGGGAAATGTTATTTACGCTGATGATTTGGCTAACTTATTTGGAGTTGATGCGGTAAGATATTTTGTTCTTCACGAAATGCCTTTTGACAACGATGGAACAATAACATGGGAGCTTATGGTTGAGAGAATGAACTCTGACCTGGCAAATACATTGGGAAATCTTGTAAACAGAACAATTTCCATGTCAAATAAGTATTTTAATGGAGCTGTTGAAAATAAAGGGGTTAGCGATGATGTAGACGCAGACTTTAAGGAAACTGTTCTTGCAGCACCTAAAAAGGCAGCTGAAAAAATGGATAAACTTAGAGTTGCAGATGCAATTACTGAAATTTTTGCATTATTTAAGAGATGTAATAAATATATTGATGAAACAATGCCTTGGGCACTGGCAAAGGAAGAAGACAAGAAGGACAGACTTGCAACAGTGCTTTACAATTTAATTGAAGGTATTAATATTGGCGCAAGCCTTTTAGAGCCATTTATGCCTGAAACATCAAAGAAAATTCTTCAGCAGATTAACGCAGAAGCAAGAGCTTTTGACGATATGGAAGAATTTGGCAAATACAAATCAGGTAATAAGGTTACTGAAAAGCCGGAAATTTTATTTGCCAGAATGGACATAAAGGACGTTATGGAAAAAGTTGAAGAAATTAAGGCAGCCCAGAAAAAAGATACTGAAGGAGAAAAATATCCGGAAGTAGAGGCTAAACCTGAGATTACAATTGATGATTTTGACAAGGTTCAGATTCAGGTAGGTGAGGTAATTAAGTGTGAGCCGGTTCCAAAGGCTAAAAAGCTTCTTGTTTCACAGATTAAGATTGGAGCAGAAACCCGCCAGATAGTATCCGGAATAGCTAAATATTATAAGCCTGAAGAGATGGTAGGAAAGAAGGTTGCCGTTATTACAAACTTAAAGCCTTGTAAGCTCTGTGGTGTTGAGTCTCAGGGAATGATACTTGCAGCCGGGGATGATGAGGGAAATCTTTCAGTAGTAACTGTAGATAAAGATATAGTAAGTGGAAGTGAAATCTGCTAAAATATAAAGAGAAACTTTATAAGTTATGTAAAATCCCATTCCTTAGGGAGTGGGATTGTGCATTTTACCGTCAGCATTTATGAAGGAAAAGTTGGAGGAAATATGATTTTTGATACACATGCTCATTATGATGATGAGGCATTTGATGATGATCGTGAACAGATTTTAGAACGTATGAGAAACAGAGGGGTTGAATACATAGTAAATGTGGGAGCATCCATTCATTCATGTAAGACTACCATAGGACTTACAAGAAGGTTTCCTTATGTATATGGAGCCCTTGGAGTGCATCCGGATGATGTGGCTGATTTAACTGAAGAAGATTATGAATGGTTAGAGCGCAGTGTTTACAAGCCAAAGATTGTTGCCGTAGGGGAAATCGGATTGGATTATCATTGGAATGAAAACAAAGACCAGCAAATAAAAGCTTTTGAGCGTCAGATGCAAATAGCGAGAGAGGCACAGCTTCCTATTATTATTCACAGCCGTGACGCTGCTAAGGATACATATGATGTCATGAAGGCTAACAGGGCTGACGAAATGGGTGGAATTGTTCACTGCTTCTCATACACGAAGGAAATGGCGAAACAGTTTATGGACATGGGCTTTTATTTGGGAATTGGCGGAGTTGTTACTTTTTCCAATGCAAGAAAGCTTCAGGAAGTGGTAGAATACATGCCAATGGATAAGATGGTTATTGAAACAGATTGCCCATATATGTCACCTGTTCCTAACAGAGGAAAGCGAAATGATTCATTTAATCTGCCTTATGTTGTAAATAAAATAGCTGAAATTAAGGGCATCAGTCCTACTGAGGTTATTGACATAACATGTGAAAATGCAAAAAATGTATATGGTATAGGAAGAAAGAGGATATAAATAATGGCGTATCTTGGAACACCGGCAGCAACAAAAGAGATAATAAACAAATACGGATTTGCCTTTCAAAAGAAATTCGGACAGAATTTTCTTATAGATTCTAACATATTAGAAAATATTGTAAGTGCAGCAGGAATTACAAAAGATGATTTTGTATTGGAAATCGGCCCGGGAATCGGAACCATGACGCAGTATCTCTGTGAGGCGGCAAAGCAGGTTGTGGCAGTGGAAATTGATAAGATGCTTATACCTATTTTGAAGGATACATTATCTGAATATGATAATGTTGAAGTTATAAATGAGGATGTATTAAAGGTTGACATAAAATCATTGGCAGAAGAAAAAAACGGTGGAAAACCTATAAAAGTCGTGGCAAACCTTCCATATTATATAACAACACCTATTATTATGGGATTGTTTGAAAGTAAGGTTCCAATAGACAGCATTACAATTATGGTTCAAAAAGAGGTGGCAGACAGAATGCAGACAGGCCCCGGAAGTAAGGACTACGGAGCGTTGTCTTTGGCAGTACAGTATTATGCAGATGCGAAAGTTGTGCTTAATGTATCGGCAAACTGCTTTATGCCAAGACCGAATGTTGATTCCGCAGTAATTAAGCTTACAAGACGTACACAGCAGATAGTTTCAGTAGCAGATGAGGGACTTATGTTCAGGATAATAAGGGCTTCATTTAATCAGAGAAGAAAGACTTTAGTTAATGGTCTTAAGAACTCTTCGGAACTTGACTTTACCAGGGAACAGATTGCAGATGCCATAAAAGCTATAGGAAAGGACGAAAACATAAGAGGCGAGAAGCTGACTTTAGAAGAATTTGCAATACTTAGCAATGCACTGATGGGAAAATAGATATAAAAATAAAATAGTTAATAACGTTTTTATGCATAATATAGAGGGTAACAATAGGTGTTACTCTCTATTTTTGTACAAAATGCACAAAAAAATAAACAAAAATCTGTTGAAAAAATCAGATTTAAACAAATTGACTAAAGCTCAAATCCGTGATAAGCTTAGTTTAACGTTAAACTTAGCAGAAGTGGGGAAATTTAAAGAAAGGAAGAGGTATATATGAGAAAGTTAATCAAAAAAGTTGTAGCACTTTCATTGACAGCAGCAATGGTGGTTCAGCCTGTATCAGGTAAATTCTTTAATTTATCACCTAATACAGTTGAAGCAGCACCGGCTACTAATACAGCCGATGTACCGGCAGCACAGTCAAGATTAGAAGCTGCACAGAACAATACTGAATGGCAGGTAGGCGCTAAGATGCCATATTTCAGATACGACACAAGCCCTGCGGCAATTGAAAATTCTTACACAAACAATGCAAAGAATTTAGCTGCAATGGACGAAGGAACAGTATCTTATCAGGATAACTATACAGGAACAAAGAAAGAATCATTAGATTGGGACAGATCTAACGTTGCCAGCCAGGCATCAAACCAGTCATATGTTGAATTGGGAAAAGGTCAGTCAATTACATGGACTATTAAAACAGGACGTGGAGGAGACGGTGTCAACGTAAGATACACATTGCCTGACGGAAGCGGTGGAAGCGACGGTGCAGGAAAACCACTTGGACTTCAGAGCAAGTTTTCAGTAAAGGCAAGCAATGGTGCATCTGTTCAGGGTTATGACAATGAAGATTCATCAAAGAGATATAATACATATTTATCAAGCAGTGAGGTAAAGGTTACATCAGACTATGCATGGCAGTATTTCCCAAGTGGACATCCTGTTGATGCTAACAATAGTAACGGTACACCTGCATTTGCTTTTGATGAAGTACATTTCAGACTTAGCGAACCATTAACAGGTGGAAGTACAATTACTATTACAAATACAGGAGACTACACACTTGGAATCGACTTTATTGAAGTTGAATATACAGATTACATTAGCGCACCAAGTGGAGCAACAGTAGTACCTGCAGGAACACATACACAGTCACAGATGGAAAGTTACATCAAGAAAGCTGAAGCAGGAAATAAGATTTTATACCTTGCATCAGGTGTTCATTATATGAATGAAACATGGATTCTTGCAGCTGACGGCGTAAAGATTACAGGTGCAGGTATGTGGTATACAAAATTACAGTTCACTAACTCAGGTATGGGTTCAGGTGGTATCTGTGGTGAGAAGACAGGTTATTGCCAGGGCGTAGAATTCTGTAATATGTATATCAATTCAAACCTTCATTCAAGATTTGACCAGCAGGCAAATTACAAGTGCTTTAGAGATTTGTTTGCAAAAGGAACAAGTATCCACGATGTTTGGGAAGAACATTTTGAATGTGGTTTCTGGATTGGAAGATACGATAGCAATTCAATTAACAAAGAAAGTGATTTAAATATTTACAATTGTAGAGTTCGTAATAACTTTGCCGATGGTATTAACTTCTGTCAGGGAACAAGAGATTCAAATGTTCATAACTGTGACATAAGAAACAACGGTGATGACGGACTTGCAATGTGGAACGCAACAGACTTCCAGCCTGATGATGAGTATAATAACACATTCTGCTACAACACAGTTGAATTTATCTGGAGAGCAGGTGGTATAGCTGTTTACGGTGGTGAAGGTCATAAGGTATATAACAACTACATCCGAGATACATTTACAGCAGCAGGTATTCATATGAATACAAACTTTTCAGGATGCCAGTTCAACAACACAACAAAAATCGAAGTAGCAAATAACGTTCTTGTAAGAACAGGTACAAATAAAGATTCATGGAACGAGAGTCTTGGAGCAATTGATGTTTCAGGTGGAGTAAATAATGTAACATTTAGTAACAATGAAATATATGATGCTCAGGCTAATGGTATTCGTACATTTAACTTTAATGGTAAAGGTGTATCAATGAACAACACATTAATTTTTGGTGTTGGCCTTGATAAGATGAATGATGATTACTCATGTAGCAAACATAGCGAAGTTGCTGTAAGACAGAGCGGAACAAACATTACATATAAGAATTTACTTGTAAAGAACGTAGTAACAAAATATCTTTCAGAGAGTGCTGATAAGCATTGGCCATATTACTGTGATGATGCAAGCAACCTTCCAACTATTCCATCAAGCGAAAGTGCATATGGAAATACAAATTACAAATTTGGAATTGATGCCGGTGGAAATTACACATACAGTGGTGGAGTATACACAGCTAACTCAAATGCAAACAGTTTTCCTGGTTATGACATTACAAACGGACAGAAGATAGTTAAAGAAGGAACAGAGCCGGAGACAGATCCTGAAGTAACAACAAGAGATCCGTCAGAAACATTACCAACAGAAGCTCCTACAAAGAAACCTTTAGGACCTGGTGCAGGTGATGTTGAACTTACAAGTTTTGAAGGTTCTTACTCATGGACAACAGATTATAAATGGCAAAAACAGGCAACAGTATCAGATTCAATTTCATCATCAATGAAATATCTTGTAGTTACATATTCAGGTGATATTACATCAATGAGATTAGGTGATAATGCAAACCCACCTACAGCAGTATATTGGTTTGATCCAAATCAGAATGATGATGGAACAAATAAACCATTTAAGATAGTAGCAGGAACATCATTTGATGATAGCTCAGCTACAAAGACAGTTGTAGTAGATTTAGGTGCAACAGGTGTATCACCATCATTCTTCTCAGCATTCCATGTTCATACAGGAGCAACAGGAGCAGCAGGAGCAGTATCAATTGAACAGGCATGGCTTACAGATACACTTCCTGATTTATCAGATGGAGAAGAAACAACAACAAAGACACCGGAACCTACACAGGCTCCTACAGTAGCACCTACACAGAAGCCAACAGAGGCTCCAACCCAGGCACCTACACAGAAACCGACAGAAGCTCCAACAACAAAGGCACCGGAACCAACAACAAAAGCACCGGAAGTTAAGTACGAGCTTTCAGTACAGGGACTTGCATGGGAGAATGCATCAGGTTCATCAGAACTTAAGGAAGGTGACGCAGTTAAGTTTACAGTATTGCTTTACAACAACACAGGAGATGACATTCCTGCAGGTCAGGCAATCGGATTCAAGGCGGTAATAGACGGAAGCACAACAGTTAAGAATGAAGCATATACAGGTGGACTCAAGGCAGGAGAAACAGTTAAGGTTACAGCCACAACAACATGGACAGCAGGATATGGCGGACACACAGTAGTGGCAACTGCAACAGGAGATTCACAGAACTCAGTAACAAAGAAATTCAATGTAGGAAGAAAGTCAGCCAACGTAACAAGAGTTACAGGAGGATATGACCTTGTGGTAACAGACATTGAATATGATAAGAATACAGTAAATGCAGGAGACCATTTAGTATTTACAGCAACAGTAATGAATGTGGGAGATACAGACATTCCTGCAGGAACAGTAATCGGATACCAGTTACAGGTAGACGGAAACACATCAGACATCAGATGGTGTGACACATATTCAAGCGGACTTAAGGCAGGAGCATCAATCAAGCTTACATGTAACTCAGGTTCAAACGGAATAAATTACTGGAGTGCAACAAACGGAACACATACAGTTACAGCATGGGTAGATGATGTAAACCGTCTTCCAAATGAAGTAAACGAAAACAATAACACAACAGGCATCACACTTGTTGTACCAAGTGCAGGACTCATTGAAAATCCTGACACACCGGATGATCTTGATAACATAGTTATCGATCCCGGAAAGGTAACAATAAGCAGCAGCGTAAAGATTGAAGGATACCAGATTAGCACAACCCTTGGAGGAAGCAGAGTGGTTGGATCAGTAGAACCTACAATCAACAATAAGGCAGTTAAGAACTGGGGATTCATATATGCAGTAACCAAGGCAGGAAATGCAACATTTGATGTATCAGATGATGACATGGTAGTTGGAACAGCAAGTAAGTATGTAACAGCACTTGAGTCAACACCGGTTGGAACAGCAGAAAATGTTAAGTTCGGATCATCAGACACAGCAACATACTTTGTAAGAACAACACTGTTTGGAGCAAACACAGCAAAAGAATACTCAGCACAGTATAAGGTAAGAGCATATGCAGAGCTTAGTGATGGAACATATGTATACAGCAAGGTAAGCTCATACTCAGTATATGACATAGCAGATACATTGTATTCAAACAAGATGATGAATACAATCACAGCCCATGATTACCTGTACAACAACATCCTTAAGGTTGTAAACCCTGATTATGTACAGGTTGATTACAATTGGAGTAACACAGTTGTTGATGTATCAACTGTACAGTAATAAAAAACATTCAAGGTTTTAAAAGGAAGGGATAATGCCCGGTGACATAGTTGTCGGGTGTTATTCCTTCCTTTTTATTTAATATCGGTTATTAAATAATGATATATTTAAGAAAAATGATATTACTTAAAATATATTAAAACACATATTTTGTATAAAGAGCGTATAATAACGTTTTTTTACGTAAAATAAATGCAAATATAGTATAAATATATAACACTTGTGCAAAATGCACAAAATAAATGCGAAAAATATGTGAAAAAAATTAGTTTTAAACAAATTGACAAAAAACTTTAGTCGTGTTAAGTTTAGTTTAACGTTAAACGCATAGTGGTTTTATTTTAAGAGGGAGAAGTATTTATGAGAAGAAGTATCAAAAAAGCATGTGCATTAGTATTAGTATGTGCAATGACATTTCAACCTGTAAATGGCTATTTTGGAAGCAAACAGGTTAATGCAGTTGGCGTGGCAGATAAGTTCGAAATACCTGCAGCCAGTGCAAGTGGCAGAGTGGGGGCAGAAATGCCATACACAAGATATGATTCAACAGTAGCTACTCTTGGGGGTGGAGCGACACTTAAGACTTCAGTAGACTGGGCTAAGAGCAATATTGCTACTCAGGCATCAGAGCAGTCTTATGTAGCACTTCCAAGCAACGGTTCATATGCTGAATGGACTATGAACACAACAGGCTCAGGTGTAACAATGAGATTTACAATGCCTGATTCATCAGATGGTATGGGTATTAAAGGTTCAGTTGATGTATATGTAAACGGCACTTATGCACAGACAGTTAACCTTAATTCATATTGGATGTGGCAGTATTTCTCAGGTGGAAGCCCAAGTGATACACCGGGAGGAACAGGATGTTTCGCATTTGATGAGGTTCATTTTAAATTAGATAAACAATTAAAAGAAGGAGATAAAATTCGCATTCAGAGTACAGGTGCAAGCGGAGTTGAATACGGTGTTGACTTCCTTGAAATTGAAAATGTACCAAATCCTATAGAGCAACCTGATAATTCAGTTAACGTAGAGGATTACGGTGCTATTCCTGATGATGGAATTGATGATTTAGATGCAATCAGAGCAGCTGTAAGAGATGCAGATGCAAACAATATGGATGTATACTTCCCTGAAGGAACATTTCATTTAAGCGGTATGTGGAACATTGGATGTTCTAACATGAAGATTACAGGTGCCGGAATGTGGTATACAAACCTTCAGTTTACCAGCTCAAAAGCTTTTGGTGGTGGTATCTCAGGTGGTAACCCAAATGCCGGTGATGGAACATCAGGTGATGGTTATTGTAAGAACCTTGAATTTTGTAATATGTACATTAATTCAAACCTTCGTTCAAGATATGGTGAAAATGCAGTATATAAATGCTTTATGGATATATTTGCAGATGGAACAGTAATCCATGACGTATGGGAAGACCATTTTGAATGTGGTTTCTGGTTCGGTGATTATAATGGCGCACTTGATTATTGCGATGACGTTAAAGTAGTAAATTGTAGAATTAGAAATAACTTAGCTGACGGTGTTAACTTCTGTCAGGGTACCAGCAATGCTGCTGTTTACAATTGTTCAATAAGAAACAATGGTGACGACGGTCTTGCTATGTGGAATAACACATATATGAATGCAAAGGATGAAAAAGGAAATATATTTGCATACAACACAATTGATTTTGTTTGGAGAGCCGGTGGTATAGCTATCTACGGTGGTGACGGACATAAGATTTACAACAACTACATATGTGATATGTTTATGGCATCCGGTATTCATTTGAATACAACATTCCCGGGCTATAAGTTTGGAAATACAACAGGAATTTCATTTGATAATAATATTCTTGTAAGGTGTGGTACAAACTCAGACAGCTGGGGAGAAGATTTGTCAGCTATTGATATTAAGCAGAATGTTAAAAATGTAACATTTAACAATACACAGATTTATGATTCACCATTTACAGCTATCAGAATATTAGACAATAACTGTAGTGGAATTACATTTAATAATACAAAGATTTTTGGTGCAGGTCTCTCAGGACAGGATATTTCATTCTCGTGTAATACCCATTCACCTGTAGCAATCAGAGAGCCGGCTGGTACCAGCGTTAAGTTTAACGGACTTGAAATTGCAGGTATCCGCCCTGATAAGTATGCAAATAATGCAGGTCAGGCAAATACAACATGGCCATACTGGACAGACAGACAGACACCACAGAACATTGCAGGAAACAGCACAGTTACAGTATACGACGAAGATACAACATACGTTGTTCCTGGATATCCAAATGCCGTAAACGGTGAGCAGGGTGGTGGAATAGTTAATCCACTTGATGGAATTACAGGATATGATCTTATTGTAACAGGTCTTGCGTGGGCTAATGCAGACGGTTCATCAGTTCTTAAACATGGTGATAAAGTTCAGTTTACAATGCAGATTAAGAACGACAGTAATGTGGATATTCCTGAGGGAGTAACAATTCCTGTTAAGGTTACAATTGATGATACAACATCATTTAAGTATACAAAATTCAAATCAGGACTTAAGGCAGGAACTACAGCAGCAATTACTCTTACAAGTACATGGTCAGCTACTAAGGGCGGACATACAGTAGAAGCAGTTGTTGATGATTCAAACAAGTTACCTGATGAATTAGATGAAAACAATAATACAAGAACAAAGAAAATAAATGTTGCTGATACAGGTTCAAGCACAACTGTTAAGAGAGTAACAGGGGGTGGAGATCTTGTGGTAACAGATATTACATACGGACAGGACAAGATTGCAACAGGAGATAAACTTCAGTTTACAGCAACAGTAGTAAATGCAGGTGATACAGCAATTGCCGCAGGTACAAAGATTGGTGTACAGTTCCAGATTGATGGAAAAGCATACCCATCACCTATTACATGGTGTGATACATATTATTCAGGATTACAGCCGGGAGAAAGCGTACAGCTTACAGCTAACGGCGGTAATGGTTCAGATGGTGCATACTGGACAGCAGAAGAAGGAACACATACAGTAACAGCATGGGTTGATGATAGTGGATTAATTAGTGAAGTAGATGAAAGCAATAACAAGACAACTATTTCATTAAAAGTACCATTTGGTGGAACACAGTATTTTGATGATCCTGACAGCCCTGACGACTTTACAGGAACAGGTGGTGGTGAGGAACAGCCTACAAAGCCGACTCCTACTACAGTAGCACCTACACAGAAGCCAACAGAGGCTCCAACCCAGGCACCTACAGTAGCACCTACACAGAAACCGACAGAAGCTCCAACAACAAAGGCACCGGAACCAACAA
>OCQB01000211.1_pt1 | contig 75775 bp, 103 predicted proteins | sample 1538631 | NCBI WGS metagenome assembly OCQB01 (sample SAMN04571713, study PRJEB22368) | human gut metagenome | biome: human gut; material: stool | host: Homo sapiens | place: Luxembourg | collected 2012-10-19
CTGGGCGTTTCGATATGATTGAATTTTATTCTTGCGAAAAATCTATTAGAGACGATTTATATTTTATGTTAATCCAAAATGGTATTCATTCTTCTTTATTTACAAAACGCGCGAATGAATATTGTTTATACATTTATGGGGAAATGGCGCTTGAATTTAAAAACAAAATTGGATTCATTGGTAAAGAAAAAAATAAAAGATTGGAGTTAATATCAGAAAAAAGATGTAGAAAACCATATAGAACCAAGGATAATTATTTTGTTAAAATAAAAAATATCGAGCCAACAGAAGTAGATGCTTATTGTTTTAAAATGCCAAAAGAACCGCAATTCGTGCAAAATGGATTTGTTGGTTCGAATTGTCAGGGCAGTGGAATCCCATATGTGATTGTGGCGTGCGATCCCGGAGCATATCAGCTTCTCACAAAGCAGTGGCTGTATACGGCGTTGTCGAGAGCGAAGAAGTATTGTGTTCTTGTTGGAACAGACAAATCAATTAATCAGTGTATTAAAACAGACAGAGTGACAAGAAAGTCAACTTGGCTCTCGGAGTTGTTGATGTTCCCAGAAAGAATTTGTTGTATTAGAACGACAGACACAACACAGGACGAAAGAATTCAAATAGATGTGGAGGAGTAAACGATGAAAGAACAAGAACACATTCCCGGCAAGCCGATGTATTCGGTTGGAGATCAAGTTTCTTTTCAGATGACCATTGATGGAAATTTCGAAACCTTCGACGGAACCATCGAAATCGTCGACAGATTCGGCGCGTGGGAGATTGATAATCCTCGCGAACCATCATATGATGTTCTGGTTTGTAACTGGCGCGGGAGCGGAGAGATGATGTTTGTCAAACACGTCAGAGAATCTAACATCTTGCGTGTGCATAAAAGCGCTCTTTCGTGAATATAGCAAAGTCAAGCAGAAAAGAAAGGAGAACATAAAATGATTTGCGTTGTTTGCGGAAAAGAATTTGACGGCGAAGTGTATTGCGGGGAGTATTCAGACTGCTGTTGCCACAAATGTTTTACAAAGAAGTTTTGGAACAACATTATCACAGAAAAAGATGAACACATTGTCATAGACGGAAGCTGTTATGCGATTGCCCCGGATCCAATTGACGGGTTTTATGGATTTGGTGGAAGGCGGTTTAAGATTAAAATGTTTGATACCGGAGAAGTTATCGAAACAAACAATCTCTGGTACCAAGGAAAAATTCCCGAAGAATATCGACATCTGCTTCCGAATACGGCACAATTCGTTGTGTAATTTGGGCTATTTGCCAAATCAAAAAAAAACAACAAAGAAAACAAGTAAAAGGAGAAAACAAAATGATTACCAAAGAGCAGATTGAAAAGATTATCGAGGAAAGCTATTCAAACTATCCAAGGTTTCTTTCGTTGACAATTGAAAAGATTGAGAAAAGATTCAAGGCGCAGGCAACGCTCCATAGAGTAAGAAAGATTGAATATATTGTCACAAATCCCGGTCCTGTTGCTGGCCGTCTGCGCAGAGACCTTGCGAATTATTTTACGGCACTTGGGTTTTTCGGTGGTCTTGAAATGAACGAAAACGGAGACATTGTTGTCGCCCTGTCAATCGATCCTCCTGCAGAAGTAGTCCCGGAGGCTCCCGCAGAGATGCCTCCGATGCCCGTTGATGAGGATGTACCCGAAGCGGTTCCGGAAGAAAATCAGTAAAATTTCAAAGAAACTTTTCAAAAGCCCTTGACAAACGGAGGCTTTTCTGATATAATAATATCAGAAGGAGGAATCCTTCAAAATATTTATGAAAGGAGAAAGTGTCATGAAAAAGTTCTTTCAGAAGGTTTCCAAATTCACAAAGAGGTTTCGTCTGCCGATTCCAATAATTGCTATTGCAATTGTTGGTGGAGTTTGTGGATTCTTCTTCGACTCCGTTTTGTTTGGGATTAATCCTGTATTTGCGGCATCGACCGAAGCGCTTCTTCTGGCAATGATTTACGTTGCACTGGAGACAAAAGGACAGAAACTCAATTAATCTTAAAGGAAGGTGACTTTTTATTGGAAAATTTAGGCATTATTATTCCCAAAAATGTGGAGAATCTTCAGCTCCCCGACCCCGATCTTCTTCATCAGTATGAAGATGAGGAGGCGAGAAGAATTTATCTCGAGGGTACGATTGGAACCGAAGATGATCCGATGAACGATAATTCGATTGGAATTGTCAAAAGAATTCTCCGGTATAACCGGGAAGACAGAGGACTTGCTATCGAGGAAAGAAAGCCGATTGTGCTCTATATCGACAGCCCCGGAGGCGATGTAGCTGGTGCTCTCGTGTTGTGCCACATCATCATGATGTCGAAAACACCAATCTATACCGTAAATATGTGTGCGTGTTTTAGCGCTTCTGGAGTCATTCTTGCATGCGGTCACAAGAGATATGCGTTAAAGGGTTCGTCGGTTCTGATTCACAGTGGTTCAACCTACCTTGGCGGAACACGCGAACAGGCAGATTCAGCAAAAAAGTTCGTTGATAAATCAGACAAGAAGTTCAACGACATTCTCTTCAAAAAGACAAAGATTGACCAGAAGACCTATCGCTCGAAAGCTCCAAAAGATTGGTTTCTCGATGATGAGGAGTGCTTGAAATACGGCATCATTGATGAAATCGTCGAAGATGTTGATTTAATTCTCTAATTTTTTGTTCAAAATAACTAAAAAAAAGATAACCCTAAACCGCAAGGTTGCGGAGGGCGGACTTTCAAATAATCTGTTCGTCCTCCGTTTTAGAAAGGACTTTACATGAGTAAAAAGTCTAAAAGTAAAATTAACATCAAATTCTGCGGCGGAAACTCTTGGGATGTAACCGGTTCAATGACATATATCGAAACTCCAAATCGGAAAATTCTTCTGGAATGTGGGTTGTGGCAATCTACTGGAAGCATCCTTGAGAATTGGAAAATCAACACAAAGAAGTTCGACTTCAGGCCAAACAAACTTGATTATGTGTTTTCCTGCGACCGTCACGTCGATCATATCGGAGGAATCCCTCGGCTGTATTCTTCTGGGGCAACCTGCCCGATTATCGCACCTCGCGGATCTAAACCAATCGCAGAAATCTTGATGAGAGACAGTGCAAGGATTATCGCCGGAGACGCCGCTTCGCTCTCGGATAAACTTGGACGCGAGTATATTCCGTTTTACCTTGACTCCGATGTCGACACGGCGCTCGGATATTGGACTGAATATGATGATGAAGTCGTTACGCTTGATGAATTCGTAAAATTCAGATTCGTTCCCTCTGGACACATTCCGTTCGCAAAACAGCTTGAATTGTGGATCACAGAAGGAACTGTGACGAAGAAAATCGTCTACACTTCAGACCTTGGAAATATTCATTTACCAAAACCGTATACGAAGCCGTTCAAGTCGGTTTTTGGACAAAGAGCAGACATCGTTATTGCCGAATCGACATACGCGCATGAAGAAAAAATTGCTAACAAAAAGATGCGAAAGAAAGATCTTGAAAAACTTCGGGTTGTTGTTGAACAGACTTGCGTTGAACAACAAAGGCGAATTTTAATTCCGAGTTTTGCACTGGCAAGAACGCAGGAAATCGCAACTGTTCTATATGATTTGTTTTCAAAAGAAGATTTCGATATTCCAGTATATATAGACTCTCCAATGGCACAAAATATTAGCCGTGCATATTGCGACACACTCGAAGGTGAAGAGTTGGATAAATGGAGGTCTGTTCTTGCTTGGAAAAACCTTCATTTTGTTGGAGATTATATCGAAAGCAGGGAACTTCGCGATTCTGGAAAACCATGTATCGTAATTGCTTCTTCCGGGTTTATGATTGCCGGACGATCTGTTGCTTGGTGCGCAAGCCTTCTTCCGAACACGAACGACAGAATTGTTACGATCGGTTACGCCCCTCCGGGTTCAATGGCATATACGATCAAGCAGGGCGAGCAGAAGACAATTTCAATCTCCGGAAAGAGATACGCCAACCGTTGTCAAATCACAAATCTGGGAAGTTTCTCATCGCACATTCAAAGAGATAGCATTATCAAAGAATACGGAAAGATCAACGCCGAAAAGCTGTTCCTTGTTCACGGAGATATGGACGGCAGAATTTCGATAAAGCCCGAAATCGAAGCAGAGCTTTCAAAAAACGATCTCTCAACAAAAGTCGTCGTTGTTCAAAAAAATATGCAGGTGGGTATATAAGTGGGACGAAGAAAAAAATCTGAAATCGAAGCCGAATCTTCCGCACAGTCCAACCTCCTCGTTTGTCCGATTTGCGGGAAAGAGTTCAGACCGACGGAAGAAACATATTGTTGGGTTCGAGAAGGACCTTACGAATATAAGCAAGTGTGTTCGTGGGCTTGTTTCAAAAAACGAGTAGACGAAGCTCCAGCCGGATATAATTCAACCGGGAAAACAAAGGCGCCAAAGAAAGATGTCGTAAAAGTAGATTTGTTAAAAGTAAAAGAAGCTAACGAAAGCGAAGAAGAAACGAAAGAAGAGGAAAACGAAAATGCGTAGATATATTAATGATTATTGCGAAGGAATTGGTTCGAGCGAAGTTGCATATGGAGCGAGAGTTAGCAAGAACGAGAGCCGCCCGTGCTGCTGTTCGAGATGTGGCAAAGAGATTTCGGAGTTTGCCACAGAGCAGAACTTCATCGATTTCGGGGAGCGGTTGTGCGACCAGTGTTATACTGACGAACTGGCGGCGCTCGGACTTTTACTGAGGCGCAACGGGTAATCTGTAAACGGTTTCCTAAAACTTTCCTCACTATATATTATATTGCAAGAATTGAGGTGATTTTTTGAACGCTCTCGCAACAAAAGTCAAATTGACCAACCATGCAAGGCAACGTATTTATGAACGGTTTGGAAATCTTTCCGACCGCGAGATTTCGGACCTTGTCAGAAATGCCAGACTCAAAGGACACACGACAACAACAATGGATCGGGACCATTACGAATATGGGCTATACAAACGCATCTTTCGGCGCGAGAGCGGCGCTCGCATGATTCGGCTATACAAAGACGCATACTTCGTTTTTGTTAGTGGGGCCAATACTGCCGGGTGTAAGCTGTTAGTGACGGTAATTTTATATGATCCGGATTGGCGAGAGGCAAGAAAAGGTGGGAAAAATGGAAACGATGAATCTAATACGTAATATTCAATCAGCGGTTCCAGACAAAGCAATTCTTGACAAACCGACACTAAAAACCGGAGATGAATATTGGTATATTTCAACAAACAATTTGGAGAGCTGCGTTATCGGTTATGGGAAGCTTACCAATCAAATCAATCGCATCAAAAGCTTGATTACAACAAGGAGCGCCTACGGATCGCAGTTCGAGAAAATGTTTGTTTTTGAAAACCCGTTCGAAAAGGTTTATGTCTATTCTGCAAGCAGAGTATTTTCTGACCTTGAAACTTTAGTGAAAACCGTCCGTGGAACATATCGAACTATTAGCTTCGCTGTTTCTGCAGTTGTTAAAATTCACGAGAAGGGGGTGGACATTGTTGGACTTTTCAATTAGAACCGTATCTGACGGTACAAAAGAGCTTTATGTTGATGGAAAAATGGTTGCGAGTGGGACGCAGGAAGAAATTATCCAGATTCTGAGACTGACGACACAGCACGAAGCGCTTGAGAAAGCGTCGAATGATGAGGAGATGAAGAAGAATTCTTGATGTCGACTGAGGATATAAGAAAGGAAGATGAGGGGAAATGAAAAAGAGATATACGTGGTCAAGAAACAAAACAGATGATATATGGTATGGAGGTATTTGTGATAGCGTAAAAGAATGCATTGAAGAAGCAAAAGCGGAAAATTATGAGTACACAGACACTTTTGCTGTTGGTTATGTTGAGCCGTATGAAGTAAATTATGTGAATAGTGATTCAATCATAGAATACATACAACAAGACGCTTATGACGAAGTTGGCGAGGTTGCGGAAGGTTGGCTTGATAGTGTTACAAAAGAGCAAAGGGAAGATTTAGAAAACAGAGTTCTCAAAGTTGTTTTAGAATGGCTAAAAGATTGCAAAGAAGAACCAACGTTCTACAAGGTTTTGCCTTTTGATGAATTGACATTACAAGAAGCATTACAAAAGTACGACCACACAACCGAGAGAGGCGGTGAGCGATATGCCGAGAGAAAAACAAATTGAAGAAATGGCAGAAGCAATATTTCAGAACTGTAATTGTGGACTATTTTTTAGTGAAGCAGAAAAAATAGCAAGGTTTGTGATAGAAGAACAGGGTTACAGAAAGCAGAAAGAGGGGCATTGGTTTATCTTGAAATATGAGTATTTCACTTGTTCTGAATGTGGTTACTATCACCCAAACGGTTGCGATAGCACAAAGGAAGCAAGAGAAAAACTTGCGGAAGGTAACGTGCCGAAATATTGTGCTGAGTGCGGAGCGAAAATGAAAGGTGTTGAGGAGTGATGGCTGTATTGAACGATAAAGATTTTAAGGATTTTAATGATATAGTGCAAAATACATTAAATTCGTTGATTGCTTGTGCGGACAAACACAACATCGACCGAGATAGTTTCGTCAAATATTTTTCTGCGATACTTGGCACAATGGCAGAAATTAGCACTTTTACCAATTACACAAGCACACCAAAAGAAAAGGGCGGTGAGGGGTGATGAGAGAAATTTTGTTTAGAGGAAAGTGCAAATACAATGGCAAGTGGATAGAGGGCTGCCTTGTCAAACTTGGAAGGGAAAGTTTCTCAGACCCTGAAAGATACGGAATCTGTAACAAGGCTGTTCCTCTTGGTGGAAGTGGAGTTTGCTACAATCTTAAAATTGATGAGATTGTCCCAGAAACCGTTGGACAATATACAGGATTGACTGACAAGAACGGAAAGAAGATTTTTGAGGGAGATGTTATAAAATGTATTTCAAGATTCGATGCGAAAGATATGGTCGTGATTTTTGAAAAAGCAGAATTTCACCTCGTTGATTGTCAAAGATATAAAAACTATACGGAATGCTGTGGTTATAGATATTTTGGAACGTTGGAGACAGAAGTCATAGGCAATATTCACGACAACCCCGAATTATTGAAAGGCGGTGAGGGGTGATGGCTGAATTGAAACCGTGCCCGTTTTGCGGTGGAGAAGCATTTGTCAAAGAACACAAATTTCACGGATGTTCAAACACATACGGAGTTAAATGTTCAAAATGTCATACACAAACATATCAATTTTTTGACACAAAAGAAATAGCAGAAAAGATTTGGAACACACGCGCACCAAAAGAAAGGCTGTGATGGGCGATGGCGAGATACATTGATGCTGAAAAAATAAAGTACACAAAGTTTATCCCAGAGAATGACCCGTTTGACGGTGCTGGTGGTTTATGTGCATTGAAAAGCCATATTGATGCGATACCTGCCGCCGATGTGGTTGAGATTGTACGGTGCATGGATTGTGTCCACAGAGACCCGGAAGATAAGAAGTGCGACGGCGCATTTCAAGCAAAGTGCGGCATATTCCAGATGGATGATGATGATTTTTGCGGTTATGGGGAAAGGAGAAAAGAAAATGGCGAGATATATTGATGCTGACAATATCAATTTGAAAGGAATTGCCGTATTTGACCAAGATCTTGAAGCGCTTATTCCGTTGTCGAATGTTCGAAGGGCATTACAAATGACGCCGACGGCTGATGTGCGGGAAATAAATCACGGTAGGTGGATATCAAATAAGTTAGGCACGTGTAAATTGGCGTATTATTGTAGCGAATGTGGTTGGATTGATGGATATCCATTTAATAACCGGCACAAATACTGCCCGAACTGCGGCGCGAAGATGGACGGAGAGGAGTAAGAAAACGGTGGACGATTTCCAAAATAGACTCGGGCATACGATGGAAAACAACAAAAATTTTGAAATAGGTCAAGAAGTATGGATTGTAGAAAGAGAATTCGGAGAAGCGGTTGATGTTTCTTGTGTTCTGTTTCTTGCAAAGTCGAAAGGTTGCATAATCGCTTCTGCTTGGATAAACGATTATGGTTTTGATGAAATAATCAATTATCACATTGAAAAAACAGCAGACAATTTTGACACCTATTTGAAAGTATATCCCATCGAAGATTGTTTTGCTACAAGAGAAGAGGCGGAGCGAAGACGAAAGTCGGTGAGAGGTTGCGGTTGAAAAATAAAAAACATAATATTTTTTTGAAAAACCCCTTGACAACGAGGGGTTTTTCTGTTATAATATATACAGAAAGAACGAAATAATTACAAAGGAACGAACAAAAATGATCACGAAAGCCTATATGATTCCCGAAGAGAATGTCGAAAATCTGGAGAAGAAGTTCAATATTGCGGCTCGCAAAATTCGCAAGATCAATCCCGAACTTGAACCGACAATGACAAAAAGCAACCACACAATCGTTCTCGTGCGTAAAATTGAGTTTCGTCCTTGCGACTGCCGTTCCGAATCTACTGTTAAAGAAGTCCCCTATGAAGCTCGCAGAGTTGAACTGAAAATCCCGGACGAGGCTGTCTTTGCAGAAAACAATTGGGCGTTCGGCGGCTCCGTAGAGCCTAGTGGAGTTGATGGGAAAAACTTTGTTAATGTTAATCTGTCCGACAACGATCTGGGGTTTATCGTCCCGACAAAGTATTTCTCCTCGAACCCCTGTGCCTGCGATTACTGTAAGACCAATCGTAAACGTAACAAAACATACCTTGTGGTCAATCAGGAGACTGGTGAGTGGAAACAGCTCGGCAAAGAGTGTTTGAAGCTTTTCGTAGCCGGAATTGACGTTGATGCAATCGCGACCTTCGAGTCTTTTATCAAAGAAGCAGAAGACGCGGCAAACCCAGGAGACGAGTTCTTTTACGGCAGAAGTTTCAAATTCGTTAAGGTTGCGGATGCTCTCGCCCTTGCGTGCGCAGTTTACCGCGAAAGAGGCTATCTTGCGACGAGAGACTTTATGGGCGATCCTAACGATCTTTGTAACAAAAACATTGTTCAGAGAAAACTTGCTCAACAATACGGATACGACAGCGATTTTCTTAACATTACCAATTCTACCCGAGACAAAATCGACGCGATGACTTTCAGAGCCGACATCAATGCGGCGAAAGACGCAATAGGCGATGTCGAACAGCTTCCGGACGATCCATATTACAACAACCTCAAAGTTATTGTTGCAAACGAATATGCTCCGCTTAATAAGCTCGGCTTTCTTGTTTCCATTCCGAAGGCAATTGATAGATACAAAGAAGAGATGAGAAAGCGGGAGGAGAGAGAAAAGCTCGCCGCAGAGTCCAACTATCTCGGCTCTGTCGGAGAGAAGATTTCGGCGAATTTCGTCTCCGGTCGTGAGGTCGCCTGTTGCGAAACGCAGTTCGGACTTCTTCACATTTATGAGTTCAAGGACGCGAACGGGAACACGCTGGTTTGGAAGAGTAGTTCGAGCAAAGATATCCCCGAAAGCGGGACGGTAACCGGAACGGTGAAGGCGCACGAAGAATATAACGGAATCAAACAGACGGTTATTTTAAGAGCTAAAATTACAGCCTGAGAGGAGATTAACAATGAAAAGCAGTAAAATTAGGGTTGGAGATGCCGTTAATTATACCAAAAATACAGACTTCAGACTGGGGGTGAGATTATGATCGTTTTGTGTATTTTAGGAGTCTTCGCCGTTGTCACGACAACGATGATGATGTTCGTTCTTGTTCATTCTGGCAATATTTCTCGAGAAGAAGAAGAACGAGAAAGAAAAGAGAAAATGAATAATTTAAAAATAAATCTTGTAAAAAAGGAGAACGAAGACAATGAGTAAAAAACAATATGTCGACAGACGTTTCGGGAATTTTTTTCATAGAGTTATTGAGCTATACGAAGACGGAGTTTTGCAGAAAAGAAGAAAATATATTGAATACGATCAAGAAGAAATCCTTCAGGAATACAAAGACGCCGGATACGAAGAGGCGTTTACTCATTCGGATGTTGAAAGGTTGCGAGAAAATTATTTCCTGCTCAGTCAAAACGAGGTTTGGAGACCAGAACAAAAGGAAGAGAAAATTATTATGTATTGTCCAAAGTGCGCAAGCAAAATGACCACAAAGGGAGATGTCGGTTCGAGAGGATGTTATTGTGATAACTGTGGTTCAGTCCTTTTTGAGATTTATGACGCAGAAGCTCCCAGTCAAAGATCGTGGAAATTTAAGCAGGCGACCTGGAATAATTCGATATAAATCCAATAAAACATCAATAATCACAGGGCATCTTCGGGTGCCCTCTTCTTTATATTGCCCAACCAAACATTATCCTCCAGTCTTATATCTATTCGTCTTTATAGCCCTCAAAATCGATTCTATTGCCTACCTTCCAACCCCATTTCTATATCCCCCAATTCGTATCATTATTCCATTGCTCTCCCTTCATTTTCCACCATTTCTACCCACTTTTATCTATCCACCTCTTCCATTGTGGAAAATGTGGAAAAATTTGTGGAAAACTTGCTCAAAACACCTAATCATATTCAAATATTGTCTAATTCTTGCTCAAATCTCCAAGAAATACCCAGAAAACCCCCTCTAGACACCCTTTATACACAAATCACCATACGATTTGGTGATCTAACTCACATATTCTCTCTCAATTATGTGATTGAATTGGGTAATTAGATTGGGTGATTGGTTCTATATTTTAATATTGATGTCTACTAGTATTCTAGTCTAGTATCTAGTACTAGTATCTAGTCTAGTCTAGATAACTTTAAAGGATCGTATATATTGGGAACCCATGGTTCCCATACCCTCCTTTGCCCGAAAAGACTTTCAGTCTTTTCTCCTCGTCCCCTCACTTCGTTCGGGTCGCCGTCAAACCGTTTTTCATTTATCGAACCTGACGGTTCTCAAATGAAGAAACCGACTTCGTCGTGTGGTCATTTGGGAAAAGGTTTAAGGGAAAAGGGGGAACGATTGTGTTTATAATTATTAAGAAGATAGGAAGATAGGGGAAAGTAGGGGAGATGAGTAATGATTAGATTATAAATATTTTGTTAATTATAGATGGAATGGATTGACAGGGAGATATGGATGTGGTATAATAGAGGTGAGTAGAAGAGAGGAGAGAAGGGTGGGAGGAGGAGATGGAGATGTGGATAGAGATGTGGTAGTAAGGTGCAAAAGTATAGGAAGGTTTCAAAAATGTGTCGAAATCAGTTTATTATACCGGCTCTCTATATAGTGCACTGTTTTCGACACATTTTTGGTAGGTGGTTTATGGTTGGTTGTATCTGTATGTTTATGATAGATAGGTTTGGTGTAAATTTGATTAGCAAATAGATAGGTGGATGATGTAGTGGTTATGTTTGCGTCGGATGTGTTTGTAGACAGAACTGCTGTTCAGCAAAATCGGTTTAGTGATTAAAGATGGTAGTTAATAAGTAGGTAGGTTGGTCGGTGGTGGGTTGGTCAGTGCTTCGGTACTGATATTTGTGTGGTTTGTGGAGGCTTATGGAGCAATGTGGAGTAAGTTTGTGGAGGTTTGTGGATTTGAAGTTTAATGCAGCTTAATGCGAGTATGTGTCTTTTGTGTTTCGTGTTTTTATATGTTCTTTTCTCTCTATAGAAAAGAGAAAAATCAACACCTCTCACCCAACATGTATTCACGTTTCATATAATAATAATTAACAAAATTTTAACATTTAAATAGGAGGACACTTTATGTCGTTTTTAGATCAAAACAAAGATCATAAAGATCAAAACATCGTGCACTCTGATGTGCGGTCAGAAAACAATAAACCAAAAAACCCCAATTGGCGTAAGGAAAATGATAATCTTTCGTGTTATGCACTATCGAAATATTCAAATGAACCAGAAGATGATTTTGATTATTTTGATTTGAACGCTTCATTAAAACAAATTCAGAAAAATGTTAAAATATTTAAACGATCGGAAAACTTAAATATCGATCTATTAAGATTACGGCTCAATCATTGGTATAAGAACTGGAAAGAAGTTTGTAATGACCTGAGGATTCCCTATACTCGTACTGGTGGCAATACTGTTGAACAGAAAAAAATCGTGTTAGAAAATACCAGATATGAACGCAATGGTAATTCATATATTTTTTATGAGATTATTGATTCTGATTTTGTCCAAGACTTAGAAAAGAATATAGAAGTAACGAGAGTCAACTGTGTGGAGGCAATATTGTCAAATGTTTTTTCTTCAATTAACAATCAGCCTGTTGCTTTAACAGCCAAGTGCTGGTTTGAATTATTGGGATTTGTAGATGAAAATTATTCCCCTTATAATAAAGAGAGAAAAGCGAGACTAATGGAAAAAATTGAGAGGGACATACAAGACTATGAAATGAAAGCAGAAGACGGAACTACAATCGTAAGTTCTGCCGTGAAGACCTCTACGGATTTTTTCTATACTAATACCCAAGCACGATTCAAAAATGCTTTGTTTAATGCATTTGATTCATTGCAGCGACGAGGGGCCATTTTGGTAGATACCGTTGTCGGAGGATTCCCTCTCACGAAAGAACAGATGGAGGATATTAAGGAGGCGGTAGAAAACGATCCGAGCATTTCTATATATGACTTGAACCTAAAACCAGAGCGTCAAATGATGACGTTGGGCAGTTTGAATTCGAAATACCTTGAATGCGAGGAGGAAACTTTAAGAGAGTTAGGAATAGGCAGGGACTCTTTAAAAACATTTCACAAAAATCCAGGGTTGGCTAAAAAATATTACGGAAGACTTGGAATTAAAACCGCTCTAAAAATTGGGATGATTTATATATCCAGATTTTTCATAGTCTATCCATATTCTGACAATTGTAAGAAAGTATTTAAGACTCAATCGCAAGATAAAGATGTTCGAGCCTATGTTAAATATTTAATGCAGAGAGGAATTTTTGAATCGGCTAAAAACAAGATGCTAAAAGCAGATGGCAAAGGAGATTTCGGAACAGATAAATTTCTCGTTGCTAATTCGTATTTAATTGAAAAATTAATTAAAGAAAATAGAGAAAATTCAAAAGAAATGCTAAAATTTGGTATGATAAATGCGCAGAGGTTTGAAAAAAATATTTCAGATGTTTTATATGCAGATGATGTAAATGACGGAGGAGAAGAATGATAGCAGAAAAATGAAGGAGAATTAATTACAGAGACATTAAAGAATCTCACCGATTTATCTTTCCCCCTCCCAAAAAAAATTTTTTTCAAAAAATCTCAAACTTTTTTCTAAAACCCACTTGACAAAACGCATTTTATGTGCTATACTATAGGCGTGAAAGGGAGAGAGCATCGGTTCTCGAGTAGGGAGCGGTTCAAAGCCTAGTGATACCCGACACTAACCGCTCTCGAAGGCTCCGTCGGACTCCTTCTCACTACCTCCTTTTTCAAGGGTGAACAAGTGGCCCTTTCCCATGCGTTCCCCTGGCGGGTGTGGCTCCGGTCAAATGTGCTGATAGTTTTTTCATAGTAAACTCCTTTCAAACGTGACGCCGGTCTTGGTGGTGCTTGATCGGTATGGCAAAGCGGTCGGACGCTTGACAGTCGGGACAGACCGGCATCCTTTCTAAAAAATCCATCGGCAGCTTAATTGGTTCAAGCCCGCGACCTATAATCGCGAGACCCTCACAAGGCAAGTGGAGGTTCGACCCCTCCCCGGTGGACCAAATAAATCAATGCTCTTCAGAGATGACAGTCGGGAAAGACCGACATTCATATCCTCCGCTAGCCCAATCGGTAGAGGCAGTGGACTCAAAATCCATTCAGTCCCGATTCGAATTCGGGGCGGAGGACCATCCTCATCTCATGAGGAAACCGACTCCCACGGAAGAGTGGAGCAACCTCACAGGGGAACAGAAATCCGCCGCTGTGTTGGATAAGTGACCGACGTTAACTGAACCGTCTCGTAAAAATTTCAGTGACAGTCTGGAGAGACAGACATCCATATGCCCATTTGAGAGCGAATGGCAAGCGCCGAAGGCTATTTTAGCCGGGGTTCCATTCAACGATTCCGAAGATATCTTGAAACGTTAAGGAATCGGGAACGTGTTGGTTCAAGTCCAACAATGGGCTCCAGCAGGCCGGTAGCGTTAACACATTTACCGACTCCCGGCTCAAAAAATGTGGGGTTCTTTCCAAGGGTTTCTTAGCCTCTAAAAGCAAACCCGTTTATATCCCCTTCAGGAGGGCGTGCGGTCCCGTTCAAGTCGGGCGAGGGGACATTCAATACTCTACCTATGAGAGGTAGACCGGGAAGACCTATACAACTTCCTAATAGCACATTGGGGTAGCGCCCCAATTAAAGTTCCGGCATAAAACAAGACGTGCGTCCGGTGGGTATGATTAGGTTGGAGTATTGTGCAAGTATCGTGGCGGTGCTGAAAGAATAAAGAGCAGTGTACAGGCTCACGTCACACTTCATCGCTCAAATAATTCAAGTGGTAGAAACTGCGGCCTATCGCAGAATGTTGGTTCGAATCCAACTTGAGCGGCCTTATATCCCTCTCGGCAGGTTCAGCGGTTCTATACAAAGCGCCGCTCCCGGTTCGATTCCGGGAAGAGGGCTGAAGATGCCAAACTTCAGAAAAATGGCGGCACCACGGCGTTCAGGGGCCGGGCTGTGGTGTTGAATAAAGGCTCAAGGCGCGTAACGGTCGCGTATAGCGGGGTAACCCCTATTCCTCGCAAACTTAAAATCCGTCTTGTTCGATCGCCTTTCCGATGAAGCATTAGAGGCTTTATGATGCTTGCGGTGAAACGGGTTAAACTCCCGGCTTCGGGCTGGCTTAATCGGCAAGATAAACCGCTCCCTCGACGCGGGATGTTCCCCGTCAAAATATGTGAAATTCATAGCTTAGGCCGTGACAGTCGGGACGTATAAACTCGGTGCAACGTAAGTTTCAAGCCAACGATGGTGATTTGGAGCGCTGTTGTTAAATGGTGATAAAACCAGCCGAAGCATTGTATCTTCAAGGGCACCCGCCTCATCAAGTCCGATAATTGAGTCGGAAACTAGTGGGACGGGTTGTTCCGCATCTCAAGAAAGGAAACCGCTCCCAATGGGCATCGCTATCAATATCAATGTAAGTCTTCCTATCTATAACAAGACTCCGACCTATAAACCGCTCCCGCAACTCACTCGTCGTCAGCGGTCATTTTTCGAGTCTGCTAAAGCGGCGTCCATTCTTTCCGACCATCCGCAGTTTCGTCTCGGTTGTGTCATCGTAGAGGGCTCTCGTATCATCTCATCAGGATGTAATTCCATCACGCGATGTTCTCCTATTCAGAAAAAACTCGACCACAACCGATTTGGAGGAGAGCACAGAGGGGCGTGTCACGCAGAGACGTCCGCTCTGCTTCCGCTCATTCGTCAGAGAGCCGATTTGACTTCCTGTACCGCGTATCTGTACCGCTCCCATAAAGATGGTTCACTTGCCATCTCTCGCCCTTGTAGCGGCTGTATGAGCCTCCTGCGGGCAGTCGGGATTCGGAGAGTCTTCTTCACAGTTGAAGGCGGATATGCCGTAGAAGACATTTAGGGAACGACATATATCATCAGGTGATTGGATAACCTATCCAAAACAGGTTATCTTCACATATATTAACAAATTATTAACAAAGAAAGGATTTGTTCAAATGTCAACAAAAAAGACAAAGGCAGAAGACAAGCCGACGAGAGATCTCGACAATCTCCCGGAGGATAAGGTTTTCCGCACTCCGCTCCCATCCAAGACACTGAAGGATATGCGGACACAGTTCATCCGCTGTCTGAATGCCAAGTATATTCACACGGATAACGACGGAGATTATGCCATCGAAGAGTCCAGAGATGGAAAGACCCTCTATCTCCTCTTCCAGTGGACGCGCACGGCCTACGATTGGGTCAGCAACTTCGATTTCTTTGCCAAGCCATATAAGGATATGGAGATTCCGTGGCGTTGTCACAGAGGCTTCCTGCGGGTCTGGAAGTCAATCAAGCCGTTTGTTAAAGATGTGGTTGCTAATCCGAAATATACTAAAGTCTACATTGCAGGATTTTCACATGGCGCCGCTATCGCAACCCTTGCTCACGAGTATGTTTGGTTCAACCGTCCTGACCTTCGCAGCGAAGAGAATCCCGAGGGAATCACCGGCTATGGATTCGGATGCCCGAGGTGCTATTTTAGCTCTCTTCTTCCGTGGAAGAAGATGCCGCAGGAACTCGCACAGAGGTGGGTGCGGTTCTATCCTATCCGCAATCTGAAAGACATTGTAACACATGTCCCGCCCTGTATCTTCGGCTTCAGGCACGTTGCTCCAGTCGTCCAATTGGGAAGAACAGACAAGTGGCAGATTGTCGACTACGCTCCCAATCTCCCTCCTAGAGCAGCAATGCACAGCGCTTCCAATTATATTCTCTCACTCGACGATGGAATTAAGGAAGCGCAGGAGCTCGAAGCTTACCAGGAGGAAGTCGAGAAAGCGAACAAGCTTGCTGCAAAGAAATCCGCTTCCAAGAAGACAAACTTCGGAAGCGGTTCAAGGGAGGAAAAATAATGACAGGGGAAATTAAAAACAAGAACAATTCTAATTTTAACACAGGTTCCGCTCCAAACACAACCACAGATTTCTTCTATTCTCATCTCGAAGAGATGTCTCTCTTCGGACTTTCTGTAGATGAATCCGAAACAATTATCGTCACTCGTAAAGACTCCCCCGAAGCAACAATCACAACCTCCGATTCTACAATGTTCACAAAGATTCGGAGAAACATCCTCGCAGACCCGGAGCATAAGGACTGGAAGGTTCAAAGCTTCGTCCGCACGACAGCAGACAAGAACCCGCTCCACTTCGTTGAACTGATTGTTACCTGCCCCAAAAAGTTGGTCTCTCTCCGCTCCAAGACCGCCACAAGAGAGCTGACCGAAGAGCAGAAGGAAGCAATGCGGGAGCGGATGTCCAATATGCGGAGAAGCAGAGGAGAGAACGAGGACACGGACGCAGACGAGGACGAAGATTAAGTCCCGCTCCCCCGATTAAAAAAACACCCCGATTTTCCTTTTAAATAATCAAGCAGAAAAACAATGTTTAAAGGTGGTATCCGAACCCATGGAAACCATACTTTCTAAATTTCGTCCTATTTTAATCGGGAAAATCGGGGTAAAATAAGCACCCGCACCAAAATGGAGCGAAAAGCTCCAAATCGGGAACGGAACAATGGCAAAAACAATACCAAAACAATTCTAAATACAAATACAAAAGGAGATATACAAATGCAGTATTACAGTGATATTACAAATCAGCTTTACAAAACCCTAAAACAGCTTTTCAAGGCCGAGCGGGATTACAAGGAAGAAGTTGTTGCCAAGGCTCGCGCAGACGAAAAGGCAAAAAAGATTGCAGCCCTCGAAGCACAACTCGCAGAGCTCCGTGGAGAGACTACGGCAAAGACAACAACCGCTCCCAATACTGGCACAGACGAAGATAAGGTCGATATCTATAAGACAGCAGAGGCAATTAAGAAGATGATTGATGATTTCAAATTCAAGCACCCGAGCTTCGAATTCCAGGATGTCGAAGATGATAAAGTTAAAAAGACCGCTCCCACGAAGACAAATAGTGCGCGCGGAGATTGTAACAAGCGCGTTAAGCCAGATGCCGCCGAAGACAATAAGCGGGGGAAGATGGTAGATTCTGAATATTATTCCTCCGCATACGTTAATCTGAACGGCAAGGAGTTTTACGCCGAGGGAGCGGATTCGTGGAACGACATTAAAAAGGCTGTTCGGGAGTACTTCGAGAAGCTGCGCGGTCTGAAGTAAGAGCCGAAGTAAGAATTGCAAACAAACTCGAAAAATTGTAAATAAATTGTAAATTATTTAGGAGCGGTCCCTTGACTGCTCCTTTTTTGTGTGGGAGGGTTGAAAAGGACGGCGGAAGATGGGAAGGTGGGAAAACAATTTCGGGAGCAGTTCTATTAAAAGGCGGTCGGAAAAGATTGGAAAGGCGGTCGGCAACGAAAATAAAATTTTGGTTCTGGGATATTTTGGAGCGGCAAGCAAATTTTGGGCGCGGTTCTAGGGGCTTGGGGCGGGGCGGTGTAAAAAGGCGGCGCCGCGTAAAAAGAAAAAAATATGCCGCGCCATTAAAAAAATATTACGCCGCAACATAATAATCCCTCGCGTATTTTTTAATTCGGTGTCGGGATCGAGACACCGGGAAGCTTTGGGGTTTGCTTCCCTTTAAATTATTTTCCCATCTTTCCGACGTCACTGAAAGACGGGGTGGGATAGCACCTGATAACGCTCAGATGCTTCAGGAAGCGTAGAAACAGAAGAAACACGGTTTTCTTTATTTGCGGATACCCGTAAACCCAAGGGGATTTCATCTCATTTTATCGATGAAGTTCGATGAAAGCAAGGACGAGACACAGAAGCACGACGATGCCAAAAGAGCTCATTACACCACCCCCTTTCAATTGAAGATATATTCGACGCGTCCCGGGTCCAACTTAATCCCCAGCCAAATCGAGAAGATACACAAAAGAACTATAATGATAACGACGAATATTCCGCCACTATCACTCGTATCTTCCACAGATCTTCTCGACAATAGCCATAGAACCAGCAATATTATCAAGCTCTCATCACCTCCTTTCATTTGCCAACAGAGATTAGATTTTCCACCTTAACATCGAAAACATCAAGATTGGATTTTCTCCAGTACGACGGAATTGTAATCGCCCGAACCTCCTCTTCGGACGCAGATTTTCCGTCGATATACCAACAAATCTTGACATTTCCTCCGCTGGGGACGGTAGCGAATGTGATATATTTTTGTGAAGGATCTGATATCTTTTCCTTCATGATGTTGTGATACCCATCACACCATCTCCACCATTGAACATGCGTTGATCTTGTAGGTTGTGTTTCTGTGGCCCTACGTTCTTTAACTGCGGAAAGGTTGGAGTACGAGACTCCAACCCTAACAGTCGTTTCTACAATTTTCTCAATTTTGTGGCTTTTGAATTTTGCAGACGGTTGAACGTATGTGCGATATTTCACTCGTACAAACGCACCGTGCTTTAAAGATGTTACTTTATGAATTATATCAGTCATGATCAGTTTTCCTCCTCGTCTTCTTCATCTTCGTTCCAACTGTCAATCTCTTCCTGAATCTCGTCGTTTTCGAAAGAACACTCGCGATCAACCACTTCTCTCGCAATGTCGCCGGGATAAATCCAGTCAGTCGGTCGACCTGTCGACTCAAAGTTTCCATAGCCGTTGTAGTGGAAATAGTCGTGATTCGGGTTGAAGTCCCCATAGAAGATGCTACGGGCAATATCACTTGGAGTCATCCCCTCGCAGATTTCGTCAAATCTTTCCATCTCGATGATTTCATCATCATAGCCGTTGGTTTTGTAGCAATACTCATTGTGGAGTGCCACCGCGTCGGATTCACCCATGCACGCGATAATGTTCTTGATAGCCTCAATCTTCTCTTCATAAGTTTTCATTGTTTTGTTCTCCTTTTCGTTTTTAATATTTTTATTTTCGATTGTCGTATATTTCCAACCGTCGCAGTCAGTCATATACCAAATGATAACCGGGTTGTTATCTTTGTCAAGTGCCACTCCCTTGAACTGTAAAGTCAAGTCGTCGTTGCTCCTTGCGTCCACGTTTGTATTCCAGATTGCGGCATATTCTCCGCTCGAAGTGTAGGGAAGACCGTAGGTCAGTTCGACGTTCTTTTCACGCTTTCCGTGAACAATTCGCAAACTCTTGTCGAGCCATTTCACTGCGGCAACGGCGATCTTGTGTTGATTCTCGTAATCCGTCCATTCTTTGATTTGATTGGTGTAAATTTCCATAATGTTTCCTTTCTGCCCGGTTTAGCCGCCGGGCTCGGCTCATTATTTTATACTCTAATAATATTACCATCAACCCATCTTTTCGAGGATCTCGTATGCGTAGCACTCTGCCGCATACAGCTTTTCGTCATCTTCCCACCAGTACGGGTTGAAATCGCCGCTTTCGTCGGTATCCCATCCTCTCCTGTGTGCGAACTCAACTTTCAGTCTTTCAAGTTCAATAAGAAAATCATGTTCGTTCCTTTCGACATTTGTCATTTCCATAATAAATCCTTTCTCCAGTTTTAATGAGGTTTTCTGGAAACTCAATATTTTAATTTTAATAATTTGTTAATAATTTAATTGTCAGAGTTCGACCTTTTCCCCTTTCCCACACAGTCTTGCGAGAGGGCAGTAGAAGGTCAAATAACTGTTCAGGTGTCTTCCCTTGCTGTCGCTGTTCCAACGCACAAACATATATTCAAGAGCGTTTGCAACCGAATAAAATTCGTTTCCATCTCTGATTGCCCAGAGTCCAGATCCGATAAGCTGCGCAAGGAACTTCTTTTCTGCGTTGGTTGCTTTCGTTTTGTAATCATCCTTTCTTTCCGGACGAACATAGACATCATTGGAAAGTAAATCAGAAAGTCTGTCGACGGTTTCTTGAGTGATGAATCCGTAGGTTTCGAAGAGATACTTCTGTTCAACGGTTTTGTAAGTGGCAAACATAGTTTTAATCTCCTTTTTTTGTTTTTTAGTTGTTTTGATTTTTAATTGCTCTGAACATATTGAAGACAACATCGTCCAGACGATCCCAAGTTGTCCATTGTGGTTCGTCATAATTAAACTCATATTCATAGATTTCAACGATTGGCTTGTTGGTTTCGATCATTAGGAATTTCTCAAACCCACCTTCTCCATCTTTGAGGCAAGGAAGAACCCCTTCTTTTATATAGCCGTAAATTGCTTGCCATTTGGCAATTTCATAAGCGCGATCGATCAGCGTTTCGGGGCTCTTGTTCAACAGATCCTCGTTGTACTTTTTGTTTTCCTCTTCAACGATTGAGATAAATTCTTCAACAGTTCTCATAGTTAATCCTTTCTACCGTTTTGTAAGAGGTTTGCGGCGACTCTAATTTTTTAATTTTAATAATTTGTTAATATTTTAATATGTGAAATCAACGAAAACCGGAGTGTCTTTCTTCAACATCCGTTCGTAGCTGATATCATCGCGTCTTCCACAGGAGTATTTCTTTTGAGAACGGTCATAGTCGCCTTTCTCATAGACCTGCGAATCTTTCGGGTTGGCAATCGGTTTCAGAGTGAACCAGTCGCCCTTCTTCAATGCTCCGAGAGTCAGAACGAAGTTCGGATTCTTTTCAACCCGACGGTTGATTCGGAACGGTGTTTGCGGGCAGTTGTCTCGATATTCTTTTAATGTCTTTTTGGCTTCCGCGAGAGTGTATTCAGAGCATTCAACGCTCCATTCGTTCCCGTAAAATCCTTCGATGTCATAACGGTCAATGGTCTTTCTGGTGTCGACAGTGGTTGTGGTTTTCATTGTTTTTCTCCTTTTAAATAATTTGTTTAAATTTGGTTGTTTTCGATTGCGAGTTTGACCTTCCGCTCAAGATCTTCGTAAAACTTCTGTCTATCCCGATAATGTTCAAGAAGATCGAGGAGGCGGTCATCTCGACCGCCTTCCTTTTCGATTTTGTTAAGTTCTTTTTCAACCTTATAGCGTTTTATCTCGAAGTCTTTTGCGACAAGCCCAACGCAAGCAAAAAGTTTTTCTTTTTCGATGTCAGTCAGGGTGATTTTTTTGTTTTTCATAATTTTATCTCCTTTCAAATTACCAATTGGTTCTGATGCACTCATCCAGCCAAACAACCCGATGTCCCCAACGGAAACCGCTTCTTCCATCGTTGTTGGTAAAAACTTTTGATTTTTTCGGAGCTTCTTTTGTTCCGACGAATTCGACGAAGTAAACAATCTCTTCCGAATCGTCGAGCTTGTAGATTTCCAATCCGAGTCCAACAAGCCCTCCGTAGTAAGTTGCAACTGGGTTTTTCCCTTCAATGTGGTTTTTGATTTCGGTTTTGGTGATTTTCATAGTTTTATTTCCTTTCTGGCCGTATATGTCCGATACCGCAGACAAATTTTAATTATTGAATTGTGTTGCGCATCTCTTCGATTTGTTCTTCGGTGAAGCACCGACGAAGTTTCTCGTTCTGCTCAAGACAAGCCTTCCAAATCTTCCGAGCCTTTGTGCGTTTAGGACCGGGTTCGTTGTCATATCCATATTCCGAACAGAATTCATCGAAGTCATCGTCAACATAGCTGTCTCCGCCGAGGCAAGTCAGAACGTCATATGCGGTTGGTTCTGCTTCCGAAATCTTTTCAGGGTCTTTCGACAGAAGCTTTTCCTTGTTGGCGATAGAATCCCAGAAGATTCCCCACATATGACCAAGAGGGGTCTTGATGTCGTAGCGATAACGGGGACGAAGGATGCAGTCGTCCCAGTTAGTGTTTGTCGCAAGTCCGGTGTAGGTGAATTTTACGGTGATGTTGTGCTTTTTGCAGAAGTTATCTGCGATTTCGGTGTAGGTGGTGTGTCTCATAGTTGGTTTCTCCTTTTTTTATTTGTTTTTTTAAATAATTTCGTTGAGTGTGCAGAACCCTGTTTCCTCACACCAATCACATTTTGATCGGCGTTCGTCGTCAGGATCGACGCCCCATTCTCGGTAGATTTGGTTTCCTTCGTGTGCTTCAATTGCGCAGAGGCAGTTGTTGCAAACCCAGAGAGGTTTTGCGAGGTCGTGCTCTTTAACGTATTCTGCCGTCGCGTCGTACTCTTCTTCGGTCAGATAAGAGTACGATTCAAGAAACTCTTCTTTTGTAAGGTCAAAGAAGTCTCTCATCTTTTCTCCGTCGTTAACGAACGGGGTAATTTTGATGTTCATAGTTTTTCTCCTTATTTTTGTTTTTAGTTCATTCTTCTTGAAAATCAATTCTTTCTCTTTTCCATGGCTTGTTAATAGGTTCAATCCAAATACACTTGATTGTCCCAAACGACTTATTCAGCAGTGTCGCATTTTTAAATGCCCTATCTGATTCTGACTTGGTTTTAAACTCATAAACCTCCTGATTACCACTCTGGAACTGCACCGTATGCTTCATTCTCATGGTTTTCCTTTCTTTTGCGGTGGTATTATGCCGCCACCGCTCGGCAAATTGATTGGTTTTTGGTCAGGCCTTGATTTCCTTCAAGCAATCTCTCCAGAGGCGGCTGTCGACTCCATAGACATTGTGAATCGAGTCATATCGATTGCTTCTGCTTTCGTCGACATAAAGCTTCCAGATATTCTTAAACGGAATTTCAACATCTTTTTCACAGGCGATTTCAAGCACTGAGCCACCACCCTGCCAAAGATCGAAGAGGCCACACGTAACTTTTTTATCAAGAATAATCGAGCCGTTCGAATTTTCTTCCATTCTCTCTTTTATCTCAATTGCCTGTCCGAGAGTCGTTTTAACGCAGAAAGTCAATGCCTCGCAGTCATATCCGTTGGCAACTTCCTGCAACACGGTTTTGAGAAACGTTTTTGGTTTTTCAATGTCGCCGTTTTTCAAGATTTCGACCAATTCTTCGAGCGTATATCCCTGCTGTTTTGCCAACCAGACTAAACCAGCTTTTTCCGCGTTTTCGTTAACGTTTCCATCTTCGTTAATAATGTGTTCGTTGAGCCAGAAGTCGTAGTTGTCGTCACCGTTGGAAATGATGATGTTGAAGCAGAATTCCTGTCTGATTGCCCAGTCGACAGGGTAATCAACATAGACAATATCCATAATCTCATCTCGAATCATTCTGTCATCAAGATTACCATCTTCAATGATGTTAGCATCTTCGAGGAGTTTCGGATCGATTTTAGTCTTGAAGTCATCAACGAGGTTGTCAATGATATACCATTCAGATTCCTGATACCAATCCCAGAGCTTTTCAATCAAGGTGTTGCGAGGCGAATCGCTCCTGAGAATTTCCTGCGCTGTCGAATCGTCGATTTCGTCGTGATAATCGACGTAGATTTCAAAATGATAATATCCGTCTTCCCTTTTGTTCAAAGCGTGGTTTTCTTCGAGATAATCCATAACAAGCTTTTCAATGTTTTTCATAGTTTATTCCTTTCTCCGGTTTTTGGGATAACCGGAAACCCAATTTTAAATTTTGGTGGTTGAAATGTTTCACGTGGGGCGATTATTCGTGAATCAGTCCTTTTTCGTCAATGTCGAGCTTCTTCAAAGTGTCGAATTCGTTCAAAAAGTTCGTTGCGAGCCATTCGTAATTCTCGTTGGGAGAAATCGACTGTTCGGTGTCATAGATGCTTCCATCTTCATAGTATGGAACGTCAATCCAGTCAAAGTCGGTTCGCAGACTATCGCTGCCCCAAGCCTTGATTGCGGCACAAATTGCATAGGCCGGTTCCGTTTTAGAATGAATAATGGAAGTGTCATCGGGGTCGAATCCATCGCTCCAACCGACGCAGACAGCGAGCGTACCGTTGAGCTTCAACGTAACGCAACCACAATCTTCTTCTTTCAACCATTCGACAGCGGACTTGATTTCTTTTGCAAGGGTGTCGGGGGTGTAGGTTTTGATAGCAGACATAATGTTTTCCTTTCTCCGGTTTTGTCGAGGTTTTCCGGAAACTCTAATTTTTAATTTGTTTTAATGATTAGCCGTAAACGACTTCTCCCCAAACGGCGAGCTGAATGATAACATCGGAAACTTCCGAATCAATCTGCGAGGTTTCAAGGCGCCATTCACCGAATCTATCTCCGTCCGGGACGATCCAGTTATAGTTGGTGTAATATCCTTCTCGGAATGCTATTTTGATTCCATTTGCGAGAGTTGACAAAGAAAGCCAAGATTCTTTGTCGTCCTCAATGTCTCGAACCGTCACCGATTTGCCGTCGAAGAGTATCTGCGCAACGATCTCTTCATAGCAAATCTCTCCATCGTCATAATCCGGTTCTGCGTTTTCGCGAAGCCACTTTTTAGCCTCTTCGTATTGTCTGTCGTTGGGGACGATTTCTCCCCAATATCCAATTCCGCCAATTGCAGAGGAGAGGATGCCAACGACATCCTCTTTTGTAATCTTAATTGTGATTTGCGGATTGATTTCCTTTGCGATTTCTTTGTTCCAGTGTTTCATTTCAATACACCACCCTTTCAATAATTTCGATTTCGTAATGGTTTTCCGGCCAATATCCTTCCTGATAAATAGAAAAGTAATATTCTCCTTCGTCGATGACCTTGTTGTCGAGTTTCATTAAGTGGTTGTTTGCCTTTTCGTCGGCGACGCATTCGTCGAAGTAGATTTTCGCTTTTTCTCGAGTCGAGAAGACTTTTATATCGGTGTCGGTAGAACAGTCGAGAGTGCTGTCGATTCTTACAACATAAACGAATGTCAGATTGTCTTCCTCCGAGTTGAAAATTTTGTCAGCGAGGTCGCTTGCCTTCGCGTCTTCGGGATCATCGTCGTCGAGAATGCGCATATCTCCGGTTGAAATACCACACTCTTGGCATTGATAATCAATTGCGTCTTTTGCATAATCGATTATTCCCTTGCCCATCTCGATTGCCTTTTCATCCTCCACGAACAGTTCGGTCAAAATTCTTCTTTTCATAATTTTATCCTTTCTTCGGTTTTAGAGGTTATCCGAAAACTCATTGTTTTAGTGGTTGTGGTTTAGCCAATGTTATCAAATACGTCAATCACGATTGCCAGCTTCGAGTCCGCCGTCACGCAGACCCCTCTGCATCGGTCGTGGTTGTCATCGAGGAAGAAAATATACTCTTCGCCGTTGCTGTAAACGGCGTATTCTACGCCCCCCCATCCACTATTTGCGTGTTTGACGGTGGGGGAAAGATATCTCTCCACAAATGCACCCTTCGCGAGTTGGCATTCGCTCATTTCACAAAAAGGAAGCTCCTTGAATCCTCTTTCCTCAAGATCGTGCGGGTAGATTTTGTTCTGTTTCATAATTTTATCCTTTCTTCGGTTTTGTTGAGGTTATCCGAAAACTCATTGTTTTTGATTTTAATGGCGTGCTTATTTGCTTTTTTGACGGAGATAGATTTGCCAATTGTAGGCGTTTCGGATGTTGTCCCAATGACTAGTATCGCTATCGTAGCTTTTGTCGAGCTCTCCGAGAATGTCTTCGAGAAGTTGGTCGTCAATTACCTTGTCTGTTTCTTCCGCCCACTGGAGAACGTCGTCGCGAAGATATTCTCTATCAATTTCGTAATATGCCTTTCTCATTTCCTCTGCCGTCAACTCGATGGTGATTTCTTGTCCGTTGATAGTTCTGATGATTTTCATAGTTTTTCCTTTCTGCTCGTTTAATGGTCGAATCGCCCAACCAAATTTTGTTTAAATACTTTCAACATGTGCGGGGACGAAACGGAACCGAGCATAATTCAGATGTTTCATATAATCGTCGAACTCTTTTGCTGTCATTCTATTAATCAGACTTTCCATCTGATTTCGATAGAATGGACCTGCGAGAAAGTAAAAGCATTTACTTCTGATTTCCCTTTCGGTTTCCTCATCGAAATAGATGAAAAGTTTCGCAGAATACTTCAAGCCATCTTCATAATAAAATCCAATGTCCTCAATTCTACGAATTTTGTCAATGTCGTGGATGTTGGTGCTCATTTTAATTCTCCTTTCAAAAACAACTCTTGTTTGTAGCGTCTTGTTTTTCTAACAGCTTCGGCGTTTTTCTCCTTTGTCTTCTGAAATTTTCTCCAATTGTCCCTGCCATATTTGTCATTTTTTGCTTTGGATTCGGGATTAACGATGAAAAGAATTGACTGTGGTGAAACCTCGAATTCTTTGGCAAGTTTTCTCATACTCCAACCTTCGTCACGAAGGCGGATTATCTCCGCCTTCTGTTCGTCGGTCAGTTTTCTTCGTCTGTCTTGAAGCCCGACGAGTTTGATATGGTTGACTTCGTGTGTGTATGGCATTTCAATTCACCTCCTTTCTCAGTCTTTCGACAATTTTGTTTTCGAGCTCGTAGTAGGTGTCGCCGAAGATTCTCGCTTCGTCTTCTTCGCCCTCTCTCCATTTATCGGGGAGGGTAATGTCGAGGCGGTCGAGCAGTTCCTCAAAAATGTCAATGATGTCATCTGCAGCGTCGGTCAGGTTTGTCTCGTTGAGTTTTGCGGTTTCGTTAGTGTTTTTCATTGTGTTTTCTCCTTCCTTTTTGTTTAATTCTTCGTAATAGTCTTTGATGTCTTCGTCTGCAAAATCGTAAATGATTTCTCCATCGCTGTCGCAGATTTCATAGCCGGTTTCGTAGCAGTCTTCGTCTTCCCAAGAAGCTCCTTCTTGAATTCGGGTACGCGGTTTGATTGTGTACATAGTTTTAATCCTTTCTGCCTTTTGGCTTTAAAATTGTGGTTTTATTTAATCAGCCCCGGAGAGTGGGTCCGAGGCTGTTGTTTTTGGTCAACAAATCCCGTCGTTGATACGGTCATGATATCTTTCGACGAATTCTGCCGGAGAAAGTCTCCCGACAATCAACATTCTTGTCAAACTGTCAATCTGAACTTCTGTCTCGTAGGACATCAGAATCCTGCGTATCCAATGACGGAGATCTCGGAGCTTCTCAGCTTGTTTTTTCTCATTGACGATGCTGTCATGAGAAAAAAGCTCCATCTCGGAGAGCACACGAATTTTGTCGTCCACGTACTGCTGTTTGGAGATTTCATCTCCCCAAAAATTCGTAAAACGGATTTTCTTTTTTGCCATTTTAGTTTACCTCCTCGCTTTTGGCAATGATTTTGATGAGACGAACGCAGGCGTTCCGGGTCGCTCCACCCGGTCCGGAGAACGAAGAAATGTTCTCGATCATCTCTTCATACTCGCCACTGTAGTAATTGCTGAGCAGTTTCTCCCAGTTGGAGACACCGCCCATTGTCGCTTTGTGGCGTGCGTAAAAGAGCTTTCGGAGAAGTTCGTCCCGGGCTCTTTCGGCGTGGTTGTCGTGCTCGTAGACGGTTACGGTGGAGTTGGTGATGGAAATTTTTGCGTTCATAATAACGCTCCTTTCTGGGCATTCGCCCGCTATAATTTTCACCTCTGGTGTTTGAGGTGAGAGTGATAAACACTCTATGGAGCATTAGAACCGAAGCTCTAATGCTCGAAGAATATTTATCGACCGTAACGGTCTCTTCCCTGACCGGAGAAGTCAAGGATGTTTTGATCGACGAAGTTGTCAGATTTTCCGGTGAGGATAATTCGGATGAAGTTGAGAATGCGAGAGAAAATTGTGGTGGTTTTCATAATAAAATCCTTTCTGGGCTTTCCTCTGTAATCCACGTTGGGTGTCTTGAAAAGCCGATGGAGGGTTTTGTTGGCGGGATAACCCACAACCATTTCCACTTTCTGGTGACAAGCAGTGGACGCTCCGAGTCTTACTCAGAAGCCAACACTTCCGACTGTCAAAACAAGACCTCGATGTCTTTACGCGAAGCGAGATAATCGCATTCGTGTACGAACTTTTGAAGTTTTGTTTCTGGCGCCTGAAGCATCGCAGACGAATATTTGGAAGTCGTCCACTGTCCCATGTGGGTAGACACAAGGGAAGCTACAACCTCGGAATATTCACCGGCGGTGTTTTCACGGATGTAGTCAGCTGCAAGGATCGGATGCTCAAACACCGTGTGACCCTCGTCGCCATCTTTTCCGTGTTTCAGAATGTCGTGGAGCAGCAGGGCAGAGATGATATAATCCTGCTCTTTGTCGGTGAAGTCGTTAATCACAAACAAGTGATTAGCAAACCTCACCGCAGCCTTGACGTGACGAACAAGTCCGCCTTCGCCAAGAGCATAAGCGGGATGATATTTTCCACTACTGCTTGCGGCGACATGCCAGAAATAGTCGGGAGCTCCATCAAGAAGACGAGCTGTTGTTTCACGGATCTCGTCGTTCTTAATGAGTTTCAATTCTTCAGAAAACACGTTGATTCCTCCTTTCTTTTGAAGTATTGCCTTTAGCCAGCCAACTGTTCCGAGTTTCGTCTCGCGGAACTTACCGTCCTCTGCGTTTCTCATCCGGGCTTGGAACCGGCAATGGCCGCATTACGGGGTAGAGGAAGAATTACTTCTTCCTCTCGTCCTCCTCTTCCTGCTTGATTGCAAGAGCGTCGCAAATTGCGACGTCCTGCTCTCTCGCAAGAGAAAGCTCCAACGAGACATCGATCATCTCATTGGTTTTTTCGAGCTCCCGAATCTTCAGGAAGTTCGCCTTCGAAAGTTTCAGAAGTTCAAGAAGACTATAGATAGTATAGTCAGCCATTCGAATCACTTCCTTTCAAGATGATGGTGTTAAAAAAGTAAGTGAAATAACACAAAGACTGAATTTACATTATAACACTTACTTTTTTATTTTAAAATATATATATGGCATCTTGTTTCATATAAAAAGTCCAAAACCCCTCATATCTCCGCGCCAATAATCTCAATTCATCTTCTTCTCTTTCCCCCTCAACTCTTTCCCCCTCAGACTCTTCATCGTTTCCGCCGGAATCACAATCCATTCGTCTCGACATTTTTTCTTTCTCCTATAAATTATTTTACTGCATTATAATTATATCACAAAATAAATGTTTTGTCAATAGATTTTATAAAATATTTTTTTATTTTTATTCTTACATCACAATTCTTCACCCGTTCCACACACTCCATCTCACCACACACACCACCTCACCATCCTCGAACCATATCCGAACTTCCCGTCCCACCCTCTCATAAATTATACCACTCACACATATACTCAATATTACCAACCCCTAAACAATTTGTAAATTTATCACGTAAATTTATCACCACACCTCATCTCTCCGCCTCATCTCCCCATTTCTCGCCCAATTTCTCTTTCATTCTCGAACAATCTCATCTACCCTATTCACTACACATCCAATCACAACATTTTCCACGCGCCTTATTAAATAAAGGAAAATCGTCCCAAAATCGGCACCCTCACCATTATCATCTTCTCAACCCCGTTCCACACAACAATCCACAAAAAAAGAGCCGGCCTTTCAACCGACTAACCGACTCTTAAATATTAAAATCCCATTCCTCCAATGGCGCCAGTCATTGGTTGTGACAACATTGTTTTCTTCGTTTTATCAAATTCTCCTTATAACACATATTGGTTCCCAATCAATACAAAGCTCCCAACAAGTACAATTCAGATAGGCATTATATTTTTGTTTTTCTAAAAATTTAATCAAATCCGAAATCTTAATATCTTTATCAATTTTTAGAATATCGTCTGACTCTATACGAAGTGAATATTCTCCTTTTTCGGCAGTCTTCAAAATTTCGCTTTCGACATATTCAATAACTTTCGAATTGTGTTCTGCGAAATTTTTTTCAAATCGTTTTTCTTTTCTTGCCTTTTTAGTAATTTTAATAATTTCTTTTATGTTAATCATTTTACCACCCCACTAACATTTCAACAACATCTACAAGTGGATCTTTCGCAACGACACTGCGACACGATTCTGCATTTCTGCGAGCTTCATCTGCTGTAATCATTTTTTGTCCTCATTATTGTTCTGCTTCGTCTAAATATTCGGACTCATCGGCATCTCGCACAATTTCATTGCCGTCTTCGTCCAGTGAAATGATAAATGCCGTCTTGTCGTCTTCGACTTCAACTTCATGTTCTATTTTATCTTCCTCGGCAAGAAAATCCCTCCCGCCAAGCAACACGCCATCCTTCTTGTGTTTTTCAAACATATCCTTCCAATAATCGTCTTTCCATTCTGGAAGTTGTCTCGCCCATTCTTTTTTGAGTTCTTCGGCAGACTCTTTTGTTTTAGCGAAAAATTCAGACGTGTTAAAATATTCCTCTCCGGTTTCGTTATCTGTCGCCGTGAAGCAAATACGATTATAATCGCAAGCGCCCGGCAGATAATGGACAACCGTAATTTCCATCGGTTTTACGACATATTTAATCTTGTTTTCTTCTCCGGCAGAAAACGCCAATACTCCGTATGCTGTGTCGCTGAGCCAGAAAGGAGTTGATAATTTAATTGTTTTCATCATTACTCCTTTCTGGAGTGCCATATAGACCACTTTTTCCATAATACCAAATTCTGTTTAGATCAGTTACAGAAATAGACATTACAACATCTGGATCTCCATGACAGGTTATCATTGGATCTCCTGGTTGATATGACTTAATTGAAATTTGGTGTCCCATATCTTCTTCTGAAATAAGGGTTTCCACCTTTTCAATACTTATTGTTGTTTTATCGACATTTGGAATTAGGTTATCATTGTCTTCCAGAGCAAGTTCGCCCATCTTATTTTTAACATCTTTCTCATGTAAAGAAATACATTCGAGTGGAATACAGTATATAAAACCGTCACAAACGACACCGGCTCTTATTCCGTCTTGTCTTATCACAAAAGATTGCACCGTCCCGTTATGCTGTTCATGGGAAATTTCACAACCTTCAATTTTTGTTATTATAAAATATACTTCATCCCCAAAACAACAAGGACTTTTAAAATTTATTGTTTTCATATGCCATTCTCCTAAAACAGCTCATCTAACTACGGCTGTTCCATATTGATTTATTCCAATGTGAATTGTTGGGTTTTCTCTATGTTTTATTACCGTGTGTCGTTTGCTTATATCTGTTTTATCATCTATACAAACTTTGAATATTCCATATTCTTTATCGAATCCGACGCTATATTCGTTGCCCTCGTTCGCCTCTTTACATTCGATATCCCAATCTTTTGCAGTTTTATCCAACTTGTTCTTTACAGATTCGGCAAATATGGCGTTTTTAGTAAATTCATTAGCTGTGGCAATGTGACACATTTGACTTTCTCTATCTTTCACATTATATACGGTTATGCCTTGATTAATTGTAGAATATGTTATCCCTACAACCACGCCATCTCTTACAGAATATTTGGTAGAACCATCACCGCTTTCATTTGCTGTGGCAATAACACTATAAACGGTATCTCCAACCCAAAAAGGTGTTTCAAGCTCAACTTTTTCTATGGCAAACAAGTGCTCCTTTTCCCAATTGTCGAGCCATTCATCAACTTCCGCAATTTCCATTGCTTTAATTGGCCAACGCGCCACTTTTCCGTTTTTATATTCTTCAAAAGTTTTCCACACAATACCGTTTTTAAAATCACAATCAGATAAAGCTCTTTCTCCAAGATATCCAATTGGAGAATCTATGTCCTCACATTTAATAGTATAATGAATAGAAGAATCGTGTTCGATATATTCTGGATATATTTCTACAACACGACCGCGGCATACAGCTTTGGGAGAATAAATTCCCGGAAGAATATACAAAACATCGTCTCCTATGGAAATATCAATGCCACGATCAAGAAGTCGCTTGTGCATTTCTTTTCCGATTGCTTTTCTAGCAAGGTTTCTTACAAAACTAACGACATCCGTGTTATTCCAACCAAATCCGGTTTCTTTGATATATTCTTCGAGCTTCCTAAATCCAATTTCATACGAAACAATATCGCTCTTAGGATCATCACCGAATGAAACCATTTCAACTTTCCCGAAATCAAGATTAGAATATTTCGCTACTCGAACAACATAATTGCCAGCCTTATACGTTACATAATAATGGAAACCGTCTGTCAATGGCAATATGTTTAATAGACTATCTTTCATATATTCTCCTCCAAAAAACGTCTTGTGAACTACCCAGTCCCTAAGGGGAGTGGCCTTCCTGCTCAAGTCGGTTTAATTACTGCGCTAAAAATTTCACAGCAATCATTGACCAACAGTATCAACAGGCTATCTCCGCAGTTCCTGCGGTTCTTTATTTGAATTAAGCTAATTGCTTTAATCCTTCGTTTAAGATATTAATTGCAGCGTTTTCGTCTCGATTTAGAATTGCTCCGCATTCGCAATTCCAGACTCTATCAGAAAGCTTTAGTTTTTTATTGACAAACCCACAAAATCTGCACATCTTGCTCGAAGGAAACCATTTATTAATTTTAACAACTCTTTTTCCTTCTACTAACATCTTTTGTTCCAATCTCGCCCTAAACATTCCAAAGCCATTGTCTAAGGTGCTTTTGCCTAATTTTAATGATTGAGAAATATTTTGGAGATTGATGTCTTCTAAACAAATAATGTCATATAATCGTGTGAGTTTCGTCGATTCTTTTTCAATAAAGTCCTTCCTCTGATTAGCGATTTTCTCGTGAATTCGGGCAATAATAATCTTTTGTTTTTGATAATTATTGCTTTCCTTTACCATATGAGAAAGTTTTCTCTGATGAAATGCCAATTTGTCTTGTAAGTCTCTATAATAATGATGTAGTATCTCCGGACTCTTACCTTGGTTATCGACATAAAAATCGTGAGAACTATAATCCAATCCAAGAGACTTACTTTTATCTAAAGTTCTTTCTGGAATTTTATATTCATATTCTGTTAAAACTGAAATATAATATTTCCCAGACGGTGTTTTAGTAACCGTGACTGATTTAATTTTGTAATTTGATGGAATCTTTCGATGTTCAACAAAATTAACCCAACCAAGCTTTGGCAATCGAATTTGATGTTTGTCGTTTACTCGAATTGTGTTACTAACATTGCTCGTTGTAAAACTGTTTTTGTCTTTTCGCCTGCTTTTAAATTTTGGAAAACCAACTTTCGGACCTCTAAAAAAATTATTAAAGGCGGCCTGAAGATGCATTTGTTCATTGCACAAAGAGTAAGAATCAACCTCTTTAAGAAATTCAAATTCCTCTTTGTATTTTGCTGGGGTTACTAAAAGATTTTCTTTTGTTTCTTGATAATGTTTGATTTTGTCTTCCAACATTTTATTGTAAACAAATCTGCAACATCCAAAAGTTTTGGCAAGAAGAGCCATTTGAATATGATTGGGATATATACGAAATTTAAATGCTTTATTTAGTTTCATATTAAATAACTCCTTTCTATAAACTTTCTGATTATATTGCACCCTACCGGGGATATTTTCAAGGTGCCGGTTCAAAATTATACCTGAACGGGGTTGATTGGATTATCTACTAACCCTCATTGTTACAAGATCATCGTGATTGCTCAAAACCTCACAATTATAACCAGCATATTTTAGTAATCGAAGCATCGTTTCTTTTTGAAAATCTCCAACGAGCTCCATTCCGACTTCGACAGATCTTTTTCTTTCTTCAATTAGACGCTCATCAATTGATTCCAATAGACTATAATGTTTTTTGATCATTTGTTTTACTTCTTCTTCTTGCAAGAGCGCTCTAATTTCTTGTGTTTCACCGCTTCGAGCAACATTCTCTACCATCGTTTCAATACCGCGATACATAGAAACCTCTCGCTCCAACGCTTCAATCGCAACCTTCAGCGCTTCTGTGGAGACGCAGTCCACATAATCCTCGTCGGTCCAACCCGCACAACGAACACAATCCTTCAATTCTACTAATGCTTCTTGCCTTGTCATAATTACAACCTCATCCATTTATAAAACATTATTAACACCAAAATTCCAAAATCTCTCATTTTCACAAAAACAGGAGCGGCCGCCTTATTTACTTTCTTCTTTGACCGCTCCCACACATATTTCTTTTTAGATTACTTCTTTAACCGCTTCTGAAACGGCATCATATCTCTTATCCATAATTGCATCTAACAGACACTTATATGGATCGATTTCACCGCTCATTACCATCTTGCAGACATTAACCGAGAAACCACTCACGAGCGCAACTCCGAGATCATTTTCACGAACAGGAATCGTTTCGGTTCGAGAATCCACATTCCAGAAAACCAGTCGCGGCATCTTATACCCAGCATCCTCGAATTTCTTCGAAATGGTTGAAAACAGAGTTTCATAATCGTAATAATGCGAGGTCGCAGCATCAAATTCGCAGTCCGAGATAATCAGTACATTCTTCGGAAGATCTTCCTGCTTCATATGGTTCTTAATGGCAACGTCTAAAATCAAATCAAAGGTCTTTTCAATGTCAGTGTTGGAGCAATCATCGTTCGCCATAGCAATACGAATCTTATCACGAAGCGTTTTACCACTGCTAATATCAACAAACTTCGGCTCGCTCGAAAACGTAATGAACCTATCCTTAAACTGTCCGCTTGAACGTTCTGCGAAATAAATCGCAATAGCGTTTGCTACTTCAAGAGCGGTTACGGTCGTTCCGTCAATTCGAAACCCCATCGAGCCAGAACCATCGCAAACAACGAGAGTATTTTCGTTTCCATTAACAGTGTTCGGGAGGTTCTTCCACAACTGTTCGAGGGTTTCATCATATTGAGAACAACTTCTGTTGTAACCGATCGTATACTTATGAACGATATCGTGCGGGTAGAGCACGGAAGCGTTAATCTTCGCCTCGCCGTTTTTCAGACTTTCAAGATACTCCTGACGACGCTCCTCATCATTGCGAAGGAAAGCATTATTATAAATCATATTTGCACGAGAAGGAACCGTTTCGTAATTGATTTCGTCCCATCTCTTCGCAGACATCTTCACTTCGACAACATCGAGATATTTACGAATCTTGCTTAAACACTTTCGATAATCCCTTTCAGTCAGACCGAGCTCATTTGCGATAATTTTCGCGTAGCGCTTCGTCTCTCTCGAAGAAGCAGAAGGAGACGGTGCCCATTTGCCGAGAAGGGAAATCGGTTTGCGGCCAATCAGACCAACGATGTCGTCTTCGAGCTGTTTTGACACGAAGCTAATCACAACATCCTTAACAGGAGTGTCGAGCAGACACCAGAGATCATCATATCTGCCATATTCCGGAACAAGCGGAATAATTGCCTTAACAACTTCCGGTTCTTCCGTTGAAAGAGCTTCAATAACGGATCTAAACAGACGACGCTCTCCAAGTCCACCTCGAACATCTCTCGCGAAGAACAGCCAGCGCATCGCGAGGTTCTTATCTTCAAGAAACGCCTTGTAAAATCTTTTTGCGATTTCTACTTCCGAAACATTTCGGAGAGAAGCTACCGAGAAGTTCAAATCAAGAAGATTCTTTCCGGTGGTCTCATATCCAATTGCTCCGTTTTCAGTAATCGATACGTTGTGGTTTTCGAGAATGTTATCTCGAACGGCATCCATAAACATTTTCTTTTCCTCACTTTTTTTGATTTCTATATGAAATCCGGGGCGCAGAAGGTTTTTCTATTAGCAGTAGAATCCAAAAAAATTGCTGTTCGCGCCCCAGTGGTCATTCGACCAATATAGAACATAAGTTCACAAGACACAATATGTATAATTACTTTTAATTTTAAACTATTATTACTTATTATTACTAAGGTTGCTGCGTGTGTCTTTTTATGTCCTATACTTGTCGAATGACAAGTATTTAGTTTTGGTGGGCGGGGATGGATTCGAACCATCGACTAACCATAAGAAAAATTGCTGTTTGAGTCTTTTGTCAAGACTCGATAAATACCGTTCCTCTATCCAGATGAGATACCCGCCCATATTTTCCGAAAATTTTCGGTTATCGGAGTCACCGTCAGAAGGAATCTCTTTACTCTTTACTCTTTCTTCCCTCTGAGTGTATTATACCACATTTTCTTGCGTTTGTCAATGGGTTTTTGAAAATTTCCTAAAAAATTTTTAGATTATTTTTGCTTGAGGTCTTCCAACAAAATGAGACACATTACTAACGCGAGAATCATTTCTCTTTTTTCTCCGTCTCTTCTCTTTGGAGCCACATTTTGATGATGTCATAATTTACTGGGATTGGAACATCCGGAAAGAATCGACAGTGTTCATGAATTTCGCAATATACGCACGGGCAAATCTTCCCGTTTTTCATCATAACCTTTTCGGCTTCACATTTTTTGCAATATTCTTTATCAAACCAATTCATCCACGGAGAATTGTCAAATAATGCGTTTTCATCAAGCCAAAGTGAAAATTCGTCGAGCGACATTGCTCTGAGTCTTTCAATATTTGTCATTGGTCTTGCCTCCTTGTTTTTCTGACATCATTATAACACAAAACCTCCCGTTTGTCAAGGGGTTTTTTGAAGTTTCTCAAAAAAATTTTACGATTCTTTCTGCTTCTTTCTATTGTAAAACCAATTTACAATTATGGTGAACTACCCAGCCCCTAAAGGGGCGTGGGCTTCCTGCTCAATGGAGTTTCTTCCACGCATAACAATTTTGCGTTGCTCCAAGTATCAACAGGCTAACCCCGCAGTTCCTGCGGTTGTTTATAACATCAGACCATTGAGAGTCCAACATTCATAATGTTTATTGCAGCGTTTTCATCTCGATTGAGAATTGCCCCACATTCACAAGTCCAAACTCTGTCAGAGAGTTTTAAGTCTTTATTAACACACCCGCAAAATCTACACATCTTGCTCGAAGGGAACCACTTGTCAATTTTAACTAACTGCTTTCCTCTTTCTGCAAGTTTATATGCAAGAAACGTTCTAAACATTCCGAATCCGTTGTCGTTGGTTGATTTTCCGAGTTTTAATGACTGCGCCATGTTTTGCATATTGATGTCTTCGACACAAATATAATCATATAATTCAGCCAATTCAAAACTCAATTTATGCAACCAATCTTTTCTTTGATTTGCGATATGCTCGTGAATTTTTGCCACTCGAACTCTTTGTTTTTCATAATTGTTGCTTCCATATTTCATTAGAGAAAGCCTTCTTTGTTCTTTCGATAAGGCCGTTTGTGCGTTACGATAAAATTTCGGGTAATTAGCTTCTCTGCCTTGGCTATCGACATAAAAACCATGACTCGCATAATCCAATCCCAACGCTTTTGCTTTATCTAATTGAATATTCGGAATTTCTTTCTCAAACTCTACTAATATAGAAACATAATACTTACCAGATCGAGTTTTTTCAATTGTTGCGGATTTTATTTTTTGATTAGATGGTATTATTCTGTGTTGAACGATCTTTACCAATCCAACTTTTGGAAGTCTTAGTTTGCCGCCAATAATTGAAACAGTTCCGTTTTGATTATTTGTTGTGTAAGAATTTTTATCTTTTCTTTTACTTTTGAACTTTGGAAATCCGACCTTTGGACTGCGAAAGAAGTTATTATATGCTGACTGTAAATTCATTTGAGCGTTTGCAAGAGCGAGACTATCAACTTCTTTTAACCATTCAAATTCTGACTTATATTGAGCTGGTGTATTATTTAATTTGTCTTTTGTTTCCTGGTAATATTTAATTTTATCTTCCAACATTTTGTTATAAATAAACCTAACACATCCAAATGTTTTAGCAAACATTGTTTTCTGTTCTTCGTTTGGATATAAACGAAATTTATATGCTCTATTTACAATCATTATATGCTTCCTCCTTTCTTCCAACCTTGATTTTTAATATATTCTTTTAGTGTTTTTTATTTTTTAGACTTCCAATTGTTCATACTTTATTTGTCGCATTCATCCCAACCCCTAAAGGGATTGGGATTTCTACTCCGTTCTCTTTAAATTGTGATATTCAACGAGCGAGGAAAGCGCGTGTGCAACGCAGGTCGGCTTCGTCCCTTGGTTTTTAACATTAACCCTTTTAGGAAGTTCAAATGTTTCAGGAAAATCTGTTCCAGCAACAATCCGATAGTCTCTTACATCATACGAGCTTTCGACAACTTGCGTCTGCAAAAACTCCCTGTTAATTGTCGTTTCTTTTTCAGACATTATTCTGTATCCCCTTCCGTTTTCGTTTCTTTTGTTTTTTGTTTTCTTTCCATATTTCTGATAATTGTCTTTTCTTTATCTGAATTATCCGGAACTTCCGGCACATCTTCATCTGTCGCTTCGTTGCGTTTGTTCGTGTCTACAAACGCAACACAATCTCCCCAATCAACATTTGCGTGAGAAACGCCCTCGTTGTTTGCCGTTCTTGAATAAAGCTTCAATTCATCATCAGATAAAACGACTGTTTTATTACTCTTCAATTGTGCTCTATAATCTTTGAAACGATTAGCCATTAGAATTAAATGTTCTCCTCTTTTGTTTGAAATTCTTTCTGAAATTTTTTATTCAGTCCGCACGGATTAAATTCCGTGCATAGTCCACCGCGATATTGGCAAAGCGGAACGAGAAATCCATCAAGTTCTGGATTTGTTTCAATTGCCTTTCTACATATTTCTTTTACAACCTCTCTAGTTTCGGGAGACGCCTGTGTACACAGCCTCTTGTGAGCAATTGTAATTAACTCTTCTACGTTCATATACCAGCACATATCCACAGGCGCTCCTTGCGGGGCAAGATTTCTATCAAAATTTTCCTGTCGATCATTGCGTTGTGTTTTTACAAATGGGGTTGCGTGAACGTGGCGCACAAGATGAGTTGCTACCCACGAAGGAATGTTTTTGAGTCGGAAACAAAAATTAAGGGTTCTGATGGGGCTGTGTTGTGCCCCAATCAGCTTCCGTTTCCATTCCATTGTCGGTTCTTTGTTCGAATCTTTTCCGACTGTGACAAGCGTGCATTTTTTACACAACATCCAATCTTCAGCATCTGGATGCTTTAATACTTCCACTTCGAAATTTTCCAATTTAATAAGCCTCGCTATTAATTTCTATGAAATTTGGGATTGTCGCGTTCATACGGCAATCGAGTATACCACAATTCGTCTACAAGATTTGAAAATCTGTCTCCATACACGATTTGGTCATATACATCAATTTTTGCTTGATTTTTGAAAATCTGTCGTTCAATATGTTCGTCGGCAAAACCAGACCAATCGAAACTTGTGTCATTCGTGACGTCAATCGCCATGGAATCAGCGTTTGGGCGCCCACACCAAGGCGACAAAATGACACGTTCGTCTTCGGTCTTAGAGATAATAAGCTCCCACTCTGCTTTCGACCAAAATCTCCACAAAAACTCTCTCTGGAGAAATCCTGCGAACTCGTCTTTTGTCGCGCACTTCTTTTTTAGTTTTTTTATCTCAGATTCTCGCCGTTTTAGAATATCGTAATCTTCGATTTTATTTGCGTTACAATTATAGTATTTTACAAACAATTTAATCATCTTTACTCTCCGTTCTTGTTCTGACAAAATTACAACGGAAATCAATAGGCGGAGTAGTAAATACGAGTTTAAAGGAGTCACAATACGGGCACTGGATTAAGTTTTTTCCGGGGTCGAGCTCAATCTCAAACCCGCAAACCGGACACGAAACCGAATGCATAGTCGTATTTTTATCTTTTGTCTGGTTCCCCTGTTTAATAATTTTCATTGTTTTCTCTTTCCTCCAGAACTTCACCTGTTTCTGGATCGATAATCATTTGCTGAATTTGTTTTGGAATCTTTTTTAGCTTAAATCGTCTTCCAAGATATTCTTCTCCGTCTGCGCACTCAACCGGCGCGTATGCGTCCTTTTCTTCAATGACATTCAAGATTTGCTCATCAAGCAAGCTCCAAGCGAAATCCCAATTGAACTTTGAATAACTTTGCGAGAGCGCTTTGATATATGTCAGCGCGTCCATTGGGAGCATTTCGAGTTCGTCATATTCGGCACGGAGTTCATCTCGAATCGAATCGAGAATCTCCATTCGAATTTCATCTGCTTGTTCTTCATCGGAATTATTGAAAATCTGATTGACAATTGTGATTGCTTTCTTGTCGTTGAATCTCCGATACATATTTCGGAATTTGCCAAGAATCTCCGGGTCGAATTTGTACTCGTCAAGATTGTAATATGGAAGTAGACTAACACAATTCTTGTTATATTGGATGTCAAAATCCGTATCTTCAATCATATGACACAAAATGTTCATCGTACAATTCGTGTTCAAAACCGGAGAAAACTGGTGATAGTTTCTGATAAAGTTTTTCTCTTCTGGTGTTTTACTCTCTTTTGTTAGAAGCTTTTTCAATCTCGTCCGATATATGCATTTCGCAATTTCGTCATATCTCTTTTCGTGTGTTTTATATGAAACATTCAATTCTGGATATAAATATCTAAAGAAATACGGTTTTTTGTTGATAACGAGGGAGTTATGATATCTTTTTGCTTTAATTACATCTTCAGGGTCATCTTTTTCAACCTTCTGCGTGCGAAGCCATTCGTCTTTCGGAGGTCCTTTTGCTTCAACACCCTTAATTCGATCGATTTCCTGTCCGTTAATTTCGCGAAGAAGCTTTTTACGCAACTCTATTTCATCTCGCTGACGTTTTTGGTCCGGTCTTTGAAACAATGGAAGCATTGCTTCAAGCTGCGTGGAATAATTGCTATATGTTCCAACCTTCGTTCCAAATCCGCGCAAGTCTGTTTTTACGAATTCGCGGTGGCAGATTTTGTGAGATGGAGCACTTTGTTTTTGATAAGAAATTGGATTTGTCACATCTTTCATCGAACCTTTTAGGAGAATCTCATTATCGCTTGAAGCGACCAAATCTCCGTCAATGATTTAATACCCTCTGTTTCCAGATATTTAATAGGGACTAGACTATACCTTCATCGTTGATATTATCTCGGAGCCTCTTGGTAGTCGTTGGGAGCTTCGTCTATTGACGCTGTCTCTGCAGATTATCCAATCTTGAAATATTTTTACTATATATGGGTTGTAATTAACAACTTAAATTAGTAATTTCAAGCTCTAAGGAACTTCCCGCATATTCGAGGTTTTTTACAATACATCACTGTATTGGCGACCTTGACGGTTGGCCAAATCGCTGTCCGAATGTCTTAATGTGCTCAAATCATAAATCGAATAAATTATTCCGCTTTCAATCCATTTATACCACCTGTCTGCTTCATTGCTTCTATATAACTTGCAATGATTAACTTCGTGTTTGTCCAGTAGTGGCGACCGGCATAACACAATATCTTTTCCAAATTCATATCTCTTATTCCAGAAGTTTGAATAAATGTATTCTCCGGGAACCTCTCCTCTTGGATCGAGCCCCAATGCGCTTCGACATTGTGCGATTGGATCTGAAATCATAAATGAATAATTTCCTCTGACCCAAATCTTTCCAATCTTTGCCTGTGTAATGCTCCGAATCAGATTGCGATAAATCTTCCGTTGAACATATGTGTCTTTTAGAAAGTCTGGATTTTTTACAACAGCTTTCATTGCAAGACTTTGTGCTCTTGTATAAACATCGTTATATTCAATTTGATAATCTTCTGAAAAACCCCCAAGCGAATACAGCATCGCATACAACGGATCTCCGGAGCAAACCTTCTTAATCCAATCAATTGTGGGTTGAACAAGGTTTTTAATGTCGTCTTTATTGATATTCAGAACCTGAATTATTTGATAATTCGCAAGAACCCATTCATCATCAAACTTTCGGTTATATCTCGAAACACCCCATCCAATTTGTGCCATTTCGATATATTCAGAATAGTCTTCCCAGCTTGAATAATACTTATACATCTTGAATTGAGACTCTGAAAGAAGAACATCGATTTCGTCAACTTTATACGGATGTCCCCACTTGTCATAAATATATTCAATTCCATTTTCTTTCGCATATGCGTGAAAATCGAACGGGACAAGATTTCCTTTAACAAATATTGAACGAACGACATATGAACTTGCGACATAACCAAGATTCATTTCTTGAGACCACTTCTGCGCCATTTCCGGCGAAATGAGTCCCTGACCGTCACAAGAATTCATAGTGATGTCGAGAACTCTTTCTTCAACCGTTTTTTTCCCATTTTCGTCCGTTGTAATCCAGTCCAATTTTTGATTTGGAAGTGTTGTGAAAAAGTCTTTGATAACACAAACACGTGGGGTTGAAACCCACAAAATTGACGATGTGGAAAGAGCAAAATACGCTGAAAGTTTTGCAAGATTGAATTCTTTAACGCGATTGTTGAAATCACACATTAATCTATTAGTTAATTCTTCTGCGATTTCGGCATTAACCATTAAAACGCAGTTATGTCTAATTTGTCCAGCAGATGCGCTAAATCGAACATATCGGATTCCATTAACATAAAAGCCGGACTTTGAAATTCTTTTATATTCTTCTTTCTTTTTTACTTCAACAACAACGAAGTCTTTAACAAATAGTGTATTTAGGATTGCTTGCCAAAATATTTTGGCCTCTTTATTCCGCCCCTCTTTTTTCGCTCTATGGAGAGAGTTTCGAAGAAATTGAATATTTGAAAAAATTTCTTTGTAATTTCTGTTATCACCACGAATTTTTCGTGCTTGATCAAACGCAATGTTATCTCCACAAGAAACTAAACATCCTTCTTGCGCCGCCCGGCGTGAAGTATAATCTTTAATATCTAAATTATTTTCGCAAATAAACGCGGAAGAGAACTTGTAAATCTGATACAAATTCTGTTCTCTAATTGGCATTATTCCACCTCTAATCGAAATGCTTGTTTTACCTTTTCTCTTAAGTCATCAAGAGAACCGTCGTTAATAATTACTTCATCATATTCAGAAAATGTGATCATTTCTGTTTCTGAAATATGTGATTTTTGTTCCGGAGTAAGCCCATTGTCGAAATTTGGTCTTTCGATGCGAATGTTTTTATAATTAAAATCCAAAAATCCAAGAGCCTCATTCTTATAACGGCAATCTGGAATTAACACATACTCTTCCGGACATCCAAGAGCAATCTGTCGAGCAATATTAACCCAACACTGCGGATTGTTCTGTCGATAATATGTTCCGACGCTTTGAAGAATTGTTCTTCCGATTGGTCCTTTGTCACCTTTAATCCAATTATATGAATTTTCACACAATGATTTAAGAGCATCGGCGAAATGATATATTAGAACCGTTTTACCTGATTGTTCAAGTAGTTCTTTTAAAAAAGTTGCGCTTTGGTCTTTCCCGTGTCTTGCGAATCCGGAAAATAAAATAATTTTAGTCGATTTCACTTTTAACACCTCTCCTTGAACCTCTCACGACTAAAGTCGTAAGATTCTTGGGAACTTCCAACCACTGTTGAAATATTTACCAAGCTATCCCCGTTGTACCAACGGTTATTTGTATTATAACATATTTTTCTCATACTCCCAATCGTCTTACTCCTTCATTAAGAATATTTATTGCTGCATTTACGTCCCTATCGTGATGTGTGCGGCAAACGGGGCAACACCACTCTCTAACTTTAAGATTTTTTGTTTCTGCATTTTTATAACCGCAAACACTGCAGATTTGTGAACTCGGAAAAAATTTATCCACTTTAATTATTGTCTTTCCATACCAACGAGCTTTATACTCTAGCTCTCTAATAAACTCAGACCAAGAAGCGTCGTAGATTACTCGTGCAAGTTTATGATTTTTAACCATGTTCTTAACTTGTAACTCTTCAAGACAAATAACGTCGTTTTCTTTAATTATTTGTGTTGAAAGTTTTTGCAAGAAGTCTCTTCGTTGATTAGAAATCTTCTCGTACAATCTCGCGACCTTTATTCTTGCTTTATTACGGTTAGAACCATCTTTTGATTTTCGAGACAGTTTTCTTTGTAATTTAGCAAGTTTATCGAGAGATTGCTTGAAATATTTCGGATTGTTTACAAGTTCACCATTACTAGTTATACAGAATTCCTTAATCCCCAAATCTATACCCACTGCATTATTTGTAATTGGTAATGGTTGAATATTCACATCCACACAACACAATGACACAAAATATTTTCCACTCGGTTCCTGTAATATTGTAGCGTTAACTATCCTTCCTTGTGGCATTAACCTGTTTCTTGTTTTTACTAAACCAAGTTTCGGCAGTTTAATATAGGTATTCAAATATTTAATATTGCCATTTACACACTTAGACTTGTAAGACTTATGATTATCTTTTTTGCTTTTGAATTTTGGATATCCTGCATGTTCTTTAAAGAACTTTTTGTAAGCATTATCTAAATCTTTTAACGAAGACTGAAGAGCTGTGGAATCAACTTCTGTGAGCCATTCAAGTTCGTTTTTTAATTCAGACATTAATTTTGCGCATTTAACGTATGTTATGTTTTTCTTTTCAGTTTTATATAATTCAATCTTTTCTGCAAGATATTTGTTATACACGAACCGGCAACAGCCAAATGTTTTTGCGATTATTTCTTTTTGCCGTTTGTTTGGGTATATACGATATTTATAAGCCTTTTCCACACTCATCGCCTCCTTTTTAAGTTTTTAACATATTGTTTAATCCATAACATTCCAGACGCAGTTTATCGCACGATTGAAGTCGCAGGTGTTCTTGTGTTTTCCATAAACACATCTGAATTTTTAAGAGCAAACTCTAAAGTTTCGATTATCTCTTTCCAGCTATTCATTATATAAAGAGGCTCGCTCGTCATATCTGTTCGATTCCAATAAAAGTCTCGATTGTTTTTAAATAAAATTTTTATATTTGCGTTACTTCCAATTAAACAATCTGTTCGATCATCAATTTGAATTCCATAATCCATATTGATGTGAGATTTGTCGAAGCTCTGTTCTTCCTTTGACTTAAATCTGCATCCAACGACTTTTGCTTTTGGAAGGTGCTTTTTGAAATATTTTTGTTTATGTTCAATATTAGATTTATGTCCTTTTGTTACGATATTCCATTCAAAATCATTTTCGTGTTTAAAATAAAAACTCTCAAAATCTGGATCAACTTTTACGATATTAAAAAATTCTTCTGAGTCATATATTTCAATTATTCTTTCGCTTGTCATATACGGGAACAAAGACCGATATTTCCAATCTCGAAGCTCCTCGTGTGTTTTAGGTGGATTGATATTGTCCTGTCGATTAACAATGTCAATAAAGGCTTTTGACGATTCTAAAATTGTATCGTCGGCGTCTATAAAAAGTTTGATTTTTCTTTGTTGAATATTGTCCATAAAAATTAAATGAAGTATGTAATTCACAACATTACATCAAGAATCCTCCTATTTTATTATTTAGGGAACCCGGCATTCCCTTTCCTTGATTATATTATATCAAAAAACCCCTCGTTTGTCAAGTGGTTTTGTGAAAGTTTTTTAATTTTTTTCAATCATTGTGAAAGAGATTTCTGTCCAACCGTCAGAGCAATTTCCAATTTTTTTAGTGAAGCCCGCAATCTCATACTCATTAATGAGGTATTTGCGAATCTTGCCACCGCACCAAGCTCTATTGTTATTCCACCATCTGCGATCTTTGAGCTTGAGGTACCTCTTGGCGAGGTTGCCCCATCCCATGCCGCTGTCGAAGAAGTAGAAGGTCTTATCCTCTTCACACCACTCTGCTTTGCGTGGAATGTAATAGTCAAGAATCTGCTTGGCTCTCTCTTCACTCCACACTTGGCGGTTGTTGAGTTTGGTTTGGATTTTCTTTACGCTAAGAGCACCAATCCAGATAGGAAAGAAGATTACTCTGTTGACCTTGTAGCCGTTCTTACTCCACCACTTGCGGAAAATTTTCTTCTTGGGCTTTCTGTTCATTGCTTTAATGATTTCGTTGTTCATGATATTTACCTTTCTCTTTGATGTACTTATTATACCACATTTCACTCGGTTTGTCAAGGGGTTTTTGAAAAGTTTTTTGTGATTTTTAGAAAAAATTTAGAAAAAATTGTGAAATATAGATAAGAGAGATAAAGAACAAATGAAAATATAATGGAGAAAATGAAATTAGAATAAATATTATGATGTTCATAATATGTTTACAAAAAAATTTTAAAATATGTATTGACAAAATGATTTTTTGGGTGTATAATAGGGGTGGTTGGGCGGGAATAGATAATAAGAATAAGTAATTAATAATATATTATAACTACTTGATACTAGTAATATATAGATACTAGTAATAAATATTAATAATATCTAATAACGCGCGTGTGCGCGCGAGAACAATTAATTGAAAAAATTTTTAAAAACCCCTTGACAATAATGGGTTTTTGTGTTATAGTATTATTAGAATAATCATATGGAGGTAAAAATTATGATTACAAAATTTGGAAAGTGTTCTGATGATATGACAAGAGACGAGGTGTTGCTTTGGTTTTCAAATATGCGAAAGAAAAAGTTTGAAGATGCCATTGCTGAAATTTTGGATTTTTATGCTCATGCTCGTGCGTGCGAGAAAAATTTGATTGAGGATTGCTTGTGTTCGGTTGATTTTTTGAAAGAGGCGTTTGACATTCAGGAAGAGAAGGAATATGGAGATGGCGAAGAAGAGGATCAATTGTCATGTCTTTGAAAAAACTTTTTCGAATCCGAGAACCTGTAATCAAGAAAAGAAATGGATAGTTTCTGAAGAAACGATTGAAAAACTTCGAGATATGATTGTAACGGAAGAAAATAATCATAAGACCGAAATGGATCAAGTTATATCATTTTATGATCTCGAAATTGAGTTTCTGAAGTCTCTTCCGAATGAAAAGATAAAAAGATTATTTTATTCATTGCTTTGCTTCGAAAAACTCCACTGGCATGAGTCGGGCTGGATTCGTTTTGAGATTGATGAGCTTGTGGAGTTGGGCGGGTTAAAAACATTGAAGTGCGAAGATTTCGCCGATTTGGTCCCGTTCGGGTTAAAGATGCGAGTAACCGGGAGCAAGAATGCTGTCTCGACATATTATTCAATTGGTTGGACGATAGAGAAGCAGACGGGGAAAGATCGAGAGAAGGAAATCGTGGATGTTTTGGGAACTGAATGCGCGGAGAAGTTTTGGGAGGTTGTAAATGGAAATAGTTAATAAAAGAAAAGCGTGTCAAGAAATTTTATCTACTCAAAAGTATCTTCCAGACTTTAATATAAAAGTACAGGATTTTTGGATTTGTTATTATTTAAAAACAATTCTAAAAGCAGATAAAAACACGGCACGTAAAATATGGAAGAGAATTGTCGCCGGCACACCAAATGACGGAGGGGAATTTATAAACAATTCTACGTTTGATAGAAAATGGGCGATGTGTGATTCGAGGGAAAAAAAGTCATCCGGTTGGGGACTTAATTCGGAAGTATCTGTCTATGTCGGGCAGATTGAAAAAATAAAAGATTTAAAGCTGTCGCTTGGATGGCATAAAATGCTCGTTATTTGTATGATGTTTTATTTTAAAAGCATTGGAACAAAAAGAGTTGAAAGTGTAAATTTATCAGAATTCGCTAAATATGTTGGGAAAAAATCAAAAGATGTTTCGGAAGCGCTGTCTAATAAAATTTTTACAGAATGTGAAAATGCGGGGTTTTTGAAGTTTTCTAAAGATCAAAGATGGGATTCTAAAAACGGAGAATGTTATACCGTCGGATATCTTGAATTCAATATACCGAAAGATAAAGATGACACCGTGATGTTTTCTGTGTGGAACCCATATAGTTTAAAAAACTATTTATCGGTGTTTACAGATGAGGTTGTTTGCCCTTGTTGTGGGAAAGCCGAATTGAAGAATGGAAAATCTCAAACATCATTGTGTAGAGAGTGTTATAAGAAAATAAGAAGCAAAGATAGACACCACCACCAATCGGACAAAAAAGAGAGTGCTCCACCACCCAAAAGACAAAAAAATAATTGAAAATGTTTAAAATATGGCGTAAAATGGGCACATTTTTGTGTTCTCCACCACCAATCGGTTTATCCACTAATGGATAAAAGAATAATAAAAAAAAGAAATAAAAGCTGAATTTCAATATGCATATATTAAAATGGTGTTTCCCCATTAACTGCAGGATGGGTAAATATAATAAATTTATAACAGGAGATTGATGAAAGATGACAACTGTAAATTTAGTTACGGCAAAAGAAGCAAGAATGATTATGGCGAGCGCAAAATCTCTTCGAGCAACGATTGAAAGGGATGTGCGCGGCGCAGCCGGGAACGGGAAACATGAGGCTATTTTTTATGTGGAAAGCATAGATGGTTCCGTTCTGCAAGGTATCCAAGATGAATTACAAGGTCGTGGGTTTAGCACACTCATCGATGTTCAAGAAGATGGCTCTGTTGCTTTTATTGTAAACTGGGAACTTCCTCACTGTTAATCAGGGTGTCGTTGGTTCGAGTCCAGCAAAAGGCGCCAGATCGTCCCTCGGTTTCCCACGGGTCCGAGGGCAAATATGCTGAATTGGCGCAATGATAGCGCAGCTGTCTTGTAAACAGCCGGTTCTGGGTTTGAGCCCCAGATTCAGCTCCACAACAAAACTCGTCTGCCATTCGCAGACAATGTAAGATTAAAAGGAGATTAAAAAGTGGTAGACGAAAAGTATCAAATGAGAGATGGGGAGTCGACGGACGATTACATTCTGCGAGTGTGCGAAATTGGTCAGCAGAATCGTTTGACTTGGCAGGAAATCGCAGACATTATCAACGAAGAGACGGATTTGTCTTTTAGTGAATCAAAGTATCGCAAGAACTATCGCACATATTGTAAGGGTGTTGAGGCTGGAGCAAGAAGCGTGGAAGGGGAGTCGATTGTCGAAGAGCCAGTTGTAAGTTTTACGGCAGAAGATTTTGAACTTCGTCAGAGATATCAGACGGCAACCGAAAAGATGCCATATTATCGGTTGATGAGACAGGATTCTCGGTTTGAGAGATTTTATCGGTTGATTGCCGATCAGATTAAACAGCTTCCTCCTCCGGATTATATCGCACCGATTGATTACGACGGAAACGACGAAGAGGATATGGAATATGTTCTCGGTCTTGCAGACCTCCATATTGGTTCTTGTTTTGAGGGAGTAAATAATTCGTATTCTATTGAGGAAGCAACGAGACGTTTTGATGTCTTGCTTGGCTATATGATTAACTTCATTCAGAGGAAACATATTTCGAAGCTGAAGATTTTGTCGCTCGGAGATATTTTGCAAGGACTTATCAGACTGTCTGATCTTCGTTTGAACGAAGGCCCGGTTGTTGACTCGTTCGTTATTGCGGTTCGATTGATTGCCGACTTCTTAAATAAGTTGAGCGCATATTGTCGAATCGAATTTTTGATGGTGTGCTATTCGAATCACGATCAGCTTCGTCCTCTTGGGACAAAAGCGAGCGAACTCGCATCGGAAGATCTCGGAAAAGTTATGTTTGCGTATTTGACCGATGTTCTTTCGTTGAATGAAAGAATTCAAATTATTGGAGACACAAACCGCGATAGTCTTGAATTTGACATTTGGGGTTTTCACTGTAAGGCGATGCACGGACATCAGATTAACAATCCTGCGACTGTAAGCAAAGACCTTGCCAATAGAGACCGTAAGTTTTACGACTATGTATTCTTGGGTCACACTCATTCTGCCCGTGAGATTATTACGGCAGAAGGAGAGCATCACAATATTCAAACGTTGACACTTGGAAGCTTTATTGGTTCTTGCCCGTATGCGGATAAGTTAATGGTTGGATCAAAAGCAAGCTGTTCGATTTACGGTTTCCATAAAAAATACGGACACGTTGAAAGTTATACTTGTATTTTGAATTAATATTAAAATGGAAAAAGTTGCAGGGATATATTGTATAAAAAATAAAATAGATAATAAGGTTTATATAGGGTTGTCGAGCAACATATATGTAAGATGGCAAACCCATAAAAACAAATTGAATTCACTAAGTCATATAAATAAACACCTTCAGGGTGCTTGGACAAAATATGGAGAAGGTGCGTTCGAATTTAGTATTTTGGAATTATGTGATGATATTAATTTATTGCCAGACATGGAGATAAAATGGATAGCACAATATAATTCCTCGGATAAGAAATTTGGATATAATATGACCTCTGGTGGAATGGGCACAAAAGATCTTCCAGAAGAAAGCAGGGCTGCGGGACGCAATAAGTATAAACATTTGGAAGAGTGGGATATCAATAAGTTAAAAGACGGAAAGCGGAAAATAACAGAAGATGAATTGCGTAAAATATGTGATATGTTGATTAATACAGATCTTCCGTTTTATCAAATAGCAGATAATTTCGGCTTGTATACAAATGAAGTTTATAAAATATATAAACATAATTATTATAAGTTTTACACCAAAGATATGGTTTTCAAAAGTAGAAAACATTGTGTAAATAATAAATTAGAAGAAGATGACGTTCTTGAAATAATAACAATGTTAAAAAATAGAGAATATGCCACGGACATAGCAAATCTTTATGGCGTAAGTCGTGCGACAATTGGAGATATCTTATGCGGAAGAACGTGGACATCTTTAACAAATGGCATAAACTTTCCCGATCATAAAAAACATATGAGACCACATCCGAAGCCGGTTGAACAATACGATTTGGATGGTAATTATTTAAAATGTTATGATAGTGCAAGAAAAGCTTCAGAAGAAACCGGCATCGGATGGAAGGCGATTTCTGCTATTTGCAACGGTAAACAAAAACAAAAAGATGGATTTGTTTTCAAATTCAAAAATTAAATTAAGACAGAACCCGGCAAGCCTCTCATAGAAGCTCAAATCGCCGGGACTTTCATAAGACAGGACTTCTCGCTCCTCTCGCAGAAGAGTCCCAGAGAAGACATTTGCTCGAACCACCCGGAATTTCCGGGTGGTTCATTTTGTTAAAAAGGTGATCGAAAAGGGGGGGTCCTCATATGATTTATAAAAGAAGAGTTGGCGACCGGAAGTATGTTGGAAATAAACCTCCGGAATTGCCAGCATTAAAATATCAACCGATGGAAATGTTTGACAAACCACGTAAACAGGCGGTTTGCGATTGCTGTACGACAACTCGTGCGCTTGAAGAGTTTCCATATGTTTCAGATCCAGATATTTATCACATTGGAGAAAATGGTCGTAAAAGAGCAACATTTTGTATGTATTGCTGTGTAAAGTTTTGTGAGCGAATGGAAGAAAAATATGGAAATCAATACAAGGCGTTATATCGGTTGTGCGCTTTTATTGGTCTTTATTACGACGACGCTCTCGCGCATCGTGTGTGGGAAGAAGATAGAGAATATGAAAACGGAGAAAAGGTAAGTCAATTTATTTCTCCGTATGAGTTATATATAAGAGCCGTTCAAGACGATCCTCGACTTGAACGCAAATCGTTTATGGATGAAGGAGATGTGCCGTTTGAATACATCGTTCAAAAGCAGCGCAACCTTTCTATTATAGACGAACTTTCTGAACAGGGGCGCAGAGACAGGCAGGAAATTATTGAAAAGTTTCACTACGATCCATTTGAAAAAGAACCGGCAAAAGACAGAGGGCGGTTATATGCCGACCTCGTAACACTTTACGATGACGCAATGGCAACAGACCTTGTTCGTCAACGTGCAGCAATTGAGGTTGTCAAATCGTTTTATCGAATCGACACCATTGGTCAAACGATTCAGGAACTTCAGGCATCTCCGCAATTAATGGTCGACAACGCCAAAGTTTTGAAAGACCTAATCGATCAAAAATCGAAAGAGACAGCGATGGTTACGTCGTTCTCTAAAGACCATGGATTCGCAGAGCGTTATCAGACCGGTAAAACAAAAGGCGCGGGTACGCTATCGAGCGTTGTCAGAGATGGTTTTTATAACCATTTTGACAAGTTGGCTGTTAATAAGTTTGACATCGAAACTTCGAACGCCATGCGACAGGTGGCAGATATTAGTGCCGCTTCGATGATGAATCAAATTCAGCTATCAAGTGACGACTTCCGCAAGATGGTAGAAGAACAAGCGGAAAAGATTAGAGAATTGACACAGCAGGTTGCGGAGTTGGACGAAGCAAACCGGTTATTCAAAGAAAAAGAAATCAAACAGCAGCTTCTGGATGAATATGTTAAAGATCTGAAAGAGAAGGGAATTACTGATAATGAGGTAATTAGAGAAGCTGTCAAAAAGGCGCAAACTAAAACATATTATCCGAAAGACGGATTGACGGATGGTGATGGTAAATGATTTCGATTTATAACAAAAAGTCAAATGTTGAAATCAACGCCCGCCGTTTGGAACAACTTGAACAGTGGGGTTCGATTATTCAATACGGGAGGCAAAATCCCGTTTGGTTTATCGAACAAATTTTGGGATGTCTGCTACTCGATTATCAAAAATTCATGATTATGGGTGGTTGGACCGCTCAAAAAGCAATATATGTCCAATCTCGTGGTAGCGGCAAATCTTTCGTTGCGTCTCTAATTATTATGGCGAAAACAATTCTCTATCCGGCATATGCTGCATATATTATGGCTCCGACCGCTCGTCAGTCGAACGAGCTATTCAATAAAATCAAAGACATCGCGCTCCACAACATTCAAACACTTGCAGGAAACGATGTGTTTTTGGGGGAAACCGTTAAAACGAACGGTAACGCAACCGGCTTCGTAACTGCGTCAGGCGACCCGCACGTTGATTTATACAATGGTTCGAGTATTACAGCGCTGAACGGTAGCCCGAAGGGACTTGTGTCAATTCGTTCTTCTGGAAACTTTTATGATGAGGCGGGAAAGCTGTCTCACGACTTTTTTAGTTTAACAGAGCCGTTTACGATCGTTAGCTCGGACTTCCGTACCGGAGTTGATCCGGAGGTATATCCAAAGAATGTTCCGAACCAATGTTATTACTTTTCGTCTGCTGAAGATACGAGCACATATTTGTGGCAGTTATATCGTGACGGAGCGAAGAGAATGGCAATGGGTTTTACTGATTACTTTGTTTGCGATATTAGCTGTCAAATGCCATTGCATCCAACGATGAATGGAAAACCATATACGCCGCTTTTCCCGAAAGAAGAAGTGGATGCCGCAATGCGTTCTAACGAATATAGAGCAAAGCGCGAGTATTACAACCTGTTTGACCTTACGGGCGGAGTTGACAACATCGTCTCTAATGACAGCATTTATCGAAACGAAAGGCAGTATTTACCTCTTACAACTAATCCAGATCCAAAATCCGGAAAAAAATACATTATTGCAATCGACCCGGCTCACCAGATTGATAACTCCTTCTGTCTGATTACAGAAGCCTGGAAAGATAAAGAAAAGGGCTGGATGGGTCGTTTTGTGAATGGTTACAATATGATGAAACTGTTGCCGAACGGCGATAAAAAGTTATATACAATGCCAGAGGCGGTTGAGTTTATCAGAGAGGTTATGATCTGTTACAATGGCGCCGCTCCTGATTGGGAAAACATTATTTTGTTCGTCGATCCCGGTTCTGGTGGGGGCGGTTTGATGATTGCCGACTTCTTGCGACAGGATTGGATTGACAAAAATGGGAAACAGCATCGTGGTGTTATTGATATGCAAGACGAAAATAGCGCAAAAGAAAGATTTAATTACCCGAACGCAATTGAAGGAGTTCTGCATCTTTATACGCCACAAAAGTTTAAAAATGCGATGTTTGCTGCGCTTTCAGAGATGGTTGCGCAGGATTTGTTGCAATTCCCAGAGCCATGTCCGAGGGGTGACGTAGCATATTTTGAAGATGGAGAAGTTACGCTGACGTTTGAAGATCGAAGAGGGTTGATTGAGCTTGATCTTATGAAAGAAGAAATCAAGTCGATTAAGAAGATGACGACCGACAAGGGTAATGTTAAATATGGTCTTGCGCCTTCTGTTGAAAAGAAAATGCACGATGACCGTGCCTCAGTAGCATAGGGCACGTTAAATTTTCTCTAATTGACTCGGAGGTCCAGAGATGGATAACGAGGGGCAAGTTTAAATACAGCCTGAACGACTTAACGAGAAAACCCAAATTGGCGGGATGCAAAAGTCTGATCTCATACTATAATCTAAAAATGAAATATGAGAGGCGAGGTCGAGTGTAAAGACACTCTTGGAAGAACCTTGCCGTATAACAAAAATGATTGCGGGTCGGCCGCCGCATATATTCTTTCTCTTCTTCGCAAAGAAGACGAATTTGGCGGAAAGCAAAATGTGATGGACTTCTCCAAACTTTACGGTGCGTCTGCTAAAACATTGAACAAAATAAATAATCAAAAAAGAAGAAGTCCGTTTGCTGGCGGTTCTAATCCGTTCAGGAGACGGTGATTGGAGCAAAAGTGTGAAAGATAAAGAAAAAGAATTAAAAGACGGCTTTTATCCACAATGCTACAAAATTCATTTAGATATTTCAACGGTAAATGTCAATAATTTAATCGAAGAATTATCTAAAATGTCTAATATGATTTTTGATGGTCTTGTCCCTGTTGTATATTTGCAATGGGGATATTTTAAAAAAGATCTGACAGACTTGTTATCCAAAAAGATAACAAGTGAATTTTTCTGTGAAGAAGTTAAACCCGAATCTTGCGTCGGTCAGTCAGACCTTGTTTCGGTTTTCTTTAAGGAAAATTATGAAAATGCTTTTGCGGAATATATCAATCAAGAAAAGCAGAAAGAACTTCTGAAAATTGAGGAGAATATTCGTGGGGCAAACGAGCGCCTAAATGAGCGCATCAGAGAGGCGAAGTTCTTTAAAAACAAATAAAAAAAAAGAAAGGAGCATAACAATGGCAGATAATGTCAAAAACGGGCAAGAGCCCAAAAAGCGCGGCAGACCTCCGAAGGCCAAGCCGGAGCCCGTGGTGAATGAGGCTCCTGAACGTCTAGAAATGGTTTCAAAATCCAAAACACCGGCATCGATAGAGAATATGATGAGAGATTTAACTGGGCTTTACAAGAGGGCTCTTAATGGCGGTTGGTGCGGTGGAATGGACTTTAATCAGTATAATCCGTTTCTTCAAAACGACAGATTAAAGATGTTAAATACTCGACCGGGTACAATGGGAAGAGAGGATTTAACGAAAGCCCTTAAAACTCCGGGAGAAAGCGAACTCGGACTTCGCGCAGAAGCATGGTCGATGAGTTCGACGCAGTATCTTTATTATAAGATTTTGCGTATGTCCGCAGATGTTCCAATGTTCAAATATTATCTTGTTCCGGAACTTCTTGATAAGGCGGAATACAAGAAAGACGATTTTAAAAACGATGACAAGTTGGTTAATGAGTGGATCGAACAGTTTGATATCCGAAACACGCTGAAGAAGACCGCGTTGGAAGTAAAACGCGAAGGAAAGGCAACCTATCTTCTTCGCAATAGCATTTCCGGTACTGGCAAAAACAAAACGGTTAATTATGCAAAATGGCAGAAATTGCCGAGCGAATATGTTAAACTTGTTAAAATCGGAGAGCACGGGTATATTGCTTCGTTCAACTTTATGTTGTTTTTGAATCCGGCATTTTCTGTTTGTCAATATCCCGAATTTATTCAGGATATTTGGAACGATCTTGTTAACTCCGGAGCGGTTTCGACGGCTGGATGTGGAGACGGATATTTACCATGCGGTATGTACTCGTTCGCAGATGGAAGAGAAATTAGGCCCGGAATTAACGTTGAGAAACTTCTGAATTATTCTTATGAATATCGTGGTTCGAACGGCAAAGAAACCTTGCGAGGAAATCTTGAGATTGTCAACAAATCGCTTGCCGACCGCTCATACTTCTTCTGGGTTCAAATGCCGCAAGATTTGTGTTATACATTCTGCAGTGATAGTTCAAATCCGTGGGTCGTTCCTGATACGGCAGGGCTTCTCCTTTCTTTGGACGAACTTGCCGATTATGATACGCTTCAGGGGCTTGTTGAAAGTACGCCGCTTACGGCGCTTTTGACTGCGGAGGCGGAGACAATCCCAAACCCGAATCCCGGTCAAGATCAGTCTGTTTTGAACCCGGAGACGATTGCTGGTATAGAGCAGCACTTTAACTCATCCACTTCAACAAATCTTGAGGCGCTGTTTGCTCCCTTGAAGAATTTCAAGCTTTTGTCTCTTCCGAGCCAGCCAAATGGTTCGGAGATTTCTGCTAATGCAACAAAGAATGTTCTGACTCGCGCCGGGCTCGGAGGGCTTATTACGACAACCGACAAGCCTTCTGTTTCGCAGGTTAAAACGGCGCAGTTGCTCGCAGAATCGGAAGCGCATTTTGTCACACTCCAATTTGAGTCTGTTTTGAATATGATCATTAACAAGATAATTGGAACAAGATATCATTGGGGGCTCCATATTTGGGGTGGAATATTTACGTTTAACGATGAAATCAAGAGAGATAAAGAGTTATTTGTTGCGGGGGCAACATTTGTTCTCCCGAAACTTGCGTCTGCGTATGATTTGAATATACGCGACACTCGGGCCGTTCAGCAATATATCGATTCTTTTGATATTTATGATGATTTCAAGACCGTTACGCAAGTGCGTCAGGAAAATATTAATGAACAAAAATCTGTTTCGGATACTGTTTCGGTTGGTCAAGTAGGGCGCCCTTCAAAGGACGATTCTGATATCGACAATGACAACACCGCTGCTTCGAAAGACGGTGGATTGGACACGGCGGACACTCGAGAGTATGCATCCAAAGAGCCGACAATCGGTGTATGCATCGTCTGTGGAGCAGAGTGCGATGGCATTTTGTGTGATGACTGTCGCGAGAAATATGATGCGGAGGTTTGAAAATGTTTGAAGCTAAAAATAAAAAATGTCAACATAACATTAACAAGCCAAACACCACCGTAAAAATTTTAGATAACTTCAAAACAATGGTTGTGCCGGACACGAAGTATGGTGTTTGTGTTTGCTGCGGCAAGAGTTTTGAGTTTAATATTAACAATAAAATAATCAAGAAAGGAGAGGCTGCCGATGTTGATTTCTGAGGGAACTAGAGACAAATTAAATGATGTGCTGACGCATAGTTTTTTGCTCAATATGCTGTGCGACAATGCCGTATATCAGATTGATTATTCCGTATATCCCACGGCTGCACACATTGTCCACGAATCATATGCACATTATTGGCCGCAGGTTGCGGACCAGTGGTCAGATCTTATGATTAAGTTAAATGCAAAACCGGTTCGTGGAAATTTAATCGCAGATTATGAGGATTATAACGGAAATCTTGCCGCGATTTTTGCTGATATTGCAAGAGCGACAGAAGACTATAGAAGAAAAGTTATAGAGCTGATTGAATTGGCTGAACTAAATGAAGATAAGGAAGTAGTTTTGGTGGGCGAAGAAGTTCTTCTGCAAATTTTGCCTTATAGAAAACAGGCCGATATTTGGGCTGTTGAGGCAAAAAGATATGAAGGTAATTACAAGTCTTTCGACGCCCGGATTAAAACATTTACTACAATGATCCCAATCGTTGAGTAGGCCAATAAAATTATTATGGAAATTGGAGGTTTTGCAGAAGCGATTCAAACATACGGAACTTTGACCGTATTGATTTCCTTTCTTCTTTTTGTTATTTGGTCTGTTGTTAAAAGTGGAATTGAAACAAATGAAAAGAAGACTGAAAAACAACTTAAGATTCAAGAAGATAATGCCCGAGAAAAACGAGAAATCGAAAGATCAAAACTCGAAGCCGAAAGATACGAAAAGCTCGTTAATATAATTGTTGAAGTTGTTCAACGTGGCCCAGTTCATACGGTTGAAGAACAAGAAAAAGATCGAGAGATACACGAAACAGTTCAACACTATTTGGATTGTTTAGTAAAAGAAGGTGCAGATCGCGCTTTTTATTTCACTTTCCATAATGGTGGAAAAGACGTGATGGGCAGAGGCCTACTGAAAATGTCAATGTTTTCAGAAAGCGTTGCTCGTGGAACGCATATTATTTCTGGTTTTCAAAATGTTCCTCGCTCTATGTTCCCGGTTGTATATAGAAAGTTGGATGAGGTCGGAGATTATTATATTAAAAACGTCGAAGATATCAAAGACGTCGATCAGATTATCTATAACTTTATGAAGGGGCATGGTGCTAAATCGGCTATGTTCCGAGTTATTAAGCGAGACAACGGTCTTATGCTTGGATATGTTGGGGTTGAGTTTAATACACTTGACTACGATTTCGAGAAGCAGAAGAAAAATCTTTGTAAAAAAGCAGATAGAATTGCTGGAGCAATGTTTTATATTAAAGAGCATCGAGATGATGAGGATGATGAGGGGGAGGATTAAATATGGAAGAGGCCAAAAATATCTTGCAGTTTAGTCTGTCTCCGAAACAGATTAAATTTAAAGATATACTCTCAAAAGAATTTGTTGAGTTGGAAATTTGGGCGATTTCAGATGTTGACCCAAATAGAAACAACTCGCACTTTACCTATGAATCGTTAAAAAGAGCCGTTGAGGATGGTTCGATGAAAAACAAGCCAATTGTTGGGTTTTTTGATAACAACGATTTTACAACACACGAAGGACATGCAGATTACGACCTTGAACTTAACAAAGAGTTTTGGAATACAGAAAAGGGTGAAAGGATTCTCGGATGGATTAGAGAGTCAGACCCCGTGGAACTTGTTGAAAAAGACGGATTGCATTGGGTAAAGTTTCGTTGCATTTTGTGCACGACATATTGTTACGCACAGGTAAAGCGCCTGTTAAAAGACCGGCGTAAAAAGGTTTCTGTGGAGATTACTGTTCATAAGTCGGATATGCGCGAAGATGGTGTTTTAGACATTCTTGACTTTACGCTGAACGGAACGACAATTCTTGGAAGCAAGAACGGCAAAGAGGTGCTTGAAGGTATTCCCGGAGCACATCTTTCAATTCTTGAAAATCTCGACACAGAGGCGCTTATGGCGCAAAAAACAGCTCTTTCTTTCGCTTACGAAAAAGCTTTCGGGGCGGATGAAGATAAATCTGGAGACACTGCGGAAACGCAGTCCCCGGAACAAAAATCTGAGGGAAAGGAGGAGATCAAAGTGGAGAACGAAAATGTAGCTGTCGAAACTGAAGTCGTCGAAAATTTTGCGAAAGATGATATTGGCACTAAGTCTGCTCTTGAAGTTGATAAGTCGAAAGACGCAATGTCTGAAAAGCCTTGGGGTGAAGTAGACAAAGCAGAACTTCGTAAGCGCGTGATTGCGGCAGAAAATTTCAAATCTATTGCAGATGATGTTTTCCTCGATCTTAGAGAGGGTTGGGAAGACGGCATCGAAGGAGCTCTGAAATATCCCGTTATGTGCATCGAAGGCGAAAAACTTGTTTATAATCGCGGCGGCCTTGCTTCTGCAAAAGCGTATGCCGAAAAGAACGGTGACGAGAAAGTAACTGAAAAGCTTAATAAGATTTATAAGCATCTTGAACTTGAGGACGGCGAAATGGAAAAAGAAGCGGCGGAGCATTGCGAATTTTGCGAGGACTACGATTGCAAGGCGGAGGAAGCTATTCCTCTTGCTGCAGAGCATGAAGAGAAACCTTGTGAGTGTCCGGACGACAACGGAGAGCTTGAAATGGGCGGATGCGAAAACCCTGAAAAGGAAAATTGCGGCGAACCAGAAAAGCTCGAAGGTGAAAATCCTTGCGATGATTGCGGTGACGACGACCACAAAGATGGCGATGACGAGAAAGATGATGATGACCACAAGGATGATGATGACGAGAACGAAGACGATTGTGATGAGATGTGCAAGCTTTCAAAGCGCTGTGCTGAACTTGAGGCAAAGTGTGCGGAGTATTGTGGCACGATCGCAAAAATGTCTGAAGACTTTGAGTCGAAAAAATCCGAATATGAGTCGGAGATTGCTAAATATTCTGACTACGCAGAAATCAAGGAACGCATGGAAAAGGCAGAGGCGAAGCTTTATGAACAGTTCTGTTTGGAGCTGAAATCCTATGCTGAATCGATTATGGCAAATGAAAGGATTGAAAAGTCCGACCGAGACGCCATTGTTGAAAAATGCGTTTCTGGCAAGTATTCGACAAAGGAAGAAATTTTTGCCGAAGTTGCTGTTGCTGCGTTTAAGACAAGAACCACCGCAGGGGAGAGATTTAGTTCTGCTTTTGAAGTTCCTGCGATGGGTGCTGGCAAGGCAGAAGATAAAAGACCGATGAGCCGGGAAGAGCGTATGAAAGCTCGCGTGGCAAAATGTGGTAAAAAATAATTTTTAAAAAAACACTTGACAAAATGATATTTTTGTGTTATAATATAAATGCGAGAGTGGGACAGCGCCGGCCAGCGTTTCTTATTTGTTCCGTTAAACAATAAGATTACCACTATCGTATAAATTACTATTAACGGAAGGTAATTATTATGAGCAGAATTGATTGGAAAACTTTTGATAAAAGTATAATTTACAAATATTATATTGAGGAAAATTTATCTTACGATGAAGCATCTAAACAAATTGGAATTTCTCCATCTCAGGTCAGAAGATTGTGTAACAAGTATGGTTTTGTGAAAAATAAATCCGATATTATATCTTCGAGAGAAAAAACCAACATTGAAAAATATGGGTGTAAAAATCCATTTGGTAACAAAGAAGTTCAAAAGAAAATCGTTGAAACTAATCGAAAAAAATACGGTGTTGATTACGCAATAAACAGTCCAATCGTAAAAGAAAAAGCAATTGCAACATTAAAAAGAAATTATGGTTGTGAAAACTATAATTATGTCAATATTGAAGATTGGGTTTTGGAGCTTATAAACTCTCCAGAAAAAATGAGGGAGTTTGTTGTTTCGAAAAAAATTAAATCACCAGTGGAGTTGAAATATGCATTGGGATTTGACGGAATGTGTACCATTTATCGTATTATAAATAGAACTGGGATTAACGATTTGATGGATGAATTTACTTCTTGTTATGAAGCGGAGTTTGCAAGGCTTTTAAAATCTTGGGGTGTTCGGTGTTTTAAAACAAAAAAAGAGATTTCTCCCTATGAAATTGATTTGTATTGTCCAGACTATAAAATTGGGATTGAAATAAATGGAGATTTATATCATTCTTTTGCTGAAGACGGAGCTCCGCATTGTGATGGGAAGGACGAATTTTATCATGTAAGGAAAAGTAGAATTGCTGAAGAAAAGGGAATTTTCCTTTTTCATATATTTGAATATGAACTTTTAGACGAAAGTAAAAAAGAAGTCATTATTTCTCAATTACGAAATCTTTTTATGAAAAATAATAGAAAGATTTATGCTCGAAAATGTGTAATTAAAGAAGTCGATTCAAAAGAAAAATCAAAATTTTTGTTTGAAAATCATAGACAAAAAAATGATAATTCTTCTGTTAGACTTGGTTTGTATTATAATGAAGAGCTCGTTGCTTTGATGACTTTTGGGAAGCCGAGATTTAATAAAAATTATAAATGGGAGCTTTTGAGATTTTGCTCGAAAATAGATACCACAGTAGTTGGAGGAGCCTCTAAATTATTTAAATATTTTTTAGATAGCTATGATGGAAATATTATTTCCTATAGCGACAATGCAAAAACTCGTGGGGAATTATATGAAATTCTTGGTTTTAATTTTCTGAGATATTCTGATCCAAATTATGTTTGGTGTAATAGTAGTAACGAAATAAAAACAAGATATCGTTGTCAAATGAAAGACGAAATAAAAAATATGAGAGCTCAAGGTTATTGGCGCATATATGATTGTGGGAATAAAGTTTGGGTTTTCGATAGATAATCAAATGTCCGGATAGAAATATCCGGGCTTTTATTTTTATGTTTATTATTGCGCGAAAGCGCATAAATAATATTTTAATTTACAAAGGAGAAATAATTATGGCAACAAAAATTTTTGATGTCGCCGAGATGGTCTGCGAAGACGTTCAGGCTTATGTTAAGTCTGCGAAGTTTTGCACTGGCAGCGATTCAGCTCCTGTGTACGCCCAGTGCGACGACGGCGCATTCGTGACCCTTGGCAAGCTGTGTGCTGATAGCACTTATACTGGTATGGTGGACTACAACTGCAAGTATGCATATGCTCCTACCAGCGATGCGGTGGCCCTCGATGACCTCTGGGTAGTTGATATCGCAGAAGTTGGCGCGGGTGTTATTGCTGGCAATACTTATCGTATCGGAGACAAGCTCGTTGACCTTAAGGTTGAGGCGGGCTATCCTTCTCGTGTTCGTAAACTGAAGAAGGGTGATATGTTCTGGATTGGCGAGGGATGCTTCGAAACCGTTCCCACCGTTGGTCAGTTCGCCACTCTTACTGCAAACAAAGTTACGCTTACTCCGAACGCTTCCGAGCAGGGCAGTAAGGTCAACTTTGCTATCCGCGCTTCTAAGCCCATGACGATTGGTACTACCGTTGCTTACAACGTTTCCGTGTATGAGCAGGAATACCTCGTCGAAGTGCTCTAATTCTATAAGGAGGTAAAATAATATGGAAATGTTTTCTTACACTCGCGGTACTGCCGCATTCAATGATATCATTGACGAAACTCTGAGCTTTGCCTCCGCTTATCTTGACAACAAGGTTGTTGAGAATAAGGATGAGAGACTGAAGACCCTCAACCTGAACCTCGGTATGTACTGTGCCGAAGATACGAAGGTCGCTAAATATTTTGAAGAGAAGGGTCTCGATGCGTTCAAGGATCCTCACGTGACTAAGAATCGCGATTTCCTGGACAATTTTGACGCTGTTATTGCGCAGGTTATTAACCCCATTCTTCCTATGGTTGCGAACTTTGATATGATTCGCTTCCTTGCTGATGTTCGTCAGATTGGCTATGGTGATACCGCAAGATTCATCATCCGCTCCAACGAGCTGTACAAGGTCAACGAGATTGCTGAAGGTGTGAACCGTGGCGTTCTGCAGCCCATCCACAACAACGAAATCACTGTTAACCCCTCTCCCATCGAAATCGCCGCTGAGTGCGACTGGTATCAGATGGCTGCCGGCGTGTTTGATCTCGCTGATTGGGGTCTGCGCGTTGCTCGTTCCTTCGAGCAGTATATCTTCCTGAAGGTTGTCGGCGCCCTTACTTCTGGTGTTGACAGCCTTGGTGCTGCATATAAGGCGACTGGTTTCACTCAGGCCAACTGGACCACTCTGGCCCAGAGAGTCGCTGCCGCAAACGGCAATTCTGACGTCTTTGCTATTGGTACTCTTGCTGCTCTTGGCTCTATTATCCCCGCTCAAGCCGGATTGCAATACGGCCTTGGCAAGGAAATTGTTGAAAAGGGCTATCTGGATCGTTACTACGGCACTCGCCTGCTTGTTCTCGACCAGGCGCTCAAGTTTAACACCGTCAACACGACCGCCGAGTTCGCTATTCCGGACGACATGATTTACTTCCTGCCTGTTTATGGAGACAAGCCGATTAAGATCGTTTACGAAGGCGACAATATTCTCGTTGAGCGCGAGTATACTCGTACTCCCGACAAGACATATCGTGTTCGTATCCAGGAGCGCGTTGGTGTTGCTGCTGTTATCGGTTCTAAGATTGCAGCTCTTGACCTTCAGTAATTTATTGGCATAAAATTTTGAAAACTACTTGACAAAATACGAAATGTATGATATAATATAGCTAACCGGGACAGGGAGTAGCTACCTTTTCAGTTGCCGCAACAACTGAATTACCGGTTAATTATAAATAGTGTGCGCTTTGCGGAGGTGCTATATGAAAAGAGTAAACATTGACAAAGATTGGTTATATGATCAGTATATAATTCAAAACAAGAACATTGAAGATATTGCCAAAGAGCTTGGCGTTGGCAGAAAGCCTGTTATGCGTTCTCTAAGAGAGTTTGGGATCAAGAAAGATATTTCCGATATTGTCGAAAGGAGAAAATCTACAAATATTCAGAAATATGGTTGCGCTTCTCCGTCTCAAAACGAAAAGGTGCAACAAAAGATCAAACAAACCAATTTAGAACGATACGGATCTGAAAATCCAATGGAATGCGCTGAAATACGTCAAAAGTTAAAAGAAACAAATATGGAAAAGTATGGTGTTGATACCGTTCTTAGACTAAAAGAGTTTCGAAAAGACGAAAAAATTTACGATATATCAAAAGAAGATTTGATTCATTATTATATTGATGAAAATTTAACGATTGATGATGTCGCAAAAATATTCGGATGTTCTAAAGGTGTGGTTAATAATCGTATTGCTGAGCACGGGATTAAAAAGCCGAGAGAACTGATTGACGATACAATTGAACGAACAAACATGGCGAAATACGGCGTAAAAACAACGGCTGTTTTACCAGAGGTTATAGAAAAACGTATTGCAACGAACCTCGAAAGATATGGAGACAAAAATCCGGCAACTACAGAAGGCGTGAAGGCAAAGATGAAAAATACTTGTCGTGAGAAATATGGGGTTGAATATTCTTTGGCGGATCCCTCTATAAGGGAAAAGGCAAAAGAAACATTGAGACGCAAATATCATCGCGAAAATGGCGGACAGGTTCACCTGTCTGAAGAAAGTATTCGGATTATGTCTTCAAGAGAAACACTGCGCGAATTTATGATTACCAATAATATTCATACAGTTCGCGAATTGACGATTGCTCTTGGTCGTGGAAGTATGCCGAAGGTTGGAGACTATCTACACAAATATGACTCGTGGGATTTAATTAATCCTAAAGAAAGTTATCAAGAGTTTGAAATCATTTCTTTTGTTAGAGGGCTTGGCGTGTCGTGTCATAAAGACAAAAGTGTTTTGAAACCATACGAAATTGATTGTTATTGCCCGGAATACAAGATCGGCATTGAGTTTAATGGAACCTTTTGGCATTCTAATCTTCATAAAGAAAAAGATTATCATATAAACAAATCCAAACTTGCTGAACAAAAAGGGATTCGTCTAATTCATATTTATGAAAGCGAATGGGAAGACCCCAGAACAAGACCAATTCTTGAATCAATGTTGAAAATTGCTTTTGGGAAGGTAGAGACTCGAATTTATGCAAGAAATTGTGAAATTCGTGAAATTACCAACAAAGAAGCAAGACCATTTAATGAAGCTAACCATTTGCAGGGGCACAGAAACGCGCAAATAACATACGGTCTTTTTTATAAAGACAGGCTCGTGCAGCTTATGAGTTTTTCCAGACATAAAAAATATGGGTGGGAAATTATTCGTGGTTGTCCCGGGTCAAATAATGTTGTTGTTGGCGGCGTATCAAAGTTATTTAAACATTTTGTCAGAGAGAATAACCCAGATCAAGTGTTTTCATATGCAGACTTTAATAAGTTTGGTGGCGAGGGTTATCTTGCTTTGGGTATGAAGTTTATTGGGTATTCTGGACCTGATTTACGATGGGTGATAAATTGGAAGGTTGTTCCTCGTTGCCCGTCTCGTCACAAAGAATATAAAGAATCAGCAGATGCCATCATATGGGGCGCTGGTTCTAAAAAGTTCTTGTGGACAAAACCAGAAACTAAATAAAAAAAACGACCATAAATTGGTCGTTTTTTATATATTAATTTTGTTTTAAAAGGAGATTTGAAAGATATGGCAGATGTTAAGAAAAATGTTGAAATCGAAGATGTTGCGGCGACCGATGGCGTTGTTGCCGAACAGAAAGCAACAGCCTCGGTGCCGCCTGTTGATCAGTCGGATGAGATTGCCGCGCTCAAGGCACAAATTGAGATGCTAACTAAAATGATGGCGGCGGGCCTTGGAGTACAAGCTCTCGCCCCCGCACAATCGAGTTCTCTTCTTGAAGAGGTTAAAGTGGTTCATCTTCGCGAGTGTCTTCCCGGAACGACAACTCATATTCATCTGAGCAATCGAGACCTTGACTTTTCATCTTTCGGCGCAACACTTACGCTTGACCGTCGTCAGGCTGAAGAGCTCGCCGGAGGAACGACAAGAAAGTTTTTTGATCGAGGGATTATTGCTTTTGGAGAAGGCAGCGAAGAACTTGCAAAGACTCTTGGAGTTAAATCCATTCGAGATTATGAATTTATGGGTTCCGATTTTGTTAAGAGGCTTGGAACCATGAATGTATATGAACTCGAAGATATTTATAACAAGCTTTGCGACGGACTTCGTGGATTTATTATTGAATATTTTAAGCGCAAGATTCTTGAAAAAGATCCGGCGTTTAGTGACATTCACAAAATTGAGGTTCTCAACAGACTTAGCGATGGTGCCATGTCTGATGTTATCCTTGACAGACAGCGTGATGCAGCTAATGAGGCCGCAAAAAGAAACGCTGAGAATAAATAATTAAAGAAGGGGGTCGTCGTATTATGGCCCTAACTTTTAAATCCATATATGAGAAAGCGATCAACTTGTTTGACGATCCCATCATTCAGCGAGCTTATGTTGAAGATACGGTGCGTTGGGAACGACTGATGTATCCGCATCTGGAAAATGGGATTAACCAATTTTCAAACCCAACAAAGATCGCTTATTTACTCATTGATCAGAAATTGCCGTCTGGTCAGGTTGAGGTGTTTGACGGTAATGGCACTGCTGTTTATAACGTGAGCGCGGACTTCGTCCCCGAAGAGGGGGCGGAGTTCTCGTTCCGTATTGGAACGCAGTATGACCCTGCCGCTAAATATGAAAACGGTGTTGTTACTTTTTCTCGCGAAGTTCCTGCTGGTTCAAAATGTGGAGTCGAGTGGTATTCTCCCGGTCAGTTCAATACTGACTTTAAAGAAGCTGCAAGCCCTACTACGTCGGCGGCAGTTATTGCATATAAAGTAAGAGATATTTTGGCATATTCTCTTGTTCTTGCGTGGGCGACAGATGAGAAGAACTTTTTGCTTGATATAAAAAATTTGTTAACAGATACAGATTTCAAAATCTATAGTCCTGCAAATAGTGTTAGGGCGAAGGTGGAATGGACCAATCAGCTGAAATTTCAGCTTGACACTTTAACAACTAAATTTGCGTGGGATGTGGTCTCGCGCAAGTATCACGGAGGTAATTATTATGGATGAATTTCCGAAGCTGATTATCTCCGATGATGCGAAAAGAGAATATTTGACAACGCTTATTGGCAAAATGCACAAAATTCTGCATTTATTTGAGGAAGAAGCTGAAACAGGGTTTTCTCCTCGATTTTTTATCGCCGGACAATTATGGGATATGAATGCCGCGAACGAACTGTTTGAAGGCAAACTTATTCCGATTATCGTCAAGGTAAAAGGCGTGTATGACGACGCTAAAAATATTGAATATCGCGAAGTGAAGAAACAAATATTTGAGATTGACAAGATTATTAAGTCAATGTTGCGGTCGTTGAAATGAGGTGGTATGATGGCAGTTTACGACACAAGTAAAATAAAAGACCCGTCATATCTTTTTTCACAAACACCGCCCAATTTTGTTGAGCCAAACTATTACTTGAAATCTCTTCAAATGAAAGTTGATGCGGACTGGCCTTATCGTCCAAACCGCAAATGGGTTGAGGAAGAAAAAGGGGCCGGAACGGAATTATACGAACCGCTTGAGGTCGTGATTCAGTCTGTTAAAAATGACAAAGGGGAAACCGTCAGTGATGATTGGTATCGCCTGGTTTTTAAGGATTGCCGCAGACAGAACAAGGTTGGTTATCGCTACCGTTTTTCGTATAAGTTCGACCCAACCGAGCCGGATTGTCAAAAGAACATTTGGATTGGTTTGAACCAAACGACAATGAGTCCAACATCTTCGCAAGTTGTGTGTCGTTGTAACGGAAATATCGGATCGATCTATACCGACGAAAACGGGCAAACTTCGTATCACTACGAGCCGGTTATTCAGCCGTCGAAGCTGTCTAGTCCGATGTTCGACTATTCAGAGGTTGCAATTGACCCGGACGGTTCAATGACTCTTATTGCTCAGTATAATAAATTTACCAAGCAGTATTATATCAACCAAAGATTTATTATTGGAACTGATCGCGTTTATAAGGTGAACAATATCATAAAATCCGATTCTCGAACCACGTTTGATATGGAAGATGTTGGGATTATGCGGATTTATCTTGCGATGGATCAAACCGGCAAACTCGACAACTTCGAAACGAGAATCGCATATAACGGCCACGAAGATGACCCGAATCCCGAAACCGGAGATGATGGAGAGTATACTTTCACTATCGCAGAACCCGGTGCTATTCCCGATACGATTCCTTCGGATGGCCTTACGTTCGAACCTCGCGTATATAAAAACGGACTGCCTGCGGAAGCCGAAATAACCTGTACGACAATACTTGAAGGTTATGGGTCCGATATAATGTCTGTCGAAGACTATTGCGAGCTTATCGATAACAAAGACGGAACATTTACTCTGAAGCGCAAGATGATTGACAATCAGCTTCAAGTTGTTGTTAGTTGTGTTGCTACCGTTGAGGGGCAACCCGAAATGACGTTAGAGTTTAAAGTTTCGTTGAGGCCATTCTGATGAAATGGGGGATTTAAAAGGTGTTTAATCAATATTCTGTGGACAACAACGCATATAATCGGTTTGTTAATTTAGACAATATCGAATATCGTATTGTTGATTTTTTGGCTAAAAGCGATAATAAATATGCGGATTATTTATTTAAAATTCTAAAATGGGATACGATGGACGCACTTATGCGTCCGTCGTTGACTTATCAAGAGCGGATGAAACTGCTCTATTCAAACAATGGCGATGCGGCAGGCGACAGAATCTTTTTGTCGCCGTTTATTGATGACTCCTTTGAGGAGCAGTCGTCGCTTCTGCACATATATATTCATTCTGTCGTGCCTAAAAATCATCTTGTCTCTACTGTAAACATTGGTTTGGAAACAATTGTTCATAACAAAATTTCTAACATTCAAGGCGACGCCGCTATGTATAATGTCAACACGAACCCATCCGAGATGGGGAATAATGGGCAACCGGAAATCATTCTTAAAAATCGTGCGTCGGTTATGCTGAAGTGTGTTCTCGCGGCCCTTAACGGGTCGTTTGTTGCTGGTGTGGGGACTCTCCAGTTTAACACCGAAATGAGCCCATACGATAACGCAAAGATGTCACTGTGGAATGGAAAGAAATTCTTTGGTTATTCGATTGTTATGTCAACGTTTATTAGCGGTGTTTCCGAAACGCCGGAGTGTGGTTTCTAATGGCACATATGCCAGAATCCGAGAAGAAGATTCTCGAAGAAGTTGAGTATTTAAGAGACAAGTATTTCACATACGATGAGCCCGTTCCTTTCTGCGGGCTTTATTTATATCCAGTAAGTGTTCGAAATTATAACGAATTTATGACTTCTAATGCTTGTTTGCTTTTGAATAAAAATGATGATCCGATGGGCATTAAGTTTACCCATTTGGACTATCTTTTGTCAAAAATTTCAGACGAAAAAGAGGGCGTTTTGTGGTCTATGCGGTTCTCTAAAATTATTGAGCTTTGTTTTCATGTTTTGCCCGGAATGAAGTGTTCAAAGTGCGGAAAATATATTCCGTATGATCAATTCTTCACCGAAGAAAGAGTTAAACTCTATCAGGAGGGAACTGATGAAGACAGAAAAAAGTTCTTTGATTGTGACTGCGGAGAGGGCAAAATGGTTGCCTCTTTGGATCAAAAGAAAGACGAAAAAAGTAATAAAACGGTTCTTTTAATTGATGGGCACGAAATCGACTCGAATAACTTCAATAAACTCCGCAAATTTATTCTTTATCAAAATCTTCCGGATTTTAAGGATGATTCGTGGGTGGATAAGGCGATTCGAGACGACCAAGCCGAAAAACATGAGATTATGTCTCGTGACAGCGGAAGTGCAACGGTTGAAAGAAAAATTCTTTGTATTTGTGCGGCGACATCGTATAGGTTGAAAGATGTTTATGAAATGTCAATTCGTCAATTTGTTTCTTTGCTTGGTGTAATCAATGATCTTATCGAATATAAGATTACGAAAGCCGGATTGATGTCTGGAATGGTTTCGTTGAAAAAAGGACAGACGATTGACCACTGGATTTATAAAAAAGAAAAGGGTATGTACGGCTCTGCTGTTGATGCCGATGTGCTTACGCAGAAAATTAACAGCTTGTAATTTATGAAAAATTGACTCCGTTCACTGGAGTTGTTTTTGTAGATAAAACAAATTCAATATTTAAAGGAGATTATTAACTATGGCAAGAAGGTTTTTCTTGGCCTCCGTTGGTAACGCTGAGGCGTATGCTACTCGCAATGGTGAGTTTGCACACGTTCTTTCTGCTCGTACCCTTACGGAGTCAACTCTTGGATTTACCTCTTCTATGGAGGAGGTTCGTGCTGGTCAGGGCGCCAAGCTGTATGGTCGTTTCAACCACTCCGCTGGTATGACTGTTTCTCTGACCGACGCTATGTTTGATATGAACTATATTGCTCTTCAGACTGGCTCACAGCTTCAGACTGGCGCGTCTGCAATCTATACAAAAGATTCTTATACTGCCGCAGCGGGTGCTACAAAGACCGTTACTTTGACTAAAGAACCTGTTGCTATTGGAACTTCCTGCGGTCTTGATAAGAAGGTTGTTTGGTTCCGCGCTTCCGGGTGCAACCCCACTCAGGAAGATATTTCTGTCGTGATTGACGGAACTGATAATACATATGATGGTGGCGAACTGACTATTGGGGCGACTGACGCAGCGAAGTTCGTTGACGGTGTTACCTATTGCATTTCTTATTTCGCAATGGATAATCTAGCTGATTTGATTAAGATTTCTGCTAACTTTATTCCTGCGGAGTTGGTTCTTGTTCTTACCGCTAAGTTGTTCGAAGGAGATGCAAACGCTCCTGAGACCGGTAAGCCTGCCGGAGAAATTACAATTAAGGTTCCGAGATTCCAGCTTGATGGTCAGTTCGATCTGAGCATGGCAATGACTTCCGCTGCTACGATTGCTCTGAACGGTACTGCTCTGGCTGTTGATGCCGGTGGATGCGAAGACGATGGTATCTATGCAGAAATTGTTCAGGTTCTTACGGGTTCTACTTATGCTTCTAAGGGCATTCGTATGATCGCCATCGATCCCGAGTCTGCTGTTTCTGGTCAGGCGCCCGTTGTCTACGGTCTGTACGGAAATGGTTCTACCGGCCTGATTCCGAATGCGGATCTGACATTTACGCCCGCACTTACAGGGGGCAATTTTGCCGCCAACACCTATAATGTGAGCCTGAAGGAGATTCCGTCTCTGAAGGATTCCATTACCGTTGCTTAACTAAAACTTTAAAAACATAAATGTTTTCTTGAGATGGGACCCACAAAGTCCCATCTCTTTTTAACATTTAAAAAAAGTGAATAAAAAAATACTTTTATTATCAAAAACGCCAAATTTTGTTGTTAATATTGTACAAAATTATACATTAAAATAATGTCAATATTTGTGTAATATTAACAACAAAATTTTGGAGTTTCTAACCAAAATTTTGAAAATATAGGAGGGACTTGGATTATGGATATTTTGAACAACTTTTACGCAATTAAAGATGCTTCTGCGCCTACGACAAGCAAAGAGACTTGGAATAAGCGCGGAGACACGCTGACCGTTCAGCTCGAAGGTAGTTTTGTCGGGGCTGAGGTTAAAGTTCTCGGGTGTTCAGACTTGGAGGTCGAGGAATTCCATCCGATTACGGGATTTGATTCTTCTTTCAATCTTACAGACACAATGGAAACTGCCGGACTTTACACCTTCCCGATTGATGGCATGGGTAAATTTAAGATTGATATAGTGGCCATTAACGGTGGATCGATGTCTGTGTTTTGCAGAGTAACGACAGGAGGTTGATTTTATGGCTGTTGATAATATTGCGCGCGCATTAGCAGCAAAGGCTCTTGGGAATTCTGCTGGGTCTGTCACTCCAGAAGACCTCGAAAAAAAGTATGATAAAACAGGTGGTGCTATAACAGGCGATGTAGCTATTCAAGGAAATTTGACCGTTTCCGGAACAACTACGACAGAAAAAGAAAAACAACTTCTTGTCGAAGACAATGTAATTGTTACAAATGCGAACAGAATTGACCTAAAAACACTACTTTCCGGTCTTGCAATTAACAAAAATGAAAATGCCGTCTATGGTATTATGTACGACCCAACAGACGACACTGTTAAATTCGGAGAAGGAACGCTTGACGAAAACAATAAATTTACATTCAAGACCGGAGAAGGACTCCCAATTGCGATTAGAGAAGATTCTACAAAGTTTACAAACGAACATCTCGTCAAATGGGATGCTACAAAGAAAAGTTTTGTGGATGCTGGTGTCGGAGTTCAAACTGGCCCAACTGGCCCAACAGGTCCAACAGGTCCAACAGGTCCAACTGGTCCTACTGGTGCGAGTGGTGCTACTGGTGGTGTTGGTCCTACTGGTCCCACTGGAGAGCGCGGCCTTACTGGTCCTGCTGGCCCCACCGGCGCTCCCGGATTGACAACAAAAGTAACCGTTAACGGAGCGACCCACACGCAGTCGGATGGAAATATTTCTCTTCCTGATTATGCTAAAATTGGAACAGCTACGATCAATCAAACATTGTCAAAGATTGAATACTTAACAGAAGCGGAAATTCCAGCAGATCCCGATGAAACATACGAATATGCTATTACAGACCTGATTGGCTATAGCGATCTTAATGCCAATCTTCAGGAACAGATTGATCACATGGGTAATACAGGACCTACTGGTCCGACTGGTGCAATTGGAGCTGTTGGACCTACGGGGCCCACTGGAGCTGCGGGGGCTAAAGGAGAGCAAGGAGAAAAAGGTGAAACTGGAGCACAGGGTCCCGTTGGCCCGACTGGTCCTGGAGGTTCTGTTGTTTCAATGACGCAATCTGCGTATGATGCTCTTGAGACGAAAGACGCAAATACACTATACGTAATTGTGGGGTGATATTATGGCAGTTAATACAACAATATATATGGGAGATACGAAGATTTCTGGAGCGTATTTTGGAGAAACAGAGGTCCAGAGAGTGTATCTCGGAACGAATTTGGTATATGAGCATCTTTCGCAACTTGCCGACCCTTCAAATCTGTCTATTTCCAATTCTACGCTGTCGTTTGATGCTGTTGAAAATGCGACAAATTATAAAGTTTTCGCGAATAATAACAGTATTGGCGAGAAGGCGGCAACCTGATTGAAAAGGAGGGCAAAAAATGCCAATTTCTTACAAAAATAAAATTTATACAACGCTTGGCACTCCAACTGTTGCGTCTGGAAATGGCGCATTTGTTACAAATAGCGCCGGAGTTCCAGCTAAAGATTATACCGTTAAAGGCAAGTCGATCGTCTGGAATCAACTATCAGACAAGAGTAAATATCCTGCAACTACAACGCGAAACGGTGTTACGTTTACGAATAATGGAGATGGAACTATAACAGTGAACGGAACAGCTAGTTCTACGGGGTATATATACTATGACTTGAAAAATAATATTGAAATTCCAGTTGGTCATAAAGTGCTAATAGGCGGCGGAGTGACCGGCGCAAGTTGGACATCGTATTTGTTTTACGATGCGTCAAATCCAGAATATGGTTTCGATGCTTCCGGCGGAGGAAGTATATATACTGTACAGACAAGTCCGGTAAAACCATGGCTACTTGTTGCGAAAGGTTATACGGTTTCTAATATTACTTTCAAACCTCAACTCTTCGACCTGACTCAAATGTTCGGATCCGGTAACGAGCCCACGACCGTAGCCCAATTCCGAGCAATGTTCCCGGATGACTATTATCCGTATAACGCGGGAGAACTGAAAAGCATTGCGCCAACGAGTGTGGAAGCAAGTGGTATTGAGAGATTTCAAAGGTTGGACAAGAGTAAGTTTACTGCAACTAAAACGATTGGGGGAGTTACTTTTACAAATAATGGAGATGGAACGATAACTTATAACGGAACATCTTCTACTGAAATTAACTATAGTTTACAATCTGGTTTGAAGGTTGTTGCTGGACATAAATATTTTTCATATGTTGGGGAAAACACAAATGGTAAAATATCTGTTCTTCTTTATGCAAGTTCAGATCCATACAGTACGTTTGATGATAGGTTTCCAAAAGCGGAGGGCGGCATATCAACAGCTTTAAAAAATTCTGATAGCTTATTTTATCAGCCAAAACCGTTTCCGAATATGTCTTTTTCTAATTTTATTCTCAAACCTCAGTTCTTTGATCTCACTGAAATGTTCGGTGCTGGGAACGAACCTACAACTCCAGCTGAATTTTGGCAAAGAGTTCCTGAAAAACTTTATGGATATAATCCAAATGATTATAAATCCGCAAACATTCCCTCTTCGAAATATTTTCCTGATGGGATGAAATCTGCCGGTTCGGTATATGATGAAATTAACTTTTTATCACAAAAGGCGATTAAGAGGATTGGCGCCGTGGATATGGGAACTCTGAATTGGTCGTATACAAACGTCTCTCAATTTTTCTATACTTCTTTACCGGGAGCGTATCCGTTCGGAAATAACGTTATTCCAAACATTATTTGTTCTGCTTATGAACCACGAATCTATGGTTCAGTCGCAAATATATCTGCTTCCGATGGTGGGATTAACATAAACGGTAAGGATTTTCAGCCGATTCCTCGCCTATCTGTAAGAGATAGAAGATATTCGAGCGCTGCCGCTTTCAAAGCCGCAATGTCCGGTGTTATGCTCTATTACGAACTCGAAACTCCCATCGAAACAGCAATCACGCCTCCGCTTCAGGCTCTTTCCACTTTCAAAGGTTTTACTTCTTTCTCGGCTCCAAACTCGCTGACGCAGAATGGCCCACTGTCGGTTACGTATTATGCCGAAGGCGGAGAAAGTCCGGAAAAGGGCTGGCTGACGAGTTATAAGAGAAAGCTTTACATGGGACGGAATATTGAGTGGAATCAGTTGTTTACAAATTCTGTAACATCTTGGGTTGGGGTAACCATTTCGAACAACCAAGATGGAACAATGACTCTAAATGGAACGGTCAACCGAACGTATATCAATTTCACAAATTTATCCGACGCAATGAATCGGGTTCATAAATATTTGTTGTGTTTGAAAATTTTAAACAATCCAGATAGCGTCTCGTTGGCCTATGGTTGGTTGAATCGTAATGGGATGCGTACAGACATCATATCAAATGGAGAAAGTTGTACAATTCGTAATCAAACAGAATCCGCAACTCAATTGGGTATAAGCAATGGATTGTCAGGGTTTGAGGCTGGAACCGTCTTCAACAACGTAAAAATAGCCGTGATGGTTATGGACCTAACTCAAATGTTCGGTGCTGGTAACGAACCCGCAACCCCGGAAGAGTTCTGGTCTTATTTCGACCACAAGCTCTATCCGTATAACCCCGGCGAAACACAGCCG
>OCQB01000217.1_pt1 | contig 74512 bp, 66 predicted proteins | sample 1538631 | NCBI WGS metagenome assembly OCQB01 (sample SAMN04571713, study PRJEB22368) | human gut metagenome | biome: human gut; material: stool | host: Homo sapiens | place: Luxembourg | collected 2012-10-19
CAAGGATGGCGGGGAAGTTACGGAGCTTTTGTGGGACAAAGGGAATACCGTTGAGTGCGTAGTTCTGTTGACTAAAGCACATAACTAATTTATAATGGAAACAAGATATATAATTTGATAGCTGGACTTGAGTTAAATCAGTCTGCACAAAATCTGTATATATTTGAATCCACAGAATTGAGATAAAATTCCGATTTAACTGTTTGAGGGTGGTGTTTATGAAAAAAATAGCAATGTTTACAATGGGAACACGCGGAGATGTTCAGCCGTATATATTTTTATCTAAGCAACTTATAAAGGAAGGATTTGATGTAATATTAGGTTCTCATCCTTGCTGGAGGCAACTCATCGAAGAATCAGGAATCAAATTTGAGCCCATTGGTCCAGATATAGATATTGAAAAAGAGGCAGCTATTATCAGGGGAAAGAATTCTAATCCGGTGATTAGTATGCTTAAAACAATGAATTTTGTATTTAAAATCATTCAAAATTCAAGTGAAGAGATATATGAGGTTTGCAAGGGAAAAGATTTAATTATTGTAAGTCACAGTCAGATGGGAGCTGTAGAAGCTGGGGTACTTGGAATACCAATTGTAAATGTTACACTTCAAAAAGAAATGATAGCCGAAAGCTTGAAACCTAAGACGTTTAAGGACAAATTATTGGGTGGAATGATTGCAAAACAAGTTGCTAAGCCCTACAACAAGATTAGAAAAAAATATGGACTAAAGCCAGTTAAATCTGCAGACGAAATTATGTCTAAGGAACTAAATCTTATTCCTATTAGCAAGTATGTCCTTGAAAGAAATCCCTATTGGGAAGATAAGAATGTTCTGACAGGATATTGGTATGATGATGAGCTGGATTATGTTCCTGCTGACAATCTTGTAGAGTTTATGAATCAAGGAGAAGCTCCTGTAGTCTTAGCTCTTGGAGCAATGTCTTTTGAAGATAAATCAGAAAAAGATAAGCTCGATATGTTTGTAAATGCATTTAAAAAGACAGGGTGCAGAGCGATAATACAAGGTTTTCAGAAGACTTTGATGGATTATGAGTTGCCAGAAACCATGTTTGCTTGCGGTAGTATTCCACATAGTTGGTTATTTGAGCATTCTAAATTTGTTATTCATCACTGTGGATTTGGAACATCAGCAGCGACTATGATTTATGGAATACCTTCAATTCCTGTGCCACATGTTCTTGACCAGTTGGGTTTTGCAATGCAGTTAAACGATATTAATGTTGCAACTAAGCCAATAAAATCTAAAGATTTGTCAGAGCAAACAATCATATCGGCTATTGAAGAGATGAAGTGTACTTATGATGAAAAGAAAAAGAACGCTATGGCTATTTCTGAAAAAATAAAAAGTGAAAACGGTGTAGCGGAAGCAGTTCGACTGATTGAAAAAGTGATGGAGAGATAAATTGTTAATTAGGAAACAGAGAGTTACCCTTTTGCCTATACAAACATTAAGGAAAGTCAACATTTATATAGGTTTGACATACCCATTTTAAGGCAAAAATAGGTGTTCCACCATTCCTGTATACAGTGGGTACAAAATGCGTTACTTGTTGAATAACCGAGCCATATAGAAACTGTCGCATTATTAACTAAATCATAAAAGTAAAACCGAGAGTTCCAATAACTCTCGGTTTTATAATATCTAAAAATATAATTTACTTTACAATATCTGAAGGATTTTTTGACTCTGTTTTATCAATAGAGTCACCTGTGGCATTTTCGCCAAAAATTGCCTCTTCCGAATACTTATCATCGTATTCAACAGTAGCCTTGCCACTGTCATCAACAGAAATCATAAATTTCTTATTATTAGCTTCCTCGTCACTTACACTATATTCATAATACTTATCGCCTGTTTCAGAATCTTCTTTTAGTGTAAGTTTATTGCCATTTTCGAGTGTTGCAGTAGTTGTCTTATTACCATTCTCATCATAACTTACATCACCCTCAATAGCTGTCTGCTTGCCATTATCATTGATAAACCAACCCATAACAGTCTTTCCAAGCTCACCATCTGTTGCAGCATTTGCAACGATACCTGCTGATGCAACACAAGCCACACAAGCAGCTATTGCTATAAGTTTCTTTGATACTAATTTTCTTTTCTTCTTTGTTTCACTCATTTTAATTACCTCCGTTACTTTCTCGTTTGAAGCATGAATTTGGGAAAATGTGCTCTTATAAAGTTCTTTGTTATTCATCAGTCCATACCCCCTGAAGTTTAGACCTTAACTTTTCTCTTGCTCTCATAAGTTGTGTTCGTATTGTCGATGGATTCACCTTGAGAATATCCGCAATTTCATCTACCGAATAATCTTCGTAATAATACATATATACGCTTATTCTGTATTTTGAAGGAAGCTCCATAACCGCATAATATAAATCGCTCTCCTCCTTATGCTCGAATATCAGTTCCTCTCCAACCTCGTCAAGTGGAATAACTTTTTTCTTAAAAGGTGAAATCAATAATTTCTTACTTTCATTGACAGCTACTCTTAGAAGCCAATTACGAATATGCTCCTCATTTTCAAATTCCTTATTGCATTTATAGTATTTCAGCAATACATTTTGCACTATATCATCTGAATCAGACCTGTTGCGACTATAATTAAATGCTATTCTAAAAATGCTATCTGAATATTTCAGAGCTATTCTTGTAAATTCTTCATCGTTCAATACATTCACTTCCTTAGCAAGTCTTTGAAAGCCGCTTTCATAAGTTATATCTTTTTAAAGTCTAAAATGTCCCAAAATTTTCTAAAATTTTTTAAAAAAATTAACCGCCACAAAGGACGGTTAATTTACATCAAATTTCTATTACATCATCGCCATTTGGCATAGTAGCTTTTTTAAGGCTCTTTCGTTTCATAGCATAGGTTCTTTCGTCAGCCGCCTTAATAAATGCTAATAAGCACCAACAGCTCATCATACTTGAACCACCTGCACTTATAAATGGCAATGTAACACCTGTCAGCGGAAGTATATCTGTTGAACCAAATATATTAAGTGATGCCTGAAATACAAGCAAAGCTGCTGCTGAACACGCAGCTATTGAATAAAATGAAGAACGGCTTCTTGTTGTAACCGCTCTCGCATATAGAACAAGTCCTGCAAGAGATACCGCAATAAGGAGTGCTATTATAAAGCCCATTTCCTCACATACAAGACCAAAAACGAGGTCACTTTCCGAAGCGAAAATATTTTGCAGACCGCCTGTTCCGGCACCAGTACCAAAAAGACCTCCGCTCGCTGAATATATCAACGTTCTTACTTGTTGATAGCCTTTATCGTCAGGGTCAAGCCAAACATTTCCCCATATTGCAAATCTGTTTGCGATATACGGACGAGCTGTCAATACGAGCATTGCACCGAAAACTGCGGCAGATATTGCAAGAATTACTGTCTTAATATCACCTGAACGCATAAAAGCTATTACAAGGAAGGTTACAAAGAATATAACCGCCGTTCCGAGATCACTCATTATAAATAAAGCACCTATACATATCGCAGTAAATATAATAAATTCGGTAAGGTTCTTTTTAGTGAGCAAGCTATCAAGAGTTGAAGCACCAACAAATATATATGCTATCTTTACAAATTCTGATGGCTGAATCGAAACTGGACCTATTACAATCCAGTTTGCTGCACCATGTGTAACCTTGCCAAGTGCAAGGTTTAAACCAAGAACTACAACAGCAGCTATTGTTATAATCAATCGCCATTTCATAACTCTGTCGGGAATTTCAATAAATTTCAGCAGCAAACAAAAGCCAATAACACCAATAATCGCACTTGCAAGCTGTACCCAGCCTGTCTTGGTGCTATGCGATGCCGCAAGCAGTATTCCTATTGAAGATAAGAATAAAGCAAGGGATTCAAGCTCAAAAGTCACTCGCTTTATGCAAAGCCTTGTGACAATAAAAAATACCCACATAAATACAATATAAACTGCGGCTATTGGTGCAACATCAAGATTTTCAAGATTTATGCAGATTTCTGCCGCAAACATAATCGTAAATAGTGTAACTAAAAACAATAAAAAAGATGGTGCTATTGTTCTTTTAGGCGGTTTGGATTTTTTGGTACAGTGTTCTTCCTGAGAATTGTCACCATAGTCTTCTGCCCTTCGTACAACAAGAATTGTTCCACCAATATTTATTCTATCTCCGATATAAACAGCTGTTCTGCCTGTTATGGGTTTATCATTTACAGTAACACCAGCCTTAGAACCCGTATCCGTTACAAACCAGCCGGCTTCACGCCTTAACAATACAGCGTGGTCACGAGATACCATAGGATTTGTCAGACTAACATCGCTTCCTCGACTTCGTCCGATAGAAGTTTCCCAATATTTTACCGGATAAACCTTTTGAGAATCCTCGTCCTCAAGAACTATCAAAGCCCCCTCATTTCTACGATTATATCTTAGTGAAACAAAAGTACGGATAACTATTGCAAGTGCAATAAACGGCATAATAAGCCTTAAAATCCACGATACATAATCCATAAATATCAGCCTCCTTTGAGGGTTAAGACTATCTTATCACACGAGTGGTTACTTGTCAAAAGTTTATTAAGAGGTTATAATAATAAGATATATCGGGTTTAAGGGTGGTTTATATGAAGCAATTAAGCGTTCAAAATCTTTCATTTTCTTACTCTGACAAAAAAATTCTTGATAATATATCTTTTAACATCTCAAAAGGCGAATTTGTTACCCTTTGCGGAAAAACTGGTTGTGGCAAAACTACACTTTTACGACTTTTAAAAAAAGAACTTCAGCCAAAAGGCAAACTTAGTGGTAAAATACTTTATAATAATATTCCGCTTGAAAATCTTGATGAGAAAGATTCTGTCTGCAAAATCGGTTTTGTAATGCAAAATCCTGATAGCCAAATAATAACTGATAAGGTTTATCACGAACTTGCTTTCGGACTTGAAAGTCTTGGTCTTGAAAATTCCGTTATAAAACGAAAAATAGCTGAAACTGCCTGTTATTTCGGAATTGAAGATTTATTTTATAAAAATATTCACGAGCTTTCGGGTGGTCAGAAACAGCTTTTAAACCTTGCTTCTATAACAGCAATGAATCCTGAGCTTATGATTCTTGACGAACCAACGGCACAGCTTGACCCTATCGCAAGAGAAAATTTTTTTAACACCCTTAAAAAGCTTAATCGTGATTTATCCATAACCATTATAATCACAGAACATACTCTTGAGGATATTCTTCCGATAAGTGACCGACTTCTTGTCCTCGAAAACAAAAAAATAATCTATAATGACTCACCCGAAAAAATTTATAAAATTGCTGAAACAAATTCCTATCTCTTTAAGGCTATGCCATCAGCAGTAAGAATTTCTGCACCATTTTTAAAACCAAATGAGCCTTGTCCCTTGACAACAAAGGGTGCTATACAGTATATAGCAAAGAATTTAAATGTAAAGCCGTTTTCTATTCCTAAAAAAAATCATTCTGAAAACGCAATTTTAAAGCTTAAAGATGTTTCATTCCGATATAGCAAAGATAGCTCTGATATTTTGCATGATTTATCACTTGAGCTTTTTGAAGATGAAATACTTTTCGTTCTTGGTGGAAATGGTGCAGGTAAAACCACCCTTCTGAATATTGTTGCAGGGCTTCTAAAATACACGACAGGCAGTATAAAACTTTTTGAAAAAAAAATAAGTTCTTATAAAGATAAAACATTATATAAAAATAATCTTGCACTTTTGCCACAAGATGTAAAAGCTGTTTTCGCAAAAGATACTGTCAGAGAGGAATTAGCTGAAACTGGTGCAAATCCTACTGATTATGGCTTTAATATTACACATCTACTCAAAAAGCACCCTTACGATTTAAGTGGTGGTGAACAACAGCTTTGTGCCTTGATTAAAGTTCTTGCAAGTAAGCCTAAAGTTCTTTTGCTTGATGAACCTACAAAGGGTGCTGACTCAATTCTAAAACAACAAGTAGCCAATATTCTTTTAAAATTAAAATCAAGCGGAATTTCTATAATCGTTGTAAGTCACGATATAGAATTTGCGTCAAGCTGTGCAGATAGATGTGCTATGCTTTTCGGCGGAGAAATCATTTCTGAGGGCGAACCTCACAAATTTTTCTCACAAAACAGCTTTTACACAACCGCCACTAATAAAATTATGCGTAACTTTGATAAAAATATAATCACCGTAGATGAAGCTATATCGTCACTTATATGGAGAGAAAAATGAAAACTGCTTTAAAATATATAATCCCTCTTGTGCTTATTCCGATAACAGTTATTCTTGGGGCATGTATTTTTAGTGAGAAGTCCTATTCCTTTGTTTCGATGGCAGTTGCGATATTTTCTTGCTTACTTTTCTACTTTGCGTATGAAAGGAAAGGCAAAACTCGCCGACTTATCATTGTTTCTGTGATGACAGCTATTGCAGTTATTGGAAGATTTATCTTTGCACCAATTCCAGCTTTCAAGCCTGTTACTGCTGTTGTTGTACTTACTGCTGTATATCTTGGCAGTTCGGCGGGATTTTTGACAGGCTCTTTCAGTGCCTTAATTTCAAATTTCTATTTCGGTCAAGGTCCTTGGACACCTTTCCAGATGCTTGCTTGGGGAATTATAGGCTTTCTTGCTGGAATACTACGCAATAAACTGAAAAACAGAATTACTCTTTCACTGTATGGTGTCTTTGCAGGTATACTTTATTCTGTAATACTTGAGCTTTGGAATGTCCTTTGGTACAGCAACAGCTTTGACATAAATTTATACCTTGCCTTTCTCCTTTCTTCTCTGCCCCATACTGCGATTTATGCGGTATCTAATGTTATATTTCTTATGCTTATGTATAAGCCCATCGGAAGTAAGCTTAAAAGAGCCGAACAACGAATTTTTGCATAAATTCACAAATTGAACCACCTAAGCATATTGTATAGTTGAAGTTACTATGCAAATAATATGTCTGAGGTGGTTTCTTTGCGATATGACAATTTACACGAATTAATATCATCAAGCTCAGGAACAAGAAAATATTTTCTTTCCCTGCCATTTAAGATACAAACTCAGCTTTATGAGCATAATAACTATATACATTCCTCTGCTGACTTACGACTTCGTTTAACTCAAATTGAAAAATATAATCGCTCTGTTATAGTATCTGAAGACCTTAACGGGAACTTTCTTAATTAATATATTTTATCTTCAAAAACAAAAACGCAGACCGTCAGCAACTCGGTCTGCATTTTTATTTATATATTTTTAGGAGAAAGTTGTAAGCTTGTTCATTCACTAATATATACGAATGAGCTTTTAAAAATCCACGCTATTTCTTAAAAATTTTTCGGAATTTTTTTAACAACTTCACTATCCTTTAATATCTGATTCTTTAATTCTGATATTGATGCAAATTTCTGCTCTGCACGAACGAAATCAAGCAATCTTATATCTACTTTCTTGTCATAAAGATTTCCTGAATAATCGAGTATCCAAGTTTCTGAAACAGGTTTATCACTGCCAACTGTTGGCTTAACTCCGATATTAGTAACACCACGATATTCTTTGCCGTCTATTGTAACAAGTGACGCATAAACTCCAAACTTAGGCAAGCAAAAATTTTCTGGGAAAGCTTGATTGATAGTTGGTATGCCGATAGTTCTGCCAAGCTGTCTGCCATGAACTACTTCAAGGCAATAGCCGAATTTATGTCCAAGCATTTTATTTGCTGACAAAACATTACCATTTTGCAGTAAATTTCTTATTCGACTTGAACTTATACACTCACCGTCATAAAGAATAGGTTCTCTGGAAATGGTTTTGCAATTATACTTCTCGCAAATTTTTGCAAGAGCATTACTATCGCATTTACCGCCCTTTCCGAAATGATAATTAAAGCCACAAACAACTCCCTTGCACTTCAAATTATCAACAAGAATTGTTTTGACAAATTCTTCACCACTAAGGCTCATCATTTCTTTAAAATCAACTATGTAAAGCAAATCAACTCCTAAGCTCTCAATAAGACGAATTTTTTCTGATTCTGTTGTAAGAAACATATCTGATTCACCTGTGAGAATACTCTTAGGTCTGCGTGAAAATGTCAGAACGCAAGACTTCACTCCAAGAGCCTTTGCATTTTCTACTGCTGTACATATAACATCTTTATGTCCAAGATGTACTCCATCAAAAAAACCAAGTGCTGTAAAGCTTTCATTCTCAGACGGAATTATATCATAAACTATCTTCATCAAAACACCCGTATATCAAAATTGCTTTTTTACGCTCAATTCTTCCTTTTCTTTATTTACATATCCTAAGCCAAGAAAAACATCACTCGAATTATAAACTCTATAATACGCTCCATTCTCAGAATTATCATCTACATCTGTTCTTGAAAGCATAAGCCCACCGCCGTTTTTAAACCTTACGGCTTGAGCCTCTGTAACTTTAACTGACGGATAACACGCAAAAACGCTCTCTGTCGGTCTAAGATATTCTTCAAGCATACCATTCTCTGAAAGTTCCTTTGCTTTCTCAAGTGTGATTGCATCATCAAGAGTATAGCCACAAGCTGTAACTCGTCTTAGTGAGGTCATAACCGCACCACAGCCAAGAACTTGTCCTATATCATCGCAGATACTTCTTATATATGTACCTTTAGAGCATTTTACAAGAATTTGTGCTGATTGAAGCTGCTCATCAAAATTCAACAAATCGAGCTTATAAACCGTTATAGGTCGAGCCTCTCTTTCTGTAACTAAGCCTTTTCTTGCAAGCTCATAAAGGCGTACACCGTCCTTAGAAACTGCCGAATACATTGGCGGAAGCTGCATTATATCTCCACGAAATTGTGGCAAAACAGCCTCTAAGTCTTCTGATTTAACATTAGATTCTGTCTGTGAAAGAACTTTGCCCGTAATATCAAGTGTATCAGTAGTAATTCCAAAGCTTAATGTTGCCTCGTATTCCTTATCGCTTTCTGGCAAAAGTGATTGTGCTTTTGTTGCATTCCCGATAAGAATAGGCAGAACGCCTGTTGCCATAGGGTCAAGCGTTCCTGTATGACCGATTTTCTTTTCACCACAAATTCTTCTCATCTTAGCAACAACATCAAAGGAAGTATAGCCATTTTCCTTATCTATAACTATAATACCGTTCATTACTTACCCTCTAATGCTTGTCTAACAACTTCTATAATCTGTTCTATGGCTTCATTAAGAGTACCTGTTATCATACAGCCAGCAGCAGCCTTATGACCGCCACCACCAAAATTTGCACAAATAGCTGATGCATCAAGCTCGTCTGTTGTTCTTACAGAAACCTTAAACTTGCCATTATTCTTTTCACGAAGTGTTATGCCAGCCATAACCCCCTCTATCTGTCTTGGCAGGGAGGATACTCCCTCCATATCACTATCGACAGCACCAGATTCTTTCATCATATCAATAGTTGCATAGGCTATTGCACATCTGCCGTCAAGATAAAACTGTATAGAATCCATTACTCTGCGTTCGATTTCAAGCCTTGAGCGTGACTTTGTTTCAAACATAAGGCGGTTAATCATCCCAGACTCCGCACCGCAATCTATCATATCAGCGGCAATTCTATGAGTTTCTGCTGTAACATTTGTATATCTGAAACAACCTGTATCTGTCGTAATTCCTGTATAAATAGCATTAGCTATATCTTTGTCAAACTCAACATTCATAAGTCTGATAAGCTTTGCAATAACCTGTGCTGCGGCTGCGGCACTGGCTTCAACATAATATTCTTTTGCATATTTAGTATTCGAGCCATGATGGTCTATGCAAAGGTCTATCTTGTCAGCATAGTCTGAAAGCTTTTCACCAAGAAGTTTTGTATCTGCAATATCAACACTGACAACAAATTCCTCATCAAATTCGAGTTTTTCGAGTTTATCAGTAAAATATGAATACTTCTCAGGGAATGGGTCTGTGCAATCGACCTTAACATTCTTACCAAGCTTACGCAATGCCATAGCAAGAGCATATCCCGAACCGATAGTATCGCCATCAGGGGAACGGTGTGTCAATATAAGAATTTTATCTTTAGATAAAAGCGTTTTAGCGGCAGACTCAAGCGTTATCATGTTTATCTTCCTTTACATCGTTCAGGATTCTGTTAATATTTGCACTATATTCAATAGAATCTGTTGCAATAAAAGTCAATGCCGGAACATGGCGGAGAGTAAGTCTTGAACCAAGTTCACTTCTTACATAGCCAGCAGCATTTTTAAGAGCCTTTACAGCCTCTTTTGCGGACTCCATACCACTCATAGAGCTTATATAAACCTTACAGTATGAAACATCGCTCGAAACATCAACTCTTACTATGCTTATAAGAGAATTATGAAGTCTTGGGTCTTTCATTTCTCTCAATATGGCAGTAAGTTCACGCATAATATCTTCAGAATTTCTTACCGATTTAAAGCTTTTCATTATTTTAGCCTCCTTACATATTTCTATTATACGAAATAATCATCGAATTAAAACTAAATTATTATTTTTCTATTTTAAATTAACATAAGTTCGATAAATATTCTTAGTTAATAATTTATAAAAGTAGGGGCAAACTGCGTTGAATGTTAAGGGCTTTGCCCTTAAAACCCACAAGTGACTCCGTCCTTTGAACCCTGCAAGCAGCTTTCACCAGCAAAGCTGGTGTAGAAAAGGCTTGAGCGAAACTTTTAATTTATGTCCAACTTATATTAAATTATCTTTATTACACGAAAGCGGCAGCTATTGCTACCGCTTTTTTCACAACGATTCGCCGTTATTATTTAGTGTAATAATTATCTAACAAGTATACGATTATTCAGTATATTCCTGCATCTCGTAAACCTCGAAAATATCGCCGTCCTTCAAATCGCTGAAACGCTCAAGTGTAATACCGCACTCAAAGCCAGCAGCAACCTCCTTGACGGAATCTTTAAATCTCTGCAATGATGCAATCTTATCATCAGCTATGACAATACCATCTCTTACTACTCGAACATCAGCACCTCTTACAGCCTTGCCTGAGAGTACATAAGAACCCGCAACAATACCGACATTTGTAATCTTGTAGGTTGTACGGCACTCTACTCTACCAAGCTCAACTTCTCTTACCTTTGGTGCAAGCATACCCTTCATAGCGGACTGGATTTCCTCTATGCAGTCATAGATAACTCTATAAAGACGCATATCAACGCCATCACGCTCTGCATTTTCAGCAGCAACTGGGTCTGGACGGACATTAAAGCCAACAATAATTGCATTAGATGCAGATGCAAGCATAACATCAGATTCTCTGATAGCACCTACGCCACCATGAATAACATTAACTCTAACCTCGTCATTAGAGAGCTTTTCGAGCGATTGTCTGACAGCTTCAACAGAGCCCTGAACATCAGCCTTAACGATAACTTTAAGCTCTTTAACTTCGCCAAGCTGCATCTGGTCAAAGAGATTATCAAGAGTAACCTTTGTCTGATTGCCCCACTGTTCTTCCTTCTGCTTTTCCTTACGCTGTTCAACAAGCTCACGAGCAAGTCTTTCGTCAGAAACTGCATTGAATATATCGCCACCTGATGGGACATCGTCAAGACCTGTAATCTCAACAGGGAATGATGGACCTGCTTCCTTAACCTTTTCGCCCTTTTCGTTTGTCATTGCTCTTACACGACCTACGGCTGTGCCGGCAACGATAATATCTCCAACTCTGAGAGTACCATTCTGAACAAGAACAGACGCAATAGGACCTCTGCCCTTATCAAGACGAGCCTCGATAACAGTACCCTTTGCAGGACGGTCAGGGTTAGCCTTAAGCTCTTTGATTTCAGCGACAAGTGTTACCATTTCAAGGAGGTCATCAAGACCTTCCTTTGTGTGTGCTGAAACTGGAATAACCGGAACATCACCACCCCATTCTTCAGGGACAAGTCCATATTCTGTAAGCTGCTGCTTAACTCTTTCAGGGTCAGCACTAATCTTATCCATCTTATTTATAGCAACTATAATAGAAACACCTGCAGCCTTTGCGTGGTTAATAGCCTCAACTGTCTGTGGCATAATACCGTCATCAGCAGCAACAACAAGTATAGCTATATCAGTAACCTGAGCACCTCTTGCTCTCATAGTTGTGAAAGCTTCGTGTCCTGGGGTGTCAAGGAAAGTAATGTCATTTCCATTGACATTAACTCTATAAGCACCGATATGCTGTGTGATACCGCCTGCCTCTGTTGATGTAACATTAGCGTGACGAATAGCATCAAGAATAGAAGTCTTACCATGGTCAACATGTCCCATAACAACTACAACTGGAGCACGAGTTACGAGATTGTCGTCATCGTCTTCGCTATCGTCAATAATTCTTTCTTCGATAGTAACAACAACTTCCTTTTCAACCTTTGCATGGAATTCCATAGCTGCAAGTGATGCCGTATCAAAGTCGATAACATCATTAACCGTTACCATAGTACCCATCATAAAGAGCTTTTTGATAACTTCTGCTGCTGTTGCTTTAAGTCTGAGAGCAAGTTCTCCGACAGTAATTTCATCAGGAATAGAAACAGTGATAGGCTTTGCCTTTCTCTCTGCTGCAATTCTCTCTAAGCGTTCCTTTTCTGTTTCACGCTTTGCACTTCTGGATTTTCCACGCTGCTGCGAACGCTGAGTGAATTTCTGCTTCTGAGTAGTAGTCTTGCTTTCGCTCTTCTTTCCGCCACCAAGCTTCTCACTTGCCATACGGTCATACTTCTCATTATAACGCTCAATATCAACCTGAGCTGCTCTTGTATTTATAACTCTGCCACGAGATTGCTCTTGCTCAATGACTGGCTCTTCTTTCTTTGCCTGTGCTTTTTGTGCAGGCTTTTTATCCTGTGGCTTATCTTGCTTTTTCTGAGAATTATTCTGCTGATTATTTTTCTTTTGTCCTTGCTTTTGGTCGCCCTTAGGCTTTTCGTCCTTAGCCTTTGCAGGCTTATCAGCTTTCTCTGCCTTTTCAGGTTCAGAATCTCTTGAAGCATAATATTTATCAAAGTTTTCAACCTGATTTTTCTGGGTGAAATACTCAAAAACTACATTAAGCTCTTGGTCTGTAAGAACATTTCCGCTCTTCTTTGTTACACCACAGCATTCCTTGATAGCCTCTATAACGTCTTTGCTTGGAATATTAAGGTCCTTAGCCACTTCACTTACCTTATATTTAATCATATAATCAATTTCCTCCTGTCATATCATTGCAAAGCATAACGAGCTTTTTTGCAAAGCCCTCATCATCTACTGAAATAATGCCCGAGGTCTTTCCTATCGCCATTCCGACCTCATTCATAGATATATTTAACGAGATAGTCTCGGTTTTCGTGCGTTCTACGATTTTCAGAATTTTATTTCTTGAGCGTTCCGATAAATCATTGCACAAGAGCAGCAGTTTTGACTTTCCATGAATCATAGCATCAACCGCAGGGTCGAAACCAAGTGAAAGTCGACCTGCTCGCCTCGCCAAACCAAGAAACGATAGAATTTTTTCATTCACCAGAAAATTCCTCCTCGAGCTTGTTATATATTTCTTCCGAAATCTTGCATGAGAAAGCTCTTTCAAGCCGTCTTGCTTTTTTCGCGGAGGCAAGGCAGGCGTTGCTGCGGCAAATATATGCACCTCGACCAGGCTTTTTTCCAATAAAGTCTACTGAAATCTCACCTGCTTGAATAACCTCGCCATTTTCGTCCTTTAAATCAGGAGCTTTTACAATTCGCACAAGCTCTTTCTTTTCCTTCATTTCTCCACAGCCTATGCATTTTCTTAAAGGTACTTTCTTTTGTCGCATTTTTCTTTTCTTCGCCGCCTTTCTATCCTTTATTTTGGGAACATTGCCATTCAATTTTTCAAACCCCTTATAGGAGCTTTATGCTTTTAATAATTATTCTAAACCGTCACCGATGTACTCTTCCTTTTTATCGGAAGTATCTTCCTCGTCCTCACCAAAGAATCCACTTTCTGGGCGAATATCAATCTTCCAGCCTGTAAGCTTTGCTGCAAGTCTTGCATTCTGTCCCTTATTACCGATTGCAAGTGAAAGCTGACTATCAGGAACAGTTGCCTTGCATACCTTTTCGCCGTTAGGGTCAACCTCTACCTTAACAACTTCAGCAGGTGACAATGCAGCAGCAATAAACTTAACTGGGTCTTCGCTATATTCAACAACATCTATCTTTTCGCCGGCAAGCTCATTTACGATTGCCCCTACTCTTACGCCGCGAGGTCCGATGCAAGCTCCTCTTGGGTCAACATTCTCATCACGGCTGAATACAGCAATCTTTGTTCTTGAGCCAGCCTCTCTTGAAACAGATTTAATCTCAACGATACCATCATAAATTTCAGGAACTTCTTTCTCAAAAAGACGCTTAACAAAGTCAGGGTGAGTTCTTGAAATGATAACACGAGGTCCTTTTTCTGTGTTCTTAACATCAGCAACATAAACCTTGATTGTATCGCCTTCGTGAATAACCTCTCCAGCAACCTGCTCGCCTCTTGGAAGAACAGCCTCTGCCTTTCCTATACGGATTGTAGCATTGCCTGTTTTAGGGTCAACTCTTTCAACCTGTGCAGAAACGATTTCCTGAACCTTGCTCTGGAACTCAACAAGAACTTGGCTCTTCTCACCGTCACGAATACCTTGACGAATTGTGTTTCTTGCAACCTGAACAGCTATTCTGCCAAATTGCTTAGGGTCAAGCTTCACACCAATTTTATCTTCAAGCTGAGCCTTTGCGTTAATAGCACGAGCATCTTGGAGTGAAATCTCATAATCAGGGTCGAAAACTTCTTCAACAACTTCCTTATTTAAGTAAACATCGAATTTGCCCTTTTCTGGGTCCATCTCGACTCTTGCATCGTTGTTTCCGCCGTAAGCACTCTTACAGGCAACAAGTATAGATTTCTCAATCTGAGAAAGCATATATTCAACAGGTATTCCCTTTTCCTTTTCGAGAAGCTTCAATGCTTCAAAAAGCTCTGTATTCATTTTCCAATAACCTCCAATTATATTAAAAAGTCATCTAACTTTATATAGACTGTATTTTTCTTTTGAATAGTTGTCTTTTCGTTACCGTCAAGCATAAGAGTTACGCTATCCTTATCGTGTGCTATAAGTGTGCCTTTAAGCTCACGAACACCATTTTCGTTTGGACGAATAAGCTTAATCATTATCGGAGCACCGAGAAATTCTTCAAAATGCTCATCACGAATAAGGTCACGCTCTATTCCTGGTGAAGAAACCTCAAGACAGTAATTCTGCTCTATCGGGTCGAGCTTATCGAGCGGTTCGTCTATTGCTCGGCTCATAGCCTCGCAATCATCTATGGTAACACCGCTTGGCTTGTCGATAAAGATTCTAAGATACCAGACAGCACCTTCCTTTTGAAAACGAACATCCCAAAGGTTAAGACCAAGTTTTTCGGCGATAGGCTTTGCCAAATCCCAGACGACTGAAACTGTATTTCCCTGTTTTTTCTCTGCCATACGCTCCTCCTCTAAGTAAAAGTCCTTAAACACGATAAAAGAGCGGGTCGCCCCACTCTTTTACAATTCCTATTCTTGTTAATAATTTTAACATATAATTTCGATATATGCAAGGGTTTTATGCGAATTAAATATTGATTTCTAATTACTTTTTCAAAAGCAAACATAATATAACATAAATTTTATTGATTTAAAGTTATTTTTTTGAAAACTTTTTGATTATTGGTTTAACAATATTATATATTCCTAAATAATCATAAGCATAAGTTTCTTTGAGTTCTTGATATACATTATCTGCAAAAAGTCTTTCATCATAGTGCTTTACGACTATTGATGCCACTTCGTTTATAATTAGAGGATAATGAGCATCTTTTATTGCTTTCTGTACCTCAAGATTAAGCTGTACTCTCTTTTGTGAATTATCTGTGCTTTTATGTTTTTCAATAGTACTTGATACTGATTCCTTGGTTGAATTACTCTTTGACAAGGTGGTGATTTTTTTAACCTCTTTAACAGATTTTTGTGTCGAATTATTTTTTGATGTTGAATTTATACTAACTTGCTGTTTAATATCCTTAGAACTTAATTTTTTTAGCAAAAGAATGCTTTGTTTATAGTCATTATCCTTGCTTACAATTACATATCTGCAATTACTACCATTCTTTCCAATCAAATAGCCAAGAACAGTAACAAGGCTCATATCTAATGATTGCTTTCCTACGGGAATATTATAAAAATGTAACTTTGCCTTATTAATTTTAGAAAGTACTTCCATACTGATTTTAGGGGTATTTTTAGTATAAAAAATACATATGTGGTCATGCTCTCCTAACTCATCAGAAGATTCTAAGCCTTTTTCATTAACATTTTCAAAATCAACCAAATAATATGTTTCAATATTAGCCATAATTCACACCCCTATATAATCCTTATTTCAATATAAAACTAAAGTGCTGCCATAGATTTCGCATTTGCAGTCATATTTATTCTCTGTGCCTGATTTTGTATCTATAATATAAATAGCTTTATTATCACTACTTGTAATGATAAAGCGGTTTTCTATACAAGCAACAAACTTGCCGAAGGCTGTTTTATACTTTCCCTTAAAGTCACTCATCATACTTTCAACAAGAGTTTTATCCTCATCAATGGTGAGTTTGTATGTTTGACCGGTACGATTTTCAACATAGTATGTTTCATTATCTTCACAGGGCAGAAGCTCTGCGAGAGCCTCTATTTTTTTGCTTTCAAAATCATATGAGCATATTTTTTCAACACCCGATTTAAAGTGTGTAGCCTTCATATATAGCTTTTTATCAGTTATTGCGGCATAACGCACCATGCCTTTAATATCAGCACTTGCAACACAGCGAACTGTCAGGTTTTCCTTGCCATTTTTAAGTTCAAGCAAAGCAGAATCCAAATCGCAAATCCATATGTTATCACGAATATCCGCACTAATCCATCTTTGTTCCCTGAAATAATATAGCTTTGTTTCTTCATCACCCCAAGGGTCGAGAATAATTAGCTTATTGCCCTCAGTGGTCTTAACTGTAAATAAGCTATCGCAACCAACTTTTGAAATCAGAGGACAGCGTATAAATGATTTCTTATCCTGTTCTATATCGTAGATATAAGCAAGTGTATCGCATTTTGTCAAAGCCTTATACTGCTTAAAGAAACCTTTGCTTTTTTCATCAGGTGCAGCTGTAAAGATAATATTGTTTGCATCTATTGCCTTACACTCATAAAATCTTCCCGTAAAATTCAGCTTTCTGCGACTAAGTTCCATTCCACTGCGTCTATCAAGCTCAACTACCCATATACTGCTTGAACCGTTTTCAAGCACAAGAAGTATGGTTTCTTCAAATGCAAAAATATGCTGTACAAAAGATGAATCCTCAAGGGTATAGTTTGTAACCAGCCTTTCTCTGCGAGTATCACGATTATATTCGAGTATATAGAGATTACTAAGCTCGCCCTGAAGCTTTTCTTCTGCGTAATATATAAAATCATCGTCAACATAAAAAAGCTGAATCCGTCTTTTCTCAAAAACATTTCTTATATCAACAACTTTCATTTATATCACCTGACTTTCGCTAATCAATAATCAAGAAATTTATCTCTAATTATAAACTTAGGGAACCCTAAAGAAGGATTCCCTAAAGTTTGTTTTATGTTATGCAGCTTTAGAAATTAAAGTGAGATAGAGGAAACCGGCTTATCCTCATAAATTCTCTCGATAGCCTCTGCAAATACAGGAGCAACTGGGAGCATTGTGAACTTATCAAGCATCTTATCCTGTGGTACAGGAATTGTATCAAGAAGAATAAGCTCCTTGATTGGACTTTCCTTAATTCTATCAATAGCAGGACCAGAAAGAACACCATGTGTCGCACCAGCATAAACCTCAATAGCTCCGCCAAGCTCGATTGTAGCCTTAGCAGCGTTGCAGAGTGTACCTGCTGTATCAATCATATCGTCAACAAGAATAACCTTCTTGCCCTTAACATCACCGATAATGTTCATAACTTCACATACATTTGCTCTTGGACGACGCTTATCAATAATAGCAATCGGGCAACCGAGGCGTGTAGCAAAGTTTCTTGCCCTTGTAACAGAACCAAGGTCGGGGGATACAACAACATAATCATCTGGGTTGTCGCCAATCATCTTCTTGAAGTAGTTAGCAAGAAGAGGAGCACCGAGGAGGTGGTCAACAGGAATATTGAAGAAGCCTTGAATCTGTGCAGCGTGAAGGTCCATAGTAAGAAGTCTGTCAGCACCCGCTGTTGTGATAAGGTCAGCAACAAGCTTTGCTGAGATTGGGTCACGAGGCTTGGACTTTCTGTCCTGACGAGCGTAGCCGAAATATGGTACAACGGCTGTAATTCTCGCTGCGGAAGCACGACGCATAGCGTCAATCATAATAAGAAGCTCCATAATATTATCATTAACAGGAGCACATGTTGACTGAACAATAAAGCAGTCTGAACCTCTTACTGATTCATGAAGTGAAACAGCAATTTCGCCGTCGCTGAAGCTTGAAACATCGGACTTGCCGACAGGAATTCCAAGACAAGCAGCTATCTGCTGTGCGACAGGAATATTAGAGTTACAAGTGAAAATCTTGATGTCCTTACCATGAAAATTCATTACTGATAATCCCCCTAAATTTTCTATGAAGTTTTTAATATCTGTTTAAAAACAGACTTCGCCCAAAGCGGGGCGTTTCCAATTAATATTGTAATACTAACTGCGAAAAAAATCAAGTTTTGGAGTATCTTCGCCAAAAAATTGTAAAGACTAACAATAGAACAGCCATATATTAAGTAAAAAAGTAGTAAAAGAGATAGACTTAAACACAAACCCAAGCCCATAAAATTATATTGTCCTAAAAATGCTTAATAATTATATTTCTTTCTATTTGTTATAAGGAATATAACTGTAATCACTAAAGCACAAAACTCTGCACAGGTGATTGAAAGCCATATTCCGTCAAGACCGAGTATCAAAGTCAAAAGCATAACTGACACTATCTGGAACAAAAGCGTTCTCAAGAAAGATATTGCGGCTGAAATAATACCATTATTCAAGGCTGTAAAAAACGCTTTGAAAGCTATATTTTCATAATTTTTTCCTCCCATAAAAAATACGCCCGATTATCCTTCAATAACCGAGCGCACCTGACATCTTATCGACTTCACAATTCCGATTGTTAGTCCTCAGATGACCTATTTTATTTTAAAATTAAGATCTTCTTTTTGCTTTGCGTTTTCTTGTAGAAATAAGAGCTACAATCGCACCCGCAAAGGAAACTACTGCCGCAGATGACAAACCAATAACAAGTGGCATTGCAAAGCTCGGAACCTTATACTTTTCTGAATAATTATAAATTACATAAATATCATTCTCAGTATAGACACCGTTAGCATTGGCTGGTGTTTTAACAAGCTCATAATCATCAAAATTCATAGCCTCTGTTTTATAACTTGATGTGCCGTCAGCCTTGCCTGTCATTACCTTTTTATCTAAGATCTTTCCATCATCACCAATATAAACCGCAGTAACCTTTCCTGAATATATTACACCATCTCCATCAACCCAGCAAGTGCCACGAAGTGAATAGCCCTTGCCTGTTGAACCCTTATCAGTTTTAATACCTTTTTTAGGGTCTTTCATATTTGTGAAGATACAGTATGCTTCACTTGCATCAATAGTAAGAGTATACCAACCATCTTCACTGCTCTTTTTCATTTCTGTACCAGGACTTTTTGCAGATATTATATTACGCTTATCATCGTCATCAAGCGTAAATACATATGCACCGACTTTTTCCCAGCCATTTTTATTATAGTAATTTATAACAAGCTTGTCAGCTTCTTTGGTCTTATAGTAATAAACTACTTCAAGCTCTTCACCAGTAAATGTTCCTGCGGTATTATCAGGAAGCTTTTCAAGGTCAAGCTCAAAACCATCAATAGTCTTTACTGTTGTTGTATAAGCTGTGCCTTCTCTGCCCTCGATAGTAACTGAGCTTGCTATTTCCTGTGCAGCCATACCAAAGGCTTCATCACCTGCTCGCATATACTTGACAGTAACCTTGCCAACTGCACCATCAAATTTATTATAGTAATAAGTTACAGTCTGGTCAGCCTTTGTAAATGTTCCGCTCTCGTTACCACTTACGCTATCAAAATCATATCTAAGATTTAAGGATTCGTCCTTTGAGGTGGTGAACTTACCTCCCTCTTTGCCAGTAATAACCTGAGAACTTATAAGCTCATCTGTTGCCTTATCTTTATATTCGATAGTAACCTTACACTTATCGCTTGTGAGATTGATTTTCTCAAAGCTTGATTTATCAACAAGAATCAAAGCTGAACCTGCATCAACCTTAACTGTATTGCCCTTTACTGTTCCAAGGCTCTTAACACCTGCTGAAGTCTTATTTGCAATAATAGTCCATTCGCTTGGAAGCTTATCACCCTTGAGAGTTACTTCCTTTTTCTCAGTTGAGGAATTGAATATAAGAGCGACCTGTGACCACTCAGATTTAAGTTTCTTTTCTGTATTTGTGAGAGTATATGCAACTAAACCATCGCTATTATTCTCAGCAAATACCATTCTTTCACACGCGCCTGTTGTAGCATCTCTGAATGGTGAGAAAGCCTTTTTGATTTCGATAAGTCCGCTGTAATAAGATACCAAATCACGATATTTTTCAACATTGGACCAACTAAGCATATTTATGCTTGTAGACGATTTATAGCTATTTTCATCACCTTTTTTAGTTCTTGCAAATTCTTCACCAGCCTGCATAAATGTCAAGCCCTGTGAAGTAATATACATAGCACCAGTAAGCTTATTCATATCTACAAGCTCATCATCTCTATCTGTAAAGTTTTGGTCGGTTCTTGCAGATAGTACAAGCTTATCATATAGAGTATAATTATCATGTGCTGAAACATAGCTTACACACTGTGAAGGCTGATTTGCCCAACCACCAGTAGTAGTCTTTGTGTTATTTGCCTGTATGCTGTCTATAACATCACTGTCATTAGTACCCTGCTGTACAAAACCAGTATTAGCCGCAATAAAGACATCGCCCTTAATTGCATCACGAATTTTGTCATTAAATGCACCAATTCTGTTATCAAGCTTATTTATATTACTCTGAACAGCAGTAGCTTGACTTGTTCCAATAGTGCCACCTGTCCAAGGCTCACCATAGAGAATAATTTTCTTTCCGCCATCAAGCTTATCAACAGCCTCACGAATCTTATTCATTGTTGTTACATCGTGTACACCCATAAGGTCAAAGCGGAAACCATCTATATGATATTCCTGAATCCAATAGAGAATAGAATCTATCATATATTTTCTGAACATAGCGTGTTCACTTGCGGTTTCATTTCCACAGCCTGAAGCATCACTAAATGTTCCGTCTTTGTTCATACGATAATAGTAATTAGGAACTGTCTTTTGGAACGAGCTATCCTTTGCAGTGTAAGTATGATTGTAAACGACATCCATAATAACACCGATACCAGCATCATGAAGTGCCTTAATCATTTGCTTGAACTCGTTAATTCTAACATTTCCGTCATAAGGGTCAGAAGAATATGAGCCTTCTGGAACATTATAGTTCTTTGGGTCATAGCCCCAGTTAAAAGCACCGTCCTGAGTTTCGTCAATAGTTGCATAGTCAAAAACAGGCAAAAGCTGAACATGAGTTACACCAAGCTCTTTGAGGTAATCTATACCTGTTGAAATAACGCCTTGACTATTAAGGGTTGTGCCTTTTTCTGTAAATGCAAGATATTTACCCTTATTAGCGTCCGTAACACCTGAATCAGGGCTTATAGAGAAATCACGAACATGAACTTCCCAAACAACCGTATCTGTCGGAGAATCATAGGTTATATGCTTGTCCTTATCCCAGCCGTCAGGGTCTGTCGAATCGAGGTCAACAACCATAGCTCTATTACCATTTACGCCAACAGCCTTGGCATAAATATCACAAGTTTCTTGAGCCTTGCCATCAGTTGTTACAATATATGTGTAGTAGGTATTCTTAATATCTCCAAAAACTGTATAATACCAAATACCATTATCACCTTTAAGCATTTTCAGATTAGAAATGACTCTTGCACCCTGTTCGATGTCACTTCCTGTTGTATAACGCTTAAGGTATACCTTTTCTGCACTTGGTGCCCATACCTTGAAAGTAGTTTTTTCTTTGGTATAGTTAGCACCAAGGTCGTTTCCGTCATAATACTGCTTATCAATCTCGTGAGAGTATTTTTTTTCGGCAGCATATGCCGTATTTGGAACAGTCATTGCTATACCTCCTAATAAAATTGTTGCTGATAACATAGCTGATAAAAGCCTTTTTAACTTTGCCAAGCTAAAACCCCCCAATATAACAAAAAAGCGTGCAAATATATGAAATCTGGATAAACTACATTTCTTTCTACAACTTTTCCTAAAATCATTTTTTAAAGCCTGAACTTTTGCCATACCATATAATTCTATCATATTAAATCGAGATTTCAAGCCGTTTTTTTATTTTTGTTAAACATTTTATTATTTATCTATAAATGTCATATTCGTATAGTAATATATTCATAATAACGCAATTACCTTCGGTGAATTTTACATATTATTTTTATACTTGAAGCCATAAGTTTCTATATAGTATAATAATTTAAAGATATTTTATAAAAAGGAAGTGTCAGTAATGAAGAAAAAACCATTTTCACAAATCAGGCAAATACTCATCAAAACCGCTATGGGAGAAATTAAACCAGAACTCATACTTCGTGGCGGAAAAATTATAAATGTTTTTACAGGCAAGATAAATTCAGGAGATATTCTCATTAAAGATGGCTATATCGCCGCTATCGGAGATTATTCGGAGATATATCCAAGCTCAGAAAACTTTGAAATAGTAAATCTTGACGGAAAATATGTTTCCGCTGGATTTATAAATGCTCATGTTCATGTTGAATCTTCTATGGTTCTGCCAAACACCTATGCTCGTGAGGAGGTTCGTTTTGGCACAACAACTATAATCACCGACCCTCACGAAATAGGAAATGTTGGCGGTATGCCTGCTCTTGAAAGCATACTTCAAATGACCGAAAACCTACCTATAAATTATTTTGTTATGTTACCAAGCTGTGTGCCATCAACACCATTTGAACACGCCGGTGCAGTTTTAACTGCTCATGAACTTATCAAGCTTAAAGATAATCCTCGTGTTCTTGGTCTTGGTGAAATGATGAATGTTCCAGGTGTACTTGGCTGTTCTGAAGATGTTATGAACAAGCTTGATGCCTTTGATAATTACATAATAGATGGACATTCGCCTATGCTTTCAGGAAACTCCCTTTCAGCATATAAAGCCGCAGGAATTATGACCGACCACGAATCAGCCTCATTTAATGAAGCAATAGAAAAGCTTAAGCTTGGGCTTTCCATTCTTGTAAGAGAAGGTTCTGCTGCAAAAAATCTTGAAGATATAATTCGTGGTGTTGTTGATAATTCAATAGATACTAATAATATGGCTTTCTGTACAGATGATAAACACCTAAGCGATGTTTGCAAGGAAGGTACTATCCGCTGTAATATAAAAAAAGCTATTGCACTTGGACTTTCCCCTATCAGTGCATACAAAATGGCAACTATAAATGCCGCAAAAATCTATGGCTTAAAGCATATCGGTGCAGTTGCACCATCATATAAGGCAGATTTAGTTATACTTGATGATATGGAAAATGTCAGCATAACAGAAGTTTATAAAGACGGTATTCCGTTTGAAAGATTGAACTTTGAGCAAAAATTGAATTGCCCTGAATATCTGCTAAATTCAGTAAACTATGCCCCTATTAAAGTTTCAAATCTTGAACTTCCTAAAAGTGATAAATATTCTGTAATAGGAATTATCGACAATCAGATTATCACTAAAAAGCTTGAATACACATATACTGATGCACAAAAAGCGCTTGCAAATGGAGAGCTTCTGAAAATCGCAGTAATAGAGCGTCATCACGCAACAGGAAATATGGGAATAGGTCTTATCAAAGGCTATGGTCTAAAAAATGGTGCAGTTGCCACAACCGTTGGACACGATTCACATAACATAATCGTTGTTGGAGATAATGACAGCGATATGATTCTTGCAGTAGAAGAACTAAAGCGTATTAAAGGCGGATATACTGTTATAAGCAATGGAAAGGTTATCGAATCACTACCACTTATTTTCGGCGGATTGATGAGCGTACTTCCAACAGATGAATTTATTTCACAGCTTGATAAAACAATATCTGCTGCAAGAAATTTAGGTGTAAACAAAAATATCGACCCATTTATAACACTTTCATTTATGGCACTACCAGTAATTCCTGAAATAAGAATAACCGATATGGGAATGGTCGAAGTGTAATTAAGACAATTAAAAGTTCCACTCAAGGCGGCGAGCCGCCGCTCCCAAGACGCAGAATCGCTCGACAAGTCTCGCTCGTAGTGAATTAGGGAAAATTATTGATGCGGTCGAAGAAACTACCGCTTAGCTGACGCACTTATATAAGACAATTAAAAGTTTCGCTCAAGCTTTTTCAAAGACTCGTAGTACAAGGGCAATATTCCTTGTTACTCCCACAAAGAATGACACTTTTTAAATCAATAAAAAACGCAGTAAAGTCAATTTTTGTTTGGCTTTACTGCGTTTTGCTTTTAGCTTTTTAGCTTAGATTACATATGCTTTGGCTCAAAAGAAAGACAATCTGTACATTGCTTAACTGTTGGGTTATTCTCGTGAGTACCTACCTTAATGGTATCAAGAGAACAATAATTAGCTGATTCGCAGTGATTTGAACATTGTGTTACCGTACATTCAATACATCTGTTTGGCTGACAATTACAATCCATTTTTTATTCTCCTCAAATTATAATTTCAAACGACTGCCCGAACCGATTTTTTCGGTCAGCTTTTGTCGTCCTCAATTATCTTAACCAAAACATCTTGCTTTATACAAAAAATTATTCAAAGCTCAATTTTAAATAATCTCCTTAATTTACGGTAGCTATTGCCTCTACTTATATTAAGATAAAAAGCTAATAATAATTTCAGGAGGTGAATTTCTTGACTGAATATCTTTGTCTTAGTGATTTACTTGACTCTGACCTTTCAAGCTATGAATATTTTTGTTCATTACCAGAAAATATAAAACAAAAAATCGAAATGGAGGACGCAAGAAGCTTTTCAGAAATGCAAGCTATTGCAAGACAAGAAAAACAAAAAGGATTTTTATTTTAATTTTCTCTGCTTATGAATATTTTTCCCGAATTTACTCAAAATAATCTAAAAAACACAAGGGAGAATTATTATGGAAATTACAATTTCAAATGTTCATGGCAGAGAAATTATTGATTCACGAGGAAACCCAACAGTTGAGGCAGAAGTTACTCTTATAGACGGTTCATATGGCAGAGCTGCTGTTCCAAGCGGTGCTTCTACTGGAGTTTATGAGGCACACGAACTTCGTGATAATGATAAAATGAGATATGGCGGAAAGGGTGTTCTAACTGCCGTTGAGAATATTAACACTCTTATCTCAAAATCTATTATTGGAATGAATGCACTTAATCAAAGAGCAATCGACAAAGTTCTTAATGCTGAAGATGGTACAGAAAACAAAAGCCATCTTGGTGCTAATGCAATTCTTGCAGTTTCTCTTGCAACAGCTAAAGCTGCCGCAAATTTCATTGATATTCCACTTTTCCGCTATATAGGCGGTGTAAATAGTTATAAATTACCTGTTCCTATGATGAATATTTTGAATGGTGGTGCTCATGCGTCTAATAATATAGATATTCAAGAATTTATGATTATGCCTGTTGGAGCGGACTGTTTTTCTCATGGCCTTAGAATATGCTGTGAAATTTATCATACTCTTGGCAAAGTAATCAAAGAACGTGGAGGCTCAACTGGTGTTGGTGACGAGGGTGGTTATGCACCAAACCTTGAAAGCGATGAAGAGGCTCTCAAACTCATATGTGAGGCTATCCAAGAGGCAGGATATTCAACTGATACTGTAAAAATTGCACTTGATGCTGCCGCAAGCGAATGGTATGCCGAGGGCAGTTACAGACTTCCAAAGCGTGGCACTATACTTTCAAGTGAAAATGTTTCTGAATATTTCGAAGAGCTCTCTGAAAAATATCCGATAATTTCTATCGAAGACCCTCTAAGTGAACACGATTGGAAAGGCTGGACTCATATTACGAAACAGCTTGGAAATAAAATTCAACTTGTCGGTGATGACCTTTTCGTAACAAATACAGAGCGTTTAAAAACTGGCATAGAGCTTGATGCAGGAAATTCAATTCTTATCAAGATGAATCAGATTGGTACTCTTACCGAAACTCTTGATGCCATAGAAACTGCTAAAAAAGCTGGTTATACCACTGTAATTTCCCATCGTTCAGGTGAAACAGAAGATTATACTATTGCAGACTTAGCAGTTGCCGTAAACGCTGGTCAGATTAAAACAGGCGCTCCTTGCCGAAGTGAAAGAGTTGCAAAATATAACAGACTTTTACGAATTGAGCAAAAACTTGGTGCATGTTCCGAATACGGAATATAAAACCTCATAAATCAAAGAGGGCGGAATAAATCCGTCCCTTACATAAAATAAAAGCCTCCGCTTTTTATGGCGGAGGCTCAAATTATATTTGATTTATAAATTACTTAGAAGAAACCTTCTTCTTTGTAAGAACAACTGCTGTAAGAGCTGCTGCTGCAAATACTGCTGCAAGAGCAATAGGTGTTGCAGAATCGCCTGTATTTACGCCGTTCTTACCATCGTTTGAAGGAGTTGTAGGCTGCTTAGACTCTGATGGAGCTGGCTTGCTTGGTTCTTCGCTTGGCTCTGGTACAACTGAAGGCTCACCAGAAGCATCGAATACTACCCAGTTACCTTCCTTATATGTAATAGCAGCACCATCTTCCTTAGCCTCTGCAGATTCTATATTTGGAATATAGATGTTGCCAGCGTTTGTTGTAGCGTCAACCTTAACATCGCTTGTCTGAGCCTTTGGATTCTCTGGAGAATAAGCTACATTTCCTTCTGCATCCTTATCAGGAACGAGGTTATTGAAGATAATCTTTGTTGTTTCGGCATTATACTCGACAGCCCAAACATCTGTACCCTCAATCTGGATAGCTTCCTGTCCTGGCCATGCTGCGTTCTCTTCAGGAGTCCACCAGTAAGCACCAACTTTAGTCCACTTTGATTCGCTATTATCGAAGAAATAATACTTAGGGAGGTTTTCTTCGCCGAGCTGCTCAGCTGCTTTCTTATATGCTTCTGCATACTTACCAGCTGGAACTTCTGGAACTGAAGGCTCCTCTGAAGACTCTGAAGGCTCTGAAGGTATAGGAGCTGGAGCTGCTGGCTCTTCTGTGCCAACATACCATGTGTCAACACCGCCCTTACCTGTACGAGTATCAAAGTAAACTGTTACATCCTTGCCATATTGCTCTTCTGTGAAAGAGCAGTTGTCCTGGCTATTAGCTGTAACACCATCTGCATTAGCTGCACCCCAGCTATAATCCCAACCGCCGTTTGCACGAACCTTATAAGTAGAACTTGCACCCTCTTCAGGAACAGGAACTGATACGGTTGCTGTGTAAAGACCGTCGCCATCTTCATCTGTAAGAGCTACATCGCCTTCCCAGGTATTGAAATCGCCAATAACGCCGTATGTAGCACCCTCTGTCTCAAAATCTTCATAAACAGCTGATGCTGAAGCTGTTGAAGCAACAACTACAGAAGCTACTGTTGCACCTGCAAGAAGAATGCTTAATGCTTTCTTATTCATTTTCATTGTAATTTCCTCCTAATTAAAATATTAGAAATTTTTTGTATTATTGAAATTATGCCTATCAAGTTATAAGCACAATTTCAATTTAGGTTAAATATACCACAATTCTTACAACTTTGCAATAATTTTTCCTAAGTTTTTACCCAAAATCAAATTTTTGTGTTATTTTTACCAAAGTTACACACTTTAGTTTGTGCAACTTCATAGTATTTTAAGACATATTCGAGTTAATTTGACAAGTATAGTGTAATAGATTATAATATTTTTTATTAGCTTTAATAATATTGAAAGGTGGTTTAGGACAACTAAGTCCTGAAATTTATGATAAAATATTGTTCACGCTGTAAAAAAATATTTGACACTGAAAACGATAAGTGCCAGAAATGTGGCAAAAATCTTATTGAAAAGCCCGCCGGAGAATCACCCGTCTGCATAATAACAACGGGCGGTTTTGAGCTTGAGCGTATAAAATCCGCTTTAGAAAGTGAGGGTATCCCTTGTGTAATTAAAGAAGCCGAGGGCAATGTTAATATGAAAATTCTTAACGAGGGTGACCTTTGCGAAAATAATATTATTGTGCCTCTTGCCGCATATAACCACGCTTGCGATGTTCTGATAGGAATAGGTGCAATGAAGCCTGAGGATAATACACTAACTGTTCCTGAAGACATAAAAATTGATGATTTAGACCAAGATATGAGCCCAAGAAAGCGTTTTTGGGTAAGGTTAGCCTCAATAGTCTTGTTTATAATCATTGTCTGGATAGTCATTACTGCAACAGATGCAGGAATCGCTTTATTTAAGAATCTTTTTGGTGCGTAACTAAATCTTTAAAAAAACAATGTTAAAGCACTTTGAGCTAAAAAATTAGTTCAAAGTGCTTTTTATTATTTCTTATTTCCTTTAAATTCTTTTTCAACAATAAGAATTTCTTCTTTTTTAACACATTCTCTGCCATCAAAATCTAATCTTATAACATACGGCATAAAGTCAATCATTCTTAAAAAACTATCACAATTATAGCTATGGTCAAAATAATTCAAAATTGTACTTAAAGCTGTCCCATGTGTACCAAGAATTATTGTATCGTTTGGGTGACTGTCTAAAAGCTCAAATAAGGCTGAAATGTTTCTTTCCTGAACACTTCTAAGCGATTCTCCACCTTCTTCGTGGTAGTCAAAATCCTCCCATCTCTTTCGGAACATTCCAAGATTATTGCCATTAAAGCCTTTTTCACGCTCTCTAAAGCGTTCGTCCGTATCAATACTCAATCTATGGCTTTCTGCACAATGCTTTATTGTATCAATACTCCTTTTATAAGGGCTTGATATTGCATAGGTCAATTTAACATCTTTTAAAGCCTCACAAACTTTTTCACTGTCGGCAATTCCCTCATTCGTAAGTGGTCTGGTCTTGTCATCTGCCCAAGAAAATTCTGGCTGTGCGTGCCTTACAAAATAAACTGTTGCCATATTATTTCTCCTTACTTTTCAAACACTTAAAAACTGTAACCAACATATCCAGCATTAACGCAAAAATTATAATCGTTAAGAAGAATTGTTGAAAGTTCGAGAAAATATTACTCATAAACTGACCATTCTCATCAAAAAGACTTGTCATACTTTTAGAAATATTCGGATTTATAATCTTATCATCTGCAAGCCACCAAATTGCTAATAATGCTGAACTAACATTTGCTATTATGGTTGTTATCATAACTTTTTTGCTGTATCTTCCTTCTATCAGCCTAACTACATCTCTTATAATTCCGACAACACTAAACATAACAATTATATACCAAGTTTGCCTAATTGTTTCAAGATTAAAAATCGGAATAAATTCATTATACATAACAATGCAGAAAATCTGTGGTGCAGTAAGAAATACAACTAAGAATATCACTGATATTCCAATACTAATAATTGAATCTACTTTTGATATTTTTTCATTTTTCTTAGGAACAGAAGGTAAGCTATCCAAATTGCTTGTTGTATCAATTTTAATATCCTTATGGTAGAAAAATGCGAAAAGTGCTGTTACAAAACCAAATGCTACTCCAACACTGATAATTAAATTTGTAATTAAAGATGCAATAAAAGTTGCAGTTGATGATACTACATTTTCTATACTATTACTTTTTGAAAAATCAAAAATTCCTGAAATTATATTAGCAAGAATAATTCCAAAGATTGTACAAATCATAACGATTTTAAGTACATATTTATAAGTAGAGTAATACGGAAAACCTATCAAACATTTTTTATTGTCTGGATTGTATTTTTCATAAAGTTCTTCGGGTGTTCCAAGCTCTGTAAGAACAACTCTTATATCCTTTTCTTCTGGAACAAGCTCTCCACAGCGTTCCACTAACATATCGTCAATCAGTGTTCTAAGTTCGTCAGAAATATCTTTTTGAACCTTTTGTGGCAGTCTTTTAGTAACCGCATAGATATATCTTTCAATCAAATCATTTTTCATTATTATCCTCCAATAATCTATTAACATTTTGTGAAAAGTTATTCCAATGATTAACTACTCTCTCAAGTACAATCAAACCATCATCAGTTATCTTATAGTATTTTCTTGGCTTTGCTTCACTTGTTTCCCACTCACTTTTTAGCAGACCTTGAGATTCAAGACGCCTCATTAAAGGATAAAGTGTATTTGCTTCAATAGGTATACCATTATCCTGAAGTTTTTTGACAAGGTTATATCCATACATTGGTTCTTTTAGCTGACTAAGAACTAAAAGTATCAATGTTCCTCGCCTTAATTCCAAAATAAGACCTGAAACTATTTCATCATGATTCATATGCTTCACCTCACACCTTATTGTGTGTAACTATTATACTGTATATCACACACTATGTCAAGAAAAAAATTTTTCAATACAAAAAAGGCAGAAGCCTAAGCCTCTGCCTTTTATAATATTCAGAAAATAATTATCAGTTTGTGATAGTTCTCTCTGTTTCCTTATCGAAGATATGAATTTTCTCAACATCGAATGCGATTTCGATTGGCTCGCCTGCTTCAGCAGTAGATGATGGGTCAACACGAGCAATAGCAGATTCGCCCTCGATTGTCATATAAACATAGATTTCAGCACCCATAAGTTCTGTAACTTCAACCTGTGCCTCGATGATGTCAGTTGCTCTCTCGAGGAACTCTGGGTCATCGTGAACATCTTCTGGACGGATACCGAGAATAACATCTCTGCCAACAAACTTAGAAAGAATGTTGTTCTTATTCTTAGACTCTGGAAGAGTAATAGTATACTTACCAAATGAAATACCGTAATCTTCACCTGCTCTTACGATAGTAGCATTGATGAAGTTCATTTGAGGAGCACCCATAAATCCTGCAACGAAGAGGTTGCATGGCTTCTCATAGAGGTTTTGTGGTGTATCAACCTGCTGAATGAAGCCGTCCTTCATAACAACGATTCTATCACCCATTGTCATAGCCTCTGTCTGGTCATGTGTAACATAGATAAATGTTGTGCCAAGTCTCTTATGAAGCTTAGAAATCTCTGTTCTCATCTGAGTACGGAGCTTAGCATCGAGGTTTGAAAGCGGTTCATCAAGGAGGAAGACCTTAGGGTCACGAACGATAGCACGACCAAGAGCAACACGCTGTCTCTGACCACCTGAAAGAGCCTTCGGCTTTCTTTCGAGAAGGTGAGAGATATCAAGAATACGAGCAGCCTCTTCAACTCTTCTTCTCATTTCCTCCTTTGGAGTCTTTCTGAGCTTAAGACCGAAAGCCATGTTATCAAAAACAGTCATATGAGGATAAAGAGCGTAGTTCTGGAAAACCATTGCAATATCTCTGTCCTTAGGTGAGATGTCATTAGAAAGGACATCACCGATATAAAGCTCGCCCTTACTGATTTCTTCAAGACCTGCAATCATACGGAGAGTAGTTGACTTACCACAGCCTGAAGGTCCAACAAAGATAATAAATTCTTTATCTTCGATTTCGAGGTTGAAGTCGCTAACAGCTACAACATTACCGTCATAAACCTTATATACATTTCTTAGTGATAAACTTGCCATAATTTGCTTCCTCCTGTGGATAACCCGATTTAATTCAATAATAATATAATAACAGATTTGCAAAAAGAATGGTATTCATTTTTTTACTAAATCTAAGATGTTCAGTTTATGTATATTGCCCAAAAACAAAAAAAAGGCTGTCTTTTTGTACTAACTGCATAGTTGCTTTTGTACAATTTGTATAATATTATTTTTAGAACCATTTTTTATATTCTAATGACTTAAAATTAAAATATCCTAAAGAATCTTTTCTCTGCTCAAAGCTTGATTAATTTCTTCTGAAGAAAGTTCTCTTGCTTCTCCAGACGAAAGCTTATCATCAAGCAAAAGACCACCAATTCTAAGTCTTTTAAGCTCTAAAACCTCAGTCCCAACTGCATGAAACATTCTCTTAATCTGATGAAACTTGCCCTCACAAATTTCTACAAGAGCAGTATTTTTACCAATAATCTTCATATCTGCCGGCAGAAAATCATCTCCGCCCTCGCTTATACCTGCCCTAAATTTTTCAACATCATTCTCTGCAAGCTTTCTGTCAACAACCGCTTCATATAGCTTATTGACATGGCTTTTCGGTGCAAGCAGCTTATGCGAAAATTCGCCGTCATCTGTAATTATCAGCAAACCCTCTGTGTTTCTGTCAAGCCTACCCGCAGGAAATAAATCTTTGCGTCTGAGTTCAGGTGGAAGCAGGTCAAGCACAGTCTTTTCTCTGCTATCTCTGCTTGCCGAAACAACTCCTTTCGGCTTATTTAACATTATATATATGTAACGCTTATATAGAATTGGTTCATCATCAAGAGTAATTTCGCAATTTTCTGGGTCAAATTTATCTTCAGACCTTGCAACAATTTTCCCATCAACCTTTATTCTTCCTTGCTTTATAAGCATTTTTATTTCTTTTCGACTTGCAATCTCTTGTGATGACAGAATTTTATCTATTCTTAAAAGAGCCATACAAAATCCCCTTTCTGATAGATTTTAACATATCAATTTTATTACTGCAAGATTCTTTTTTATTATTTGACAAGCAATTATAAATAATAGTATAATTCAAACAATATCAATTAAATTAGGCTGATTTTATAAATAAAAGTAAAATCAAAAATATATTGAAGTTATAAGCTATATAGCTTTTTGTACTGATTCTTAACGAAAACTTAATACTTTGCTTTTAGAAAGCACCATTGATATATCTTAATAAAGACAAAAAATATCCTCCCTATCTTTGGGATAAATCAGGAGAAAAACAATGAGTCTTACGGTTTCAATCTGTGTAATTGCGTATAATGAAGAAAATACAATTTCTGGTATACTTTCGGATATTCTCTATCAGACATATCCTCATAAGCTTACTCAAATAGTTCTTGTTAATTCACGCTCAGAGGATAACACCCAGAAAATAATGGAGCAATTTGCCAATTCAAACAGCAAAAATTATATAAGCATAGATATTCTTGAAAACAATAAGCGTTCACAGGCATCAGGCTGGAACACTGCTCTTAAAAAAGCTATTGGTGATGTTATAATCAGAGTAGACGCTCACGCATCTATTCCAAAAGATTTTATTGAAAAAAATATAAATGTTATTGAAAGTGGCGAAAATATAAGTGGGGGTTCAAGACCTAATATTATAATAGACCCTACGCCAATGAAAGAAACCTTGCTTCTCGCAGAAAGCTCTATGTTTGGCAGCTCAATAGCTTCATATCGCAGAGAAAGCAACAAAAAACAATATGTAGATTCTATGTTTCATGCCGCATATAGGAGAGAAGTCTTTGAAAATGTTGGCGGCTTTGATGAAACTCTTGGCAGAACAGAAGACAACGAGCTACATTACCGTATGCGTCAGGCTGGATATAAATTTTGTCTTTCTCCTGATATAATCTCATATCAGCACACAAGAACAACACTTAAAAAAATGCTGGCACAGAAATTCGGAAACGGCAGATGGATAGGCTTAACTCTTGGAGTTTGTCCAAAATGTCTTTCTGTTTTTCATTTTGTGCCATTTTGTTTTGTATTAGCAATAATAGGTTGTGTAGCATTAAATATAATAGGTACAGTATGTGGATTTGGAATTTTAAAGCTGCCTTTATATATTCTTGGAATAACCTATCTCTTAGCTGACCTTGTTATGACTATTACAGCTGTTATTTCAGCAAAGAAACATCTTAGCGAATTAATTTTGCCATTTATTTTTCCTATGCTTCATATAGCCTATGGACTTGGAACCGTTGTAGGAATATTTCAAATGCCATTCTGGTTAAAGAAAAGGGATAAAAATTCTAAACAAAACATTGAAAATGTAAGTATTGAAATGAAAAAAATAAGCAAAAACTAAAATTGGACATTTCGTTTTTTAAATATATGTAAAATTAACTTTAATTTGTACCGAATATTATATTTAAATGTATCATAATTTTAGCATTTTGATTATTATTTATAAAAATTTTATAAAATTTTGTAATATCTATTGAAAATTCCGAAAAAATTTAGTATAGTTAAATAGATGAGTAAATTTGAAAGCGGTGATATTTTATGCAGTGTCCTGAATGCGGTAGCGAGTGGAAAGCAAGCAATCGCATAGATCTCATACAGCGTTGCCCTTTCTGCGGTGCAAGCCTTGAAAAAGAAGCTCCACGACCAATCACATTTACTAACGCTAAGGAAGGCGTTCGCTATATTGTCGATAATTTCGGCAGTGATGTAATTGTTGATAATGAACAATTTACAAAGCTTCTCAACAAGTTTATGCCTAAGCTCAAGCAGGAAAGAAAAGTAATTGTCGAAGCAATGAACGAAGGAGTCTGCACTACATTATATGATGTGACAGACCAAAGTGAAATTGATAAGTGCATTGCAATTCTCCAGTCAATCAAAATCTTGACACAAGATGCCTGCATGGCTGAAAAATGGGCATGCTATGCCGTAGAAACTATCGTATACGCTCTCGGATGGAGTGTCCCTATGTTTGGAATCACTCCAAATATTCATATGTATCAAATTCCTGAAACAGTAAGTCACCCTTGGAATCAAGAAAATCCAAATGAAGTTTGGGTTCAACCGAACCAAGTTTGGGTTAATCCTGTTGAAAGCAATGGTGACGCTTGGGATAGTCAAAAGCAAGATGTCATAGAGGTATCAGAAGAAGAACTTAACAAGCCTTCTGAAAAAAATCAAATTCCTGTTTATGACACTCATATATTTGAACAACCATCCGAAAATGATAAATCTGTCGAACCACAAGCTGAGAAATCAAATGAACCAGTTGTCGAATCTCCTGTTATCGAGCCTCCTACAGAAGAAGCTCAAGAACCAGTTGTCGAATCTCCTGTTATCGAGCCTCCTGTAGAAGAAGCTCAAGAACCAGTTGTCGAATCTCCGGTTATCGAGCCTCCTGTAGAAGAAGCTCAAGAACCAGTTGTCGAGTCTCCTGTTATCGAGCCTCCTACAGAAGAAGCTCAAGAACCAGTTATCGAATCTCCTGTTATCGAGCCTCCTACAGAAGAAGCTCAAGAACCAGTTATCGAATCTCCTGTTATCGAGCCTCCTACAGAAGAAGCTCAAGAACCAGTTATCGAATCTCCTGTTATCGAGCCTCCTACAGAAGAAGCTCAAGAACCAGTTATCGAGTCTCCTGTCTTCGAGCCTCCTACAGAAGAAGCTCAAGAACCAGTTATCGAGTCTCCTGTCTTCGAGCCTCCTACAGAAGAAGCTCAAGAACCAGTTATCGAGTCTCCTGTCTTCGAGCCTCCTACAGAAGAAGCTCAAGAACCAGTTATCGAATCTCCTGTTATCGAGCCTCCTACAGAAGAAGTTCAAGAACCAGTTATCGAACCTGTAGATGACAAAACTTCTGTTGCTGAACAAGTAAATGAAGAAAATCAGCAAAATAATGCTCCTCAACAGCCACCATTTGGTCAAGCACCTGAGCAACAGTATAATAATCCATGGGGTATGCCACATCAACAAGGTGCTGAGGGTCAACAACCACCTTATAATCCTTGGGTTTATGGTCCTTATGGTATGCCACCTCAACAAGGTGCTGAGGGTCAGCAACTTCCTTATAATCCTTGGGCTTATGGTCCTTATGGTATGCCACCTCAACAAGGTACTGATGGTCAGCAACCTCCTTATAATCCTTGGGCTTATGGTCCTTATGGTATGCCACCTCAACAAGGTGCTGAGGGTCAGCAACCTCCTTATAACCCTTGGGTCTATGGTCCTTGGGGTATGCCACCTCAACAAGGTATTGATGGTCAACAACCACCTTATAATCCTTGGGGTGTTTCGCCTCAGCCTAATGCTCATCAATCTACTGAAGAAGCAAATCATAAGGTTGAAAAAGAACCTGAACCACCAACAGTCGAAAAAGAGGCTGAGCCAGCTGTTGAAACAACGCAAGAACCAGAAGCTCCATTCATTCCACAGCCAGAATCAGCAGCTAAGAAAAATGATATTGATATAGACCAATATATGGATGCTCCTTGGGCTGTACATAATAGAGAAAATAATAGAGAAACTGATGTTAAGCCTATTGATATTCCAACAAATTCAACAGGCACAACAGACCGTACAAACGGTTTTAGCGTTTCAAATGAAGCATTACAGCAAGACGCTCCAATTTCTTCTGAACAATCAGCTCAGACATCAACAGAAAGTCATGAGCCTATTCATAAAGTTGATTTTTCTTCATTGAATATAACCCCATCTAATGAGCCTATTTCTAAGCCATCAATGGAAAATACACCTGTTGTTGAAATTCCCCAGCCTGAGGCAAATGCTTCTCCAGCTGAAAATTCTGCAGCAGAAGAGGTTGCAGTAAATATTCCGGAGCCAAGTGCTCCTGAAACCTCAAGCAGCACTAATGAAGTATTCACAAAAGAAGATGCTAAGAAGTTCACTCTCAATCATGTTCAGATTCCTGAAGGTGTTATCCGTATTGATAATGAAGCCTTTAAAGATAACCAAAAGATTGAAGCTGTTGTACTTCCAACATCTCTTAAAGAAATCGGAGATAGTGCATTTGAGTGTTGTAGTAAGCTTCTTACAATCAATATTCCTGAAAATGTAACTGATATAGGAAAATGTGCATTTAAAGGTTGTTCCTCAATTACATCTATTAAACTTCCTGATAGCATAACAAGAATCAATGCAGAATGCTTTGCTGGCTGCGAAAAACTTAAAGATTTCAAGATACCATCATCAGTAAGTCATATAAGCAGACATTCATTTATGAATTGTGCAAGTATTGTTGATATTGAAATTCCTGATGGAATTCATGGTCTTGCCGAAAATATTTTCAGCGGTTGTAAGTCACTTCAGACAATAAAAGTTCCTGATAGCGTATCTCAGATACATAAGAACTGCTTTAGCTGGTGTGAATCTCTCACAACAATCAATCTTCCTGAGGCTATCACAGAAATTGCTCCTGGCTCATTCACAGGTTGTGAAAAGCTTAAAACTCTTGATATTCCATCAAGAGTTACAAAAATTGGTTATGGTGCATTCAGTAAGTGTACTGGACTTAAATCACTCACACTTCCTGATACTATTACAGAAATCGAAGAGAACGCATTTCTCGGTTGTCGTGCTCTTGTTGTTTATTGTTCTTCGGAGAACGCTTATATTAAGAGATATTGCAGACTCAATCGTATAAGATGTAAGAGCAGTACTTAAACTAAAATACTTAAAAGCCTCTCAAGTAAATGGGAGGCTTTTTTCTTTAAAATAATATCGCTTAAAATGTTCAAAATCAAGCTAATATATACGCTATTCATTACCTTACACAAAATTTTCTATGAAAATTCTTTTAAAAGGTTGATTTTTTTCTTATTTTTGTGTAAAATGTATAGAGAGATTTTATATTATCGGGCGATAATTCATACGAACTAATTAAACACAAAGTGAGGTATAAATATGTCTAACAGACTTTTTCAAGGCGTTATCCACCAAATGAGAGACACCATCGACCGTGCCATAGGAGTTATTGATGAAACATCTGTCGTTATCGCTTGTAGCGAGCTTGGTAAAATCGGCGAAGTAAACGAAAATATCACAACAGATATGCTCTCCTCCGCTACACCTTTCGTACTTAATGGCTATACTTATAAGCCTTTCGGCAGTAAGCCAAGATGTGAATATGCTGTTTTTGTAGCAGGCAATGATGACCTTGCACAAAAATATGCAATGCTTCTTGCTATATCTCTTGGAAGCATAAAGCAATACTATGATGAAAAATATGACCGTGGCAATTTTATTAAGAATGTCATACTTGACAATATTCTGCCTGGTGATATATATTTAAAGGCAAAAGAACTTCGTTTCAATTCCGAAGTTACTCGTGTATGCTTCGGCATCAAGATTATCTCTAAGAACGATATTTCTGCTTACGATGTCATTCAAAACCTCTTCCCTGATAAAAGCAAAGATTTCGTTATCAATATCAACGAATCTGATATAGCACTTGTCAAAGAAATTAAGTCAGAAACAGATTCTAAAGACCTTGAGAAGCTCGCAAGCTCTATTGTAGATACTCTTTCTGGCGAATTTTACACACATTGTGTTATCGGTATAGGAACTCCTGTTGAGGGCATTAAGGACCTTGCTCGTTCCTATAAAGAGGCACAAATCGCTCTTGAGGTTGGTAAGGTATTCGATACAGAAAAGACTATTGTAAGCTATGATAATCTCGGTATCGCTCGTCTTGTCTATCAGCTTCCAACTACACTCTGCGATATGTTCCTTAAAGAAGTTTTCAAGCGTGGCTCTATTGAATCTCTCGACCAAGAAACTCTCTTTACAATTCAGCGTTTCTTCGAGAATAACCTCAATGTTTCTGAAACATCAAGAAAGCTTTTTGTTCACCGAAATACTCTTGTTTATCGTCTTGAGAAAATTAAAAAGCTTACCGGTCTTGACCTCAGAGAATTTGAAGATGCTATCGTATTTAAAGTAGCACTTATGGTTAAGAAATATCTTTCATCTAATCCAATCAAATACTAATTCATAAACATAAACATTACAAACTCAAGAATAAAGTTGTCTTGTAGCTGGCAGTTTTCTGCCTCTATAAGGCGACTTCTTGGTTTATATAGGGGTTGAATTTTTATTGATACTATACAAATATCAAAAAATATAATAATATATTACATTGATATTGTATAAGTAATATTTCAATATTAAATTTTCTTATCATTTACTAAAAGAAAGGTCTTGTCTATGATTCATTTTAAAAATGTATCTAAGGTATATTCAACAGGCACAAAAGCACTCGACAATGTAAGCTTAGATATAAATAAGGGCGAGTTCGTCTTTATAGTTGGACCATCAGGAGCAGGAAAAAGTACATTTTTAAAGCTCATTATGCGTGAAGAAGCCACCACAGAGGGTGAAATTTCTGTCAACGGCTATAATCTTGTCAAAATCAAAAAACGCAAGATTCCATATCTTCGCAGAACTATGGGAATAGTTTTTCAAGATTTCAGGCTTATAGAAAAAATCTCTGTTTTCGATAATGTTGCCTTTGCTATGAGAGTAATCGGCATTTCAGAAAAATCTGTGCGTAAGCGTGTAGAATATATTCTTGGTCTTGTCGGACTTTCAGAAAAAGCTGATAGCAAGCCAAGTGAGCTTTCAGGCGGCGAGCAACAGCGTGTCAGCCTTGCAAGAGCATTGGTAAATAATCCCGAACTTATAATTGCGGACGAGCCTACTGGAAATATCGACCCTGAGCTTTCATATGAAATTATGGAGCTTCTTGTTGAGATAAATAAGCGTGGCACAACGGTTTTAATTGTCACACATGAACATAACCTCGTAAATGAATTCGGCGGAAGAATTATTAAAATCAATGGTGGAAAAATCGTTGGGGATTATATTCGGGAGGTGGAGCAATGAAATTCAAAAGTTCAGGCTATCTCATAAAGGAAGGCATAAAAAGCATCTGGAATAACCGAATGATGTCGCTTGCAAGTATAGGTGTTCTTATTTCTTGCCTTTTGATTACTGGTGCGGCTGTTGTTACATCTATGAACGCATCAAGCCTTATATCATCTATTGGTGATACCAATATGATTACTGTATATCTCGACCCACAGATTTCTGATGTTGACGCTCTTAAGCTCGGAGCTAAATTCGATTTACTTGATAATGTTAAATCAAGCGAATTTTATTCAAAATCAAAAGCTATTGAAGATTATCACCAAATGCTTGGCGATGATATTTATGCAAATATGCAAGGCGAAGATAATCCCTTGCCACACGCATATAAAGTGAGTTTAGAAGATTTCTCAAAATACGAAGAAACTGTTAAAGAGCTTAAAAAAATTGATGGTGTATATCAAATAAGCAATCGTAGTGATATTGCAAGAAAGCTTACTAAGCTAAATACACTTGTAACATACATAGGCATAGCCGCTGTAATAGTTTTGGGCTTAGTTACACTTTTCATCATCTCAAATACGGTTAGAATGACAATGTATTCAAGACGCTTTGAGATTAGCATAATGAAATCTGTTGGTGCAACAAATTCATTTGTACGAATACCATTCTTAGTTGAAGGTATGGTTATAGGTCTTATTTCAGGAATTATCTCATCTATTGTTATGATTGCTCTATATGACCCAATATTAGAGGCTATTCGTAGTATTGCATCTGTTGTTTATAAAGCAAGTATTCCTATATCCGATATTTGGATATATATTGTTCTTGCATTCTTAGGCTCTGCTGTTCTTATAGGTGCTTTGGGAAGCTTTATATCTGTTTCAAAATACCTCAAAAAGGAAGGAGGAGAGATTCTTGGCTGGTAAAAAATTTAAAAAAATCTTATCAATTACTGCTTCAATACTAACTATGACTCTTATTCTTTCACAATCTACATTTGCGTTTGATGCTGAATCTAACAAAAATGAACAGGCTGCCTTACAAAAGCAAGCAGAACAATATGAAAGAACACTCAAAAAAACTCGCAATGATATTTCCGAAAAGCAAGCATATGCAAAAGCTCTTCAAGGAAAAATCGAAACCCTTAGCAAACAAATAAAGCTCAGCAATGAAAAAATTGATGCACTTAACAAAAGTATTAAAGAAAAGCAAAATGAAATTGATAAGAAACTCTCTAAAATTGAAAGCAAAATGACTCAGCTTCGTGCAAGACTTCGTGCGATTTATATAGCTGGAGATACCTCATCTTTGGAAATAATTCTTGGAGCAAAGGATTTCTCCGATTTTATAGACAAGGCTGAGCTTGTTGAAAGTATTTCCTCTTATGACAGCAATTTAATCAATGAGCTTAAATCAGAGATGTCAACAATAAGCGGACAGCAAAAATCCTTAAGAGCAGAAAAAAAATCTGTTGAAAAGGAAAAGAAATCTCTTGAAAACCAAAAAAGCGAAATCAATAAACTTTCTGAAGAAAATAGCACTATTATTGCTGAACTTCAAGGCGTAGAAAGTGCAACTCTTGATTCAATCGGAGAAAATAAAGAAAGCCAAGCTGCACTCGAAAAAGAGCTTAAAGAGTATTTCGAGCAACAGAAAAAACAAGCCGAGGAAAATGCCAAAAAGCAAAACTCCAATAATGCTAAACCATCTACAAACAGCAATAAGAATAACACTTCTAATAATACCAGTAGTAGCAATAACAATACAAATAATACTAAGCCTGATGATAACAGCAATAATAACAATCCAACAACTACACCAAGTTCTGGCGAATATGTATGGCCATGCCCAGGATTCTATTATCTAATATCTACATTTGATGAAAATCGAGGTTCAAGTAATCACGGTGCATTAGATATAGCTGGTGGCGGAATTTACGGTGCTCAGGTTATAGCTGCAAGAGAAGGTACAGTCGTTTCATCATTCAGTGGCTGTACCCACGATTATGGTAAAAGCTCCTCCTGTGGTTGTGGAGGCGGTTATGGCAACTATGTAGTAATAGAGCACAGTGATGGTAAAACAAGCTTATATGGTCATTTATCAGCGGTTTATGTAAACTATGGCGACTATGTAAGTGCAGGTCAACTTATCGGTCGTGTAGGTTCGACAGGCTATTCAACAGGACCACATCTACATTTTGAAACAAAATATTCAACCATATGGGACCATTCTCAACGCTATAATCCACTCGATGAATATCCTGGATTATTTTAACTCAAAGCTTTAATAAAAGTATATAAATTAAAACCTCCGTAACTCGTGATTTGAGTTGCGGAGGTTTTCTGATTTAAAATGTTATCTTTATTTCTGTACCAAAGCCTTCAGAGCTTTTCAGTTCTATTTTAGCGTCATAAAGCTCACATATATGCTTAACTATCGCTAAACCTAAGCCCGTTCCTCCCCTTTCTTTAGAACGACTTTTATCGACACGATAAAATCTTTCAAAAATCCTTGCTCTATGTTCGGGCGGAATACCTATTCCCGTATCCTTAACATCAATAAATCCATCGCCAACTGTAATATCTACCTTACCGTCTTTATCACGATTATACCTTACGGCATTATCGCAAAGATTCTGGACAAGCTCTGTAAGCAAGGTTATGTTTCCTCGCATAATATATTCTTCACCACTTACTCTAACCACTACACCCTGTCTTTCTGCCTGAACTGCAATATCATCAGCACATTTCTGGGCGATAGTAAGCAGATTCACTGTTTCCTTTCGTATAGCCTCAGCTTTTTGGCTATTATCAAGCCTTGAGAGAAGAATAATATCACTGATAAGTGATAAAAGCCTTGCAGATTCCTTGCGGATTCTACCAGCAAAATTCTTTATATCTTCCTCTTTTACAATTCCTGCCTCTATCATTTCCGCATAACCAGAAATAGATGTAAGTGGAGTTTTAAGCTCATGAGAAACATTAGCTGTAAATTCCTGCCTCATACTTTCCATTTCTTTCTTTTCGGTAATATCTATAATAAGGCAGATAACACCAATCTGTTCTCCCTGAGATGCAACCGGATTCGCAATCATTTGATATATTCTTCCGTTAAGCATAAGCTCAAGAGAACTATTTTCGCCATCAAGAGCTTTATCAACGCAATCATTTACATCTTTATCCCTTGAAATATAAAGCAAGCTGTCGTGTTTAAGAGTTACATCACCAACATTAAATATTCTTTTTGTAGCTTCATTCATAAGGAGGATATTTTTATCGAGGTCAAGTAAAATCATTCCCTCTGACATATTTTGAATAATAGCTGCAACCTTGTTTTTTTCTCTTTCAACCTTGCCAAGCTGATAACGAATTTCTCGTTTTTGTGCAATGATTTCAGTAATAAATGGAGATAATTCAGGGTAAATATCGTCTGCGTCAATGTCCGTTCCAATATCGTCAACGCTTTCTGAAAGCTTTGTAATAGGATTGATAATTTTCTTTGTAAGAAAGAAACCTATTGCCAGCGACATAATCAAAAGCATTATAAATATCAGAATCATATATGGAAGTATACTCGTAAATACGCTATTCAGTGCATCAGCGTCTTTTGCAACTCTAAGTATATTTCCATTAGAAAGCTTCATTGCGTAATAATATGTATTTGTGCGAGTGGTTTCCGAATATCTTGAGGAATAGCCTTCGCCATCTTGCAAGGCATCTTTAATCTCCGAGCGTTCAAGATGATTTTCATCACTTTTCTTTTCGCTATCGAAAATAACATTTCCGTCAGCCTTTATAAGAGTAATTCTTATTTGACCTTTTGCAAAGTCTTTCAGATTATTATCATCTGTAATATAATCATAGCTTGTCGCAATAAGCTGTGCATAAGTCTTTAGGTCAGCATTAACCTGATTCTGAAAAGCATTAAAAAATACTAACCATGTAATAAGCGAAACCAAAATAGCTGTAACAAGTCCCATTATAAAAAGGTGAGTATTTATTTTTCCTTCCATAAAATCACCGCCCACTAATTTTTATCTTTCTAAATATAACGGGAAACCCTCAAAGCAAGGATTTCCCGTTAGCCGTTTCTAATTATCATTCAATTATATGAATAAAGCTAATTATTCACCAAGCTTATATCCAACATTTCTAATGGTTTTAATGACAGAACCACTTTCTCCCAGCTTTTGTCTTAAAGTTTTTATATGCATATCAACAGTTCGGCTTTCGCCTTCATATTCAAAGCCCCAAACCTTATTCATTATTTTTTCTCTTGTAAGGACAATACCTTTATTCATTATAAGAAATTTCAAAAGCTCATATTCCTTAAAGGTTAGTTCTCTATGCTCTCCATCAACTGTAACAATATGCTTTTCATCATCAATATTGATATTCTGATAGCTTATTCCGCCAGACTGCTGTTGCTTTTCTGTTCGGCGTAAAAGAGCCTTAACACGAGAAACTAACTCCATAACGCCAAAAGGCTTTGCTATATAGTCATCTGCACCCATATCAAGTCCCTTAACGGTATCAAGCTCAGTTGATTTAGCCGTTACCAATATAACAGGAATATTCTTTGTCTTATCATCAGCACGAAGCTTTTTAAGGATAGAGAGCCCATCCTCATCAGGCAACATAATATCAAGAATTAGCATAGAAGGCTGTTTTTCAAGACAGCTTTCAAAAACTCCTTTTCCCGAATCAAATTGCACTATATCATAACCGCTATTTTTGAGAGCATAGCTTTCAAGCTCTCTTATATCTGTATCGTCCTCAACAACATAAATAATCAATTACTGTCATGCTCCTCGTGATGACCTACTATTGAGAAAATAACCCAGTCTGCAAGATTAACTGCATGGTCGCCTATTCTCTCAAAATATTTAGCCACCATAATAAGGTCTATTGCCTGTTCGCCGTTATTTACATCTTCTCTTATAAGCTCAATAAGGTCATTTTTTATTGTTACGAAAAGGTTGTCTACAATATCATCTCTTGCAAAAACTGAACGAGCAAGCTCCAAATCTCTCTTAACAAAAGCATCTACACTTGTTGTAACCATTTCGATAGTAGCCTTAGCCATCTGTTCGATATGGTCAAGTCGCTTGATATACTGTGTTTTAGACATAAGAATTGTCAGCTCAGAAATATCTGCCGCCTGGTCACCTATACGCTCCATATCAGTAATCATTTTGATTGCAGAGGAAATAAGTCTTAGGTCAGACGCAACAGGCTGCTGCTGAAGTAAAAGCTTAAGACAAATATTTTCGACTTCCTTTTCTTTTTGGTCAATCTCTCTATCGAACTCTACATTCTCCTTTGCGATTTCGATATTTTGATTGATAAGTCCCTTATACGCTCTTGCAATAGCCGTTTCAATAAGAGAACCCATTTCTATAAGCTCATTATTAAGCTTTCTAAGCTGCATATCGAAACTGTTTCTCATTATCCGAACCTCCCCGTAATATAATCCTCTGTTCTTTTGTCTTGCGGAGTAGAAAATAATTTCTCTGTTTCGTCATACTCAACAACCTCACCAAGAAGGAAAAAGGCTGTTTTATCGGAGATACGGGCGGCTTGTTGCATATTATGCGTAACCATAATGATAGTATACTCGTTTTTCAACTCCATTGCAAGGTCTTCTATCTTTGAAGTCGAAATCGGGTCTAAGGCACTCGTTGGCTCGTCCATAAGCAAAACATCGGGTTTAACAGCTAAAGCTCTTGCTATACAAAGTCTTTGTTGCTGACCACCAGAAAGTCCCAAAGCACTTTTCTTGAGCCTGTCCTTGAGTTCGTCCCAAATAGCCGCATTTTTAAGTGAAGTTTCAACAATCTCATCAAGCTGTGCCTTAGAGCGAATACCATGTGTACGAGGTCCGTAAGCGATATTATCATAAATACTCATCGGGAATGGATTAGGCTTTTGGAAAACCATTCCTACTCTTTTTCTAAGGATATTAACATCCATATCGCCGAAAATATCTTCTCCGTCAAGAAGAATATCGCCTGTAATCTTACAGCCCTCAACAAGGTCATTCATTCTGTTTAAGGATTTAAGCAAAGTAGATTTACCACAGCCAGAAGGTCCGATAAATGCGGTAATCTCTTTTTCTTTCATTTTTAGATTAATATTTTTCAAAGCGTGAAACTTACTATAATATAAATCAACGCCCTCAACAACAATTTTATCCTTTTTATTTGACATAATGCCACGCCTTTCCAATTATTTCTTGGTAATTTTCTTAGCTACTACACTTGAGAGCCAGTTAATTAAAAGTACAAGTACAAGAAGTACAACTGCTGTTGCATATGCCTGATTAGTATGCAAGCCCTCATTAGAGAGGTTATACATATGAACTGCAAGCGTTCTTGTCGAGGACATAAGGTTCTTCGGATAATCTGCGACTGCACCGGCTGTATAGATAAGAGCCGCAGTTTCACCGACAACACGACCGATAGCAAGGATAACACCTGCAAGAATACCAGGAACAGCCGATGGCAAAACAATCTTAAAAACTGTTCTAAGCTTACCGGCACCAAGTCCAAAGCTACCCTCACGATATGAGTCAGGCACAGAGAGCAATGCTTCTTCTGTTGTTCTCATAATAAGTGGAAGAATCATAATCGCAACTGTAAATGAACCTGCAAGAAGTGAATATCCCCAATGCAATGCTTCTACAAAGAAAAGCATACCAAACAAACCATATACAATAGACGGTATACCTTGAAGTGTTTCAGCTGCTGTACGAACAATCGAAACAAGCTTATTACCACGCTTTGCATATTCTACAAGATATATTGCCGAAAAAATTCCAAGCGGAACAGCAACTATAAGTGAAAGCAAGGTCATAAGAATGGTATTTACAAGTGCTGGAACAAGTGAACAGTTATCAGAAGTATACTTCAGCGAGAATATATCCGCATTTATATAAGGAATACCCATTACAAGAATATATCCTATAAGAAAGATAACTGTTGCCATAGTTGCAATAGCCGCAAGCCATACAAGAAGATAAAGTATGAGTGAAGTAGGGTGATTTTTATATTGCTTAAGCTTCTGAACAAAAGTCTGAACATTTCTTGCCTGAATCTTATCTACATCAATATCATTGCTTTTGTTAGTTTCAATAACATTTTCAGCCATCATTCAGACCTCCTTTTTACTACTGAGAGAAGAGCGTTTATGAGAAGAATAAGTACAAAGAGTACAACGCCTGTTGCAATAAGTGCCTCACGATGCAAGCCAGATGCGTAACCCATTTCCATAACAATATTTGTTGTAAGAGTTCTTACGCCACTCAAAACACTATCAGGAATAATTGCCTGATTACCTGCAACAAGGATAACAGCCATTGTTTCACCTATTGCTCTGCCTATTCCAAGAACGATACCTGCGAGGATACCTGATTTTGCAGCAGGTAATATTACTCTGAAAACTGTTCTTTCGTGAGTTGCACCCAAACCAAGTGAACCCTCATAATAGCTATCAGGAACAGCTCTTATGGCACTTTCAGAAACAGTAATGATAGTGGGGAGAATCATAATTCCGAGAAGAATAGAGGCGGTAAGTATACTACCTGTTCCATTTCCGCCAATATTATCACGAATAAACGGTACAAGAACAACCAAGCCAAAGAAACCATAAACAACTGATGGAATACCTGCAAGAAGCTCAACTGCTGGCTTTAATACTTTATATATATGTTTAGGGCAGAATTTTGCAAGATAAACCGCTGTAAGAAGTCCAATTGGCACACCTACTACCAAAGCACCTGCTGTTACATATATAGAGCCAAGAATCATTGGGAAGATACCATATTCTGCTGGTTCATTTGATGGTGTCCAAGTAGAACCACCGATAAAATTAAATATTCCAATTTTAGCCATTGCAGGAACACCATTTGCAAAGAGAAATATGCAAATCAGGGCAACCGCCGCAATCGACACAAGTGCTGCTATGAAGAACACCACTTTCATAATTTGTTCTTTATATTTTACCATTTTATAACCACCTTGTTGTTAAGGACGGCGTTTATGCCGTTTAGCGTGATACACAGCTGCTCTCTTTGACACTGTGAATCATTCCTGTATGTTTCAAAATAATTTTTACATAGGTATGGAACGGCAATTTCTGTTGCCGTTCCCACCTAAATAGCTTTATTTATCTTTGATTACTTCAATTCCCAAGTTGTGATTGAACCGTCATAAAGTCCCTTGATTTGGTCAAGTGTAAGGTTATCTGTTGGGTTTGAAGTGCTTCCAACAACTGCGATACCATCAAGAGCGATTTTTTGTGGTGTAAGGCTTTCCTTTTCATCGTCCTTTAGGTCACGAGAAGACATTGCAATCTGACAAGTTCCGCTTATAGCTGCCTTGATGCCTGAAGAAGAATCCTGTGTCTGGAGTTCAATCTCCGCACCTGTATTAATTTGCTTATATGCTTCAACAAGCTTTTCCATTACAGGAGAAACAGATGTTGAACCAGCTATAACAATCTTACCTGCTGGCTTAGAGCCTGCATAAGCCTTTGCATCATCTACTACGCTGACATAACCTTCCTTTGTGATAACATCTTGTCCGTCCTTGCTGAGAATATAAGAGATGAAATCTTTTGTAAGGTCATCGCCTTCACCCTTTGTTGCAATATTAAATGGACGAGAAATCTTATATGTGCCATTCTTGACATTCTCTGCTGTTGCTTCAACGCCGTCTACTTTGAAGGCTTTAACTGTATCATTCAAAGAACCGAGTGAAATATAACCGATTGCATACTGGTTGCCAGCGACGCCACTCATAACAGCCTGTGTATTATTAAGTGTAGATGCAGAAGCTGTTGTGTTATCCTTCTTAGAGCCATCACTGCCCTTTTCAAGAAGTCCTGTAAGCTCTATAAAAGCATCTCTTGTGCCTGAACCATTCTCACGAGTAATTACTGTAACTTGCTTTGTCTTATCAAATGAAGATGTATCTGTTGAACCTGCTGTTCCAGATGATGAACCATTTCCTGAGTTACTGTTACAAGCTGTGAATGCTGAAACCGCCAATACTGAAGCTGCCAATACTGCCAAAATCTTCTTTGTTGATTTTACTTTCATTTCCAAACAATCTCCTTTTTTACTCTAAACAATTTTTCTTTCCTGGGTACAAGAATATTCTATGCTATGCTCGTAAAATTAAAAAGCAAATGACAGTAAAAGATATGTAAAATACGATTCCAATTTTCATAAAAGAAATATTCTAAAAATCATTGTTAAATCTATTAATCTTAGCATATCTTGCTGATATGTTTTAAATTATCTTTTTACATAGATTTTACATAGAATTTATAAAATTGACATTTACAGCAAGTATAAAAAGTTTTCAACCATTTTGTTTGTTAGATTTAATTAAAATAATTTGATAAAAATCAATTATTTAGAATTTTAAGCAATTTACATTTCAAGAAATTTATGTAATAATGAATATGTTGTAGCATTTTTTATCTAATTTTTACTTTTATTTTTTAGGTAATTCTCAATTAAGACCTATATAATAAAAGTGTAAAATTTCCTCGTTAAAACTGAAAATTAGGAGAGGTATCATGGACATTCTGTCAATTTTTACTTTGTTCGGCGGACTGGCGTTTTTCCTTTTTGGAATGAATTTTATGGGCGACAACTTAGAGAAACTCTCTGGTGGTAAGCTCGAAAGAATTCTTGAAAAACTGACCAATAACACCATCAAGGGAGTTCTTCTCGGTGCGGGTGTAACCTGCATCATTCAATCCTCGTCTGCAACAACGGTTATGGCTGTCGGCTTTGTCAACTCAGGAATTATGAAGCTTTCACAAGCTATCGGAATAATTATGGGTGCAAATGTTGGTACAACCATTACGGCGTGGATTCTAAGCCTCACAGGCATACAGGGTGACAGTCTTTTAATGAAACTACTTAAGCCTGAAAGCTTTTCTCCTATCATAGCTGTTATAGGTATTATCCTTATTATGCTATGTAAGGAAGGAAAAAAGCGTGATGTGGGTAATATTCTCGTAGGTTTTGCCATTCTTATGTTTGGTATGGAAACTATGAGTGACGCTGTTAAGCCACTCGCTGAAATTCCTGAGTTTGCAAGCTTCCTCACAATGTTTGAAAACCCATTCTTTGGCGTTATTGCAGGTGCTTTGTTGACAGCTATTATTCAAAGCTCATCGGCTTCTGTCGGTATTCTGCAAGCCCTTACTGTAACTGGTGCAATATCCTTTGCCTCAGCTATACCTATTATAATGGGACAAAACATTGGTACTTGTGCAACAGCTCTTATCTCTTGCATAGGTGCAAATAAGAACGCAAAACGCACAGCCTTTGTTCACCTATACTTTAATATTATAGGTACAATCGTATGGCTTTCTATTTTCTATATTGCAAATGCAATATTCCATTTTGGATTTATCGATCAGGCTACAACCCCTGCAGATATTGCTCTTATACACTCAATCTTTAACCTTGCATCTACTGCTCTGCTCTTGCCTTTCGCAAAACAGCTCGGTAAACTTGCTACACTCACAATCCCTGATAAGGGCAATGATGATGATATGCCATTTATTGATGAGCGTTTCCTAAATGCACCGTCATTCGCTGTTGAGCAATGCAAAAATATGACAAATAAGATGGCAGAGCTTTCAAAGAAAAATCTCTTCCTTGCTATGTCACAAATCGGTAATTACTCTCAAAAAGATGATAACGAAATCACCGAAAATGAGAATAAAATTGATATGTATGAAGATGTTCTCGGAACATATCTCGTAAAGCTAAGCAGTAAGAGCCTTACTATTAAAGACAGCAACGAAATTTCTAAGATACTTCATGCAATCGGTGATATCGAAAGAATAGGTGACCATGCAGTAAATATCTTAGGTGTTGCCAAAGAAATGGACGACAAGAAACTTTCTTTCTCGGACAAGGCTCAGGAAGAAATAGGTATTCTTTCAGATGCGATAAAGGAAATAGTTACAAAGACTATGAATTCCTTTGAAAACTCAGATGTGACAACTGCACATATGGTAGAACCTCTTGAAGAAGTTATTGACGAGCTTAAAGCGGAGCTTAAAATACGCCATATCAGACGACTTCGTGAAGGTCGCTGTACTATTGAGCTTGGCTTTATTCTTCAAGACCTTATCACAAACTATGAGAGAATTTCAGACCATTGCTCTAATATAGCAGTTTGTGTTATTGAAATTGATAAGACTGCATTTGATACACATGAGTATCTACATGAAATCAAGACAGGCTCTAATTCAAATTTTGTAAAGTATTTTCAGGAATATGAAAATAAATATGCTCTTCCCAAAAGCAACATTAAGGCGACCTGATTAAAAGCTTATATAAAATGAAAAGGGAACGATTCGTGATTGAATCGTTCCCTTTTATTGTGGCAAATCACTGCTCACAAAAAGCAAAATTACTCTACAAGTTTCACTCTTAATTAAAGAAGGTTTGTTACAGCGGTTGAAGTGACTATCAATGTCCTACAAATTATTTCAAAACAAAATGCAGGGGGCGAACTGTGTTCACCCTAATATTTAGCTAATGGACTGATTTTTACAAATAAAATTCAACATCTATAAAAGCAATTTGTTTACACAATCGAAGTAATTACCCAAAGGACAAATACAGTTCGTCCCTATAATTATATTATTCTGCAAGAATTTCCTCAAGAATAGTAGCTGCATCTTCAACACAGCCACGACATTCACGAAGGGGAACGCCATTATTATTAGAACCCTTTAATTCGTGACATAGCTCTGAGCCATTCTTCTCTCTAAACCTTGAAGTCAGCTTTCGCATAATCTTATATGTTGCAGCCTTGCTTGTAGGCTCTTGTGGATTAGCACAACTATTTTTCATACTGAGTATTATAGCCGCACCAGAAATAGCTCCACAAGTTCCCTGCATATCGCCAAGACCTAATCCAAAGCCCTCTGTAAGTGCAAACATTGTTTTTTCATCAATGCCCACCTCATCACAAAATGCACAAGCAACTGCCTGACTGCAATTATAACCATTTTTATGATTTTCCTTAGCTTTTTCAATTCTGTTCATATTAAATACCTCTTAATTAAACATAAAATTATGGGCGAATTTCGTTCGCCCATAACAGCATATAAATCTCAAAACAAGCCCACTTACTTGATAATATATCAATTTTCATCAAGTAATTATTTTCTTATTCAATTAAAATCAGCTAATAGCATCTATAATTCTTCCACAAACGATTAGTGGTGCAGCAGCGGCATCGACTGTTATATCAGCCGCAGATTTATAAAGTGGCATACGCTTCTCATAAAGCTCACGCATAGCCTTGTCTTTGTCTGGGCGTTGTAATAGTGGGCGAGAATTATCTCCCTTTAAACGCTCTGCAATGACCTCTACGGGCAAATCAAGCAAAACAATCTTGCCACTTGTTCTGAATGTATCTGCATTTTCTTTATCAACAAGAGTTCCGCCACCTGCTGCAATAACTAAACCATTTTTTTCAGCAAGCTCTTTTGCAGATTCCTTTTCAACCTTACGAAAATACGGCTCTCCATACTTCTCAAAAATCTTAGAAACTGTCATTCCCTCTTTTTTCTCTATATAAGTATCAAGGTCTATAAATGACATTCCAAGCTTTTTAGCAAGCAAAAGTCCTACAGTACTTTTTCCGCTTCCCATAAATCCGCATAAAATTATATTACAGTTCATCATTACCAATCCTTTTTGTTATATCAGCTAAAAAGCTTAGTAACTTCCTTTGCACTATCTTCAACGAGTTGTGCTATATCGTCTTCTTTATAGCTTACATTATCCCAGATTTCGTGAGACCTTACTGCCTGCCATACAAGCATAGACATACCGCCGAGGGTTTTTGAACCATTAGCACGAGCCATCTTTATTAGCTTTGTTTCAAGTGGATTATAAACTGCATCAAAAACATTTGCACATCTTGCAAGAAGTTCAGGGGTAGGTGCCATATTATCAACATTAGGATACATACCAAGAGGTGTAGCATTTATAAGGAGGTCGAAATCGCCCTTTAAACGGCTTATAAGGCTTGTACTTACATATGCCTTATAAATCTTTGTTTTAAGCTCACCAGCAAGCGATGCAGCAACAGGAAGGTCATCAGGACGCACTGCAATAACTGTATTACAACCTGCAAGAGCAGCCTCATATGCAAAGGTTCTTGCAACACCACCACAGCCGAGAATTACTACGCTTTTCACTAATGGTATTTTTGCAGCCTTTAAAGCCATAAGAAAACCATCTGGGTCTGTTGTATAGCCTTCCGCAATTTCGCCGTTCTTAACAGTATTTACAGAGCCATAAAGCTGTGCTTTATTATCAAGCTTATCAATCAACGGAATAATAGCCTGCTTATGCGGAATAGTAATATTATATCCATCTAAAGTTCTTAGTTCAGAATATTTAGAAGCTAATTCTTCGGGTGCTATATCATAGACAGAATAATCTCCACCCATTCCCGATAGTTCAAAAAGTCTTTTATGTATAAATGGTGACATTGTGTGTCCTATCGGGTGTCCTATAACTGCAAATTTTCTTTCGTTCATAATAACAGCTCCTTTTTCTTAGTAAAAGCTTACACTAAATCCATAAAATTAAACAAAATTTACGGATAATTTTGAAATAATTAAAAAAAAGCAAATTAACTATTGACAAAGTGCAGATTTACCAATAATATTATTTGTGTAAGAAAGATTTTTAAGTCGGTGTTTTTCTTAATTGTTATTATACCACGAAATTCGTGGTTGTCTACAACTAAACGATATAATACCGCAATTTCTTGAAATCATATTTTTATTAGGAGGAGTTCAAATGGTACTCGAAAAAGTAAAGGCTATCCTTGCAGAGCAGTTTGATTATGAGGAGGATAAGATTACACCTGAAACAACAATCGCTGATGATTTAGGTGCAGATTCACTTGATGTCGTTGACCTTCTTATGTCTATCGAAGACGAGTTCGAAATCGAAGTTCCTGATGAAGAAATCGAGAACATTAAGACTGTTGGCGATCTCGTAAAATATATCGAAGCTAATTCTTAATCTGAAAAAGCAAATTTACGACTGCTGCGGAAAACTGTGGCAGTCGTTTTTGTTAATTTGTAATTAAGGAGTATCTGAAAATGGATATTATACAAGCAATAGAAGAGCGTCATGCAGTAAGAAGCTATAAAGATAAAGAAATTGAGCCTGAAAAGGTTGAAGAACTTAACCAAGAAATAGAAAAATGCAACAAGCTTGGCAATCTTAATATTCAACTCATTCTGAACGAGCCAAAGGCGTTTACAGGCTTTATGGCACACTATGGTAAATTTAATAATGTAAAGAACTACATAGCCCTTGTAGGCCCTAAAACCGCCAATTTAGAGGAACATATCGGCTATTATGGTGAAAGACTTGTTCTAAAGGCTCAGCAAATGGGGCTTAATACCTGTTGGGTAGCAGGAACATATAAAAGAAGGAAATGTGCTTGCAAAATAAATAGCGGAGAAAAGCTTGTCTGTGTTATTGCCATAGGCTATGGCGAAGACCAAGGCATACCTCACAAAAGTAAGCCTATGGAAGAACTTTGCAAAATAGAAGGCAATGCTCCAAAATGGTTTGAAAAGGGTATGCACTGTGCAATGCTCGCACCAACAGCCATGAATCAACAAAAATTCCTTTTCACCTTTGATGGTAAGGCTCTTAAACTTCAAGCCTTAAAAGGTGCACTAACAAAAATTGACCTTGGCATAGTAACTTATCATTTTGAGCTTGGCTCAGGACTTAGTATTAAAAAATAATTTTCAAAAGATTTTATTTTTGTGTGGATTTTATTTGTTCGTATATAATAAAAAGGGGCTGTGAAAAAACAGCCCCTCTTTTTGATATTAGATTTTAATCAAATCATTATCTATTTCTATAATTGTAATACCAATTATCGCCTAATGGTTCATAAGCATAACTATATTTAATATACGCATCACCTTTTGCCCAATATTCCTCAGACCATTCTTTGTTATCGTGAGTTGAATCGTAAACTATTGCTATCGGCTCTCCAACTCTATCAATAAGATTACTACATAAAAAACGATTTCCATCAACAGAACTAAAATTTCCAAAATATAAAATTTTAATAATACTTTGTTTAACTGAAGTATCATCAATTTTATGTAAATCTTTTAAATCATTCCATAAAATATAATAAGGGGTATCAGCCTTATCAAAATAATTAACAATTAACTCAAAATCGTTTTTATGAGTTTCAAAATACCATATATAAGAAGATTTTGATGGTGTTAAAATTCCTACTCTAAAAAGTAGAGAAATAAAAACAATCAAAGAAATCACCGATAATAATATCTTTATCTTATTTTTATTTAGTAAATGGTAGATTTTTTTAAAGATTTGTGATATGGAGATATGAATAGTCATGTTTAACCCCTTCGTACAGATTGTATCCTTTTCTGATACTATCAGAATCTTCTTGATTGTCCAATCTTTTATCAGTAATCAACGAATATATACTTCCGCCAGAAACTAATTCATATTCTTTAAATCCACCAGCATTTCCAATATATCCAAATAGAATGTTGCCAAATATCTCTGCATTTATTTCTTCATTCTTAAAAACAAAAGGAAAACTTGCATGAAAGAAAGATATTGAATCAAGATTAATAATTTCGAATAATTTGTTCCAAGATTCTTTTACCTTTATATCATATTTGGCCTGATTTTTAACTTGAGCTACCATCCATAAATAATCTCCATTCTTACGCAAACATTCCTTTGAGGAATTATCGTATTTCATAATATTAACGAACATACTTTCTACTGGCGAATGAATATTCAGCACTTTCAAGAAGTTACAAACGGTCTATTATGTAAAGTTTTCAACCAGATGAACGATGACGGAGGTTATACAGGTTTTACTCTTTTTAAGCGTTGCAGGGTTTTTAAAGATAAAGAAACAGAAGATTGGTCTGTCGAAATAGAAGCATCTGATGATGCCCTACCTTTAATGTTTAATATCAAGAAAAATTATTTTAAGTATCAACTTTGGAATGCTTTAAAGCTAAAATCTGCGAATCAGGTAAAAATGTATGAATTACTAAAACAATACGAAAAGATTGGTACACTTGAAATAACTATTAAGAATTTAAGAAATCGATTAGATATGACAACAGAGTATACTCGATGGAATAATTTTAAAACTCGAGTTCTTGATAGTTGTCAACAGGCTCTTGCTGAGAATACAGATATTACATATACCTACGAAAGAGGAAAAGCTGGGAATGGAGGAAAATGGTTAACAATAATATTTTATATTAAAGAAAATCCAAAATTTGTAGATAAATTATCTCTCAATGATTTTATAGAACAACAAGATAGCGAAACAGGAATAAATGTAAAAAATAATGAAGAATTACCCAAAACTTTGATAGAAAAGCTTTCATCAGTTTGTAAGAATGAATTTACAGAGGAAGAGTTACAAGGACTATATATACAAATTTCAGCATTTATTAAGGAGCCAGAGCGTGTTTCCTAATTTATCTACAAAATATAATGAATTAAAGTACAGAGCCACTAAGAATAATATTCCAAATCGTTATGGTTATATAAGAAAATTGATTGATATAGATTATAAAGATTATCTAAAAGAAGATGAAAATATAACAAAGATAGATAGTTATGAAGCTACATACGACATTGAAGAATATGAGAAAACTTCTATTTTTGATTAATATTTTTCTCCATACAAAAAGCATGACATCCCAGTTTCCTGAAATGTCATGCACATTTTATGTTAGTGTTGAGATTGGCAATATCCATATGATTTATTAACTTAAAATCAAATGAACATCTTAAAAATTGTAAATATTGTGGAGTATCTTTAATTTAGATGTTATACTATAATAAATAGTATGATTTTTATTTTAATATCTTTAATGTATTAATAATATTATATGTCATTTTAAATATTGCATTAATAAATTTCCATATTATCATCTAATAATATATTACAATTAAGAAGTTTACCCTTTAAATTTTCAATATCAGATTCTTTAATATAATTACTATGAATATATAAATCTTTTAGATTATTAAGCTTAGGAAATGTAGATATATCTATATCTTTATATAGATATAAAGTAATATGTTCTGCTGAAGTAGAATATTTTAAAGGTGATAAATCAAGACTATCATTCTTAATAATTAAGCATATATACTTAATATTAGAAAAGTTCAAAAGACAGCTAAAGTCTTGGTTACTATTAACATATGTTCTTAAATCTTGTATATTTGAAAAATTTGTATTTAGACTCTCAGGTAACTTCTTTTTGGTATTATTATATAATCTTGAGTAGTTATTTTTAAAATTATTTATAAATTTCAAAGTAAATGTATTATTTAGATATAATGAATTAAAAAAACTTTTATTTTTCATATTTACACTAGAATCTATTTTTAATATAGATTCATTATTATAATATAATTCAATACTCCAATTATCAAAAACATTATAATCTTCTATATTATTTGTAATTGATTCATTAATTTTATTGTGAATATCCTCAATTTCGGTAAATACCAAATTGAGTTCATGTTCACTTTCGATTTTTTTAATATTTAATTTGAAGTTTATTATTAATGGATTTGGCATTCTAACTTCAGATATTGTTAAATTATTTCCTAAATTATTTTTAACAGTTTTTACTATTGGAGTTATTATTTTCTCTAAACGATTATTATCACTAGGAATAGAAAAATTGACACAAGAGATATTGACTCCATCAATATTAATATTATAAATTTGGGTACATCCAGCTTCTAGAAAAATACATAGAATAATTATTAAAAAAAAATTAATAGTTCTTTTAATAGTTCTTTTTTTCATATTATCACCATGTTTTATTTCGCATTTTTGGGCAAAATAAATGCAAAACAAGAACCTGTTCCTGCATTATATATAAAATCATCTAAATTAATCGTTGCTTTTTTGCCCCATGTCGATATTATTAAATATATTTTATGCGTTATATTATCCTCTATTAAACTAGTAATATTAACCCAATGTTGAGAAACATCTTGTGTTACTCCATTTTCATATTTATAACGTATTTTTCCAAAAGATGTCATTATAGGTATTGGGATATCATTAGATAAAGATTTTTTTATTAATAGCTTTATATCATTATAATAATTTTCTTTTTGTTCATTATTAATATAATACAATGGATTATATAAACACTTGCAATAATAATTTTCTATTTTATTTTTAGATAAAAAATTATTAATTCCTGATTCAAACATTGGAGGTAATATACCCCATGTATTTGTATTATCTGAAATTAAGTTAGAAATAATTTCAGATAAATATTTTCTATTAGCGCCTAAAGCAGGAGAAGAACATAATTCTGTTATTATATCTGATATATTGTTTGTATCAATAGGAGTTAAATATTCATCCGAAAACGAAGTGATAAATTGATTATATATTGATCTAGAAATAATATTTTCTAATGGATATTTATAATAATAATCAATATTTCCCTGTTGTTTTAAATAAATCAATGTGTCAGCCGCTGCAATAACACCGCAACCGCCATTAGGAATATTTTTATATTGAATTGAATTTTGATTTCCACCATATAATAAGTCATTATTTTGGTTTAAAGTTTTTACATACTGTTCATTTTTCAAAGCATATTTAAATACATCACATTTTAATGGTCTTGGATCTACTTTATCATTATAACCATCCTCATCAGAATCACTCATAGTAGGATTTGATTTCATATAAAATGTTATGCCATAATCACTTGTAAAAGTATACGAACCATCTTCGTTAAGAACGGCATGTATAGAGCCAAATCCTCCCATAACGATTTCGTCGCCATCTCTTATACCATCCCCATCAGTGTCCCAATTAAGTGGATCTGTATATATGATTTCGCCATTTGATAATCTCATACCTGCTGTTTCAATGTATCTTTTGCAAGCCATTACAGTCTTAACTATACAACAATATTATATAGTTTATAATATAAAATGTCTATTGTTAGTTTTTACAAATGTATCTATATGTACTTATGTATTTTCTATAAAAAAGAGTATGACATTCCAGTTTTATGGAATGTCATGCACATTATATTTCTAATATTGGAGTTTTTGTTTATTATCCAATTAATTTAAACTGTGGTATAAATCTTTAACTATCTCTGTCTGTATTAGTTTGTATATATGATTTCATATACTTCTCCACCTGATGCACTAATATCAAAAACCGCTTTATTCTCGTATGCATTATAAACTGTAAAAATATCTATAGGTTGAATTAAAGTTGGAGTTTCAAATATAGATCTAACACCTGAAATTTTTTTATCATTAACATAAAATTCATAATTATAATTAATATTAACATAATCTATAACTGCTGCTCTATTTTTATTTATCATAATTATACGATCAAATGCTTCAAAGGTCCAAAAGAAAAAAGATAAAATGACAGACAAAATTGTAGGTAAAAACATTAAACTTAAAATAATAATATAATCTGATGCGTTTTTTTTTAAATTTATTAATAAATTTAATCATTTAAAAACTCCCTTACTTTACTCATAGTGATATTAAGTTTTAGTGTTTTATTGTGAAAACTATTTGTCATGGTTAAAGACTTATCTGAACAAATTATAACTGCAGACTTTTCAAAAAAGACTTCATTTGTCAAATTATCAAATTGATCAAATTGATATCCTAACTGTGTATATAAATTTATTACATTATCCCCTCTATCCATATCATTTTTATAAATATATATATCATTTCTATAATTTTTTAAAATATCTTGCAAATAATAAATCATACTTTGCTTAGGTACACTTGGTATATTTATATTACATGAAATAATGCTATAATTTGAATACTTATAATTTATATTTAATCCTGATATAAAATAATATTTTGTTGAAATATAATTATATTTATTACCTTTAAGCTTACATGTTTGATTATAATTAATATATGCTGCGTCATATCCATTAATTATTGAAGGAAAATAAACTTTAGAACCCCCGAACATTAAACTATGCTGAGATAGATCAACATCCATAGGTGGACAAATATATGTACCTAATGTTAAAAGACTACTATTAAGATCAGCGTTTGCAAGAGATGATCCAAAATGAGGAGTATCAATAGTTATTAACTTTTCTATATTTTTATCACCGTTTAAATTTTCAATATAATATCTTGCAACCAGACCTCCATTACTATGACCTATTAAATTAAACTTATAATTAATGTTGTTGTAATCATTATATGTAGGAAAAAAGTAACTTTTATTTTTTGTATCTATATAGCATGTAGAATAGACTAAATTTTCTATATATGTTTTTAATTTTATAGCATTTTTATTAGTAAAATCAAGATTAGGATAATTAAAAACAAAAAGATTTTTATTTGGGATATAGTTATTATTTCTCAAAGTGATTCCAAGATTTGCTTCGTCCCCTTCTTTTAGTTTTATTTCGGTAATATATTGTGAACCTATACTTGTATATGATAATCCACTATTTGTATTGTTACTATTATAATTTTGGTTATCGTTAAAACTTATGTTTGTAGTTATACCAAAGCATCCAGATGAATTATCTCCTCTACCATGTAATAAAATGATAGGTGTTTTATATGGTTTCATAGGTGCTAAATCTTCTTTATCACTATAACCATCCCCATCAGTATCACTCATATTCGGGTCTGAATTCATATTGAAATAAATGCCGCAAGAAAATCCTGGTAATCCTATACTTGAACTATCAACAAACTTAAACTGTGGTATGATTTCTTCTCCGTCTTTTAATCCATCGCCGTCTGTATCAGCATTAAGAGGACCAGTATAGATAATTTCACCAGTTGATAATCTCATACCTGCTGTTTTAATCATACAGTTCACTATACTTCAGTATTATATCATATATGAATTTGCTTGTCTATTGTCATTCTTTACAAATGTATTTACATACACTTATATACTTCGCATATAAAAAGCATGACATCCCAGTTTTCTGAAATGCCATGCAAATTAAATTGATTTCCTACATTTTATACAAAAAATCTAATTAAAACTAAAGCCTGCCTAATATACTCTCAATTCCAAAGAATAAATAAGGAAACAATGATATACCATATGTAACAGACCAATATACAATCCTATCATAATTCCATTTACATAAATGAATAATTATAGCAATTATTGTATTAGCTACAATTAACACTCCAACTAAAAATAAAAATGCTTCCCAAATTTGTGACGCTTGAAACGGATAATGTGGATCAAAATATACAGAATCTGAACAGCAAAAAAATACTATATTGAAGATAACAAGAAAACTATATCCCATATATAATATATTAAATACCCACGATAATACATATGGAATTTTGCTTTTTTTCATAAATTTCTCTCCCATCTTAACATTTTAGCTAAGTCAAATTCAAAATGATCTGCTCTTTCAGATATACTATTTTTTAGTTCCTTAGGAGTAAAACACATTAATGTATAATCTATTGATGATAAATTATCATTGACAGCAAGATTCCAAGCACTAGCAGCCATAAAAGTACAGTTATGAAAAAGTGCATTATAATAGTTATTTTCCCCACCAAAAAAAGAAATAACAGTATTTAATTGCTCATATGTTATAACAGCACTAATAGCATAATTATCATCATATGTTGTACCCTCATAAGCTTTGTTAGCTTCCCAATTAAACCATGAACCACCCTCTATATATTGATTAGAAATAGATTTAAAAAAAGCATCTAAAATATTTTCAGAATTTCTTGCTGCACTACCTAATGTTATATAGTGATTTCTTCTTATATGGTAACGATAATTATCTAATTCATTTACTTTTGTTAAACCATAAGTATCATCTATTGTACTATATACATATTCAAAACCACCATAAAATTTAGGTAAACCAATATAATCATCAATATAGCTTTCATATACAAGGAACGAATGACCATCCCAAATACCATTATTATTTGACGATGCTATTGTAAGTTTTCCTATAATACCATTTCCTACACCTTTTTCAGAAACGGCAGTATCTTCAATATCAGGAATACCATCCTCATCAGTATCACTCATATTAGGGTCAGAATTCATCTTGAAATAAATACCACAAGAAACTCCTGATAATCCTATACTTGAACTATTTACAAATTTAAACTGTGGTATGATTTCTTCTCCGTCTTTTAATCCATCGCCGTCTGTATCAGCATTAAGAGGATCAGTATAGATAATTTCACCAGTTGATAATCTCATACCTGCTGTTTCAAATATATCAGGCAAACCGTCACCGTCAGTATCAGTTGACATATCAGCACCAAGTAACAACATCATATTACTGTAAATATCAACTATATCTTCCGCAGTTTTAGCCATGTAAAACTCTCCACCTGTATAATTAGCGATGTGTTGTAGTACATTTGTGTCTATATCATTGCCTATACCTACAGTATATATTCTTATTCCCTCATTTGATGCTGATTGCAATACACTATCACTAACACTATCTTCGCCATCTGTTAGTAGCATAATTATTTTATTGGAATAATCTGAAACATCATTTTCAAATAATGGCAGTGATGTTTGTATTGCTGAATTAAAGTTTGTACCACCTGATGAATATATAGACGAAAGTCCACTTTTAAGTGTAATAATATCATTTGTCATAGGCACAACAACATTTGCTGAACTATCAAAAGTAACGATTGAAGCTTTGCTTCCATCTTTCATAGAACTTATAAAATGATCAGCGGCCATTTTTCTATAAGTCATCATAGTATGCACACTATTTCCATCTGTATAGTAAAACTCTGGGTCATTCCAACTCATACTTCCAGAGCAGTCGATTGCCAATACTGTTCTAATGTTTTCTGTGCCAAGATTATAAACGATCTTTTGTTGCCAAGTGTCAAACCAAGCCTTTTTATCCACAACCATATACTTGCTAAAATGCGTAACGGTTGCAGAAATAGTGCTGTTTGCCTCGTCAAGAGTAGTATCCTGCATTTTAAACAGGTCATTTTCTTCATCATACCACAGTATTCCAAGATTTTCAAACTCAACATTACCTAATTTTGTCTTATCAATTTTGAACTTTATAACAGCCTCATCAAAGCTTGATTCTGTTTCTATTTCTACAGGAGCACCAACCAAGCCAACCAGATTTGTAGAAAGCATATCTATGTTATAAATATTTGTAACTGTTGTAGTAGAATTTATGTTACCGGTTCCCTTAAAAGAAACTGAAACATCAGTTACTTGAGGCTTATCTTCACATTCTATTTCCTGTGTAAAGCTTTGCTGAACTTTTTCGTCACAATCAAGTATGCCGTTGTTGTCTGTATCCTTTAATAGTGGGCTAAATCCAAGAGCGACATCATCGCCATCAGAAAGTGTATCTCCATCAGTATCTTTCTTCAAAGGGTCAGTTTTGTAGGTATTAACTTCTTCTCCATCTTTAAGCCCATCACTATCGCTGTCTTCATTAGTTGGATTTGTACCAAGCTGATATTCTTTCAGATTGGTAAGTCCATCATTATCAGCGTCTTCTGCATCGTCATTAACACCATTGTTATCGGTATCAATTTTAGTTGGATCAGTGCCAAGAGTTAAAGCTTCATAACCATCTGGAAGTCCATCTCCATCAGTGTCAATCTTAGAAATGTCCGTTCCAAGAACTAATTCCATATAATCAGGAAGTTCATCCTTATCAGTGTCGCTTTCAGTATCGCACCATACACCATTTTTGTACCACATTACACCTTTTGCATCAAGTCCTGGCTGATTTTGTGCGGGAATTTGGTTGGAATTACTATTAAACATAACTTTCGCTTCAGAATACTTAGTTATAGTAAAGCTGTACCAATTATCCTGAACTTGTTTCATAGCTTCACCTGGCCATGTTTTTCCTGTATCATTATCATTTTTGTAGTAGTAAATATTAGGTGCAGACCAATTATCAGGTTTATAGAAATAAACTGTTATATCATCTGGTCTTTTTGTTGTCCATACACCATTTCTATACCACATTTCATCTGAAACTAAAAATCCTGGTTCCATTGCAGGAGGAATTTGAGTTCCTTTGCCATTATTGAAAAGAACCCTCGCTTCATCATAGCTGTAAATTTTATATGTATACCAACCATCACCATCTGCATACATAGGTACACCTGTCCAACTTGTACCCTCTAAATTTCCATTATAATAATAAATATTTACATTACCCCAGTTATTATAATCTTGATAATGAACTGTAATTCCATCAGGCTCTGAATTATATTGCGTACCATTAAGAAACCACTTTTCATCTGTTACAGTATATCCTGGTTGATTTTGTGCTGAAACCTGATTTGCTCCATTATTACTAAATATTACTTTAACTTCCTCAAATCCATAAATATCGTATGAATACCAACCATTACCGTCAGAAGTCATTGCAACTCCAGGCCAAGAAACAGGCTGTTCTGTATTTGTATAATAGTAAATATACGGATTACTCCATGAATTTAAATTATAATAATGAACTGTAATTTTTGATGAATCAGGATTTTGATTATAAAATGTTCCATTTTTATACCATTTTTCACCAGAAACAGATAATCCTTCCTCATTTTGTGTAGGATATTGACTCTTACCGTTATCACTAAAAATTATTTTTGCCTCTGACATATTGGAAATAATATAACTATACCAATTATTTCCCTCAGCTTTCATAGCTGAACCAGGCCATGTTACAGGCTGATTATTATTAGAATAATAATATACATATGGTTCTTTAAAATTATTTTCGTTGAAATAATGAATTGTAATCGAACTTGTTTCCGTTGCTGATACAGAACTTGGTATTATAAGTGCTGTAACAAACATTGAAATAACAAGTATAATAGACAAAGTTTTTTTACCATGCATTTTTTACCACTCCTTAATTTTTTATAGACCTCTTATCTTACTCACTTGATATACACTTTTCTCCTTTCTTGTTTAGTGTTTAAATTTCAAGCATAAACATTTAAATGTTTATTATTCTTATTGTAGCACGTTTTGCATTAAAATTGTTGAATCTGGTAAAATTAGTCACTTTCTGGTAAACTTTGTTATAATTTGAGCTATCATTACAATCATATTTATTCACAACTATAATTATAATTATAGTTGCACTAAACTATCGAGTTGAATAAAAATAGTAAATTAGAATATTTATATTACAAGCTATAAAATATAAAAAGCAGAAATAAAAATATTCCTGTTTTTTTATTAATAGAAAAAACCGTCTAAAATATAAAGTTACTTAGAAGAGCTTTTACACCTGTTTGTGACCATATCTAAATATTTCTTATTTAACTAATAATATTTTTGTATTAAACATATACAATATTTATTAAACTCAAAATTTTATTTATAACTTTTGATTCTAAATTTTTAATCTTTTATTCATACTTTTTCTAACAAACTAATATACACAAATTTCAGTATTTATCAAGGAGCTAGAACATATTTCCTATTTATCTACAAAATATAATGAATTAAAGCACAGAGCTACTAAGAATAATATTCCAAATCGTTATGGTTATATAAGAAAATTGATTGATATAGATTATAAAGATTATCTAAAAGAAGATGAAAATATAACAAAGATAGATAGTTATGAAGCTACATACGACATTGAAGAATATGAGAAAACTTCTATTTTTGATTAATATTTTTCTCCATACAAAAAGCATGACATTCCATAAAACCGGAATGTCATGCACAACTGAATAAAAATATTGTATCTCGTATAATAATCAATACAACAAAGTATAAACCAAGAATATGGGGGTAATGCGAAAACTTATATTTTATAATTTATTTCTACTAAACTCTATTATATATGATATTTGTATATCAAAATTAGTGTTTTTTTCATTTTCCGTAAAATTCCCTAATGAATAGCGATTTATATACTGATTTATAAAATCAGGGTCATATTTTAATAAATAATCACAACCATATTCAAAAAATTCCCAATAACCATTATTTATCATCATCTTAAGAAATTTTGTAAGTGTTTTATTTTCATTTGTGTTGCACAATTCGTTAAATGATAGGACTTTAGGTATTGTATTTTCAACAAATACTATATATTGGTTGGAATAAAATATAACCTCAGTATCATCTATTGTTATTGAGCTACCGCAATTTGCTTGTGAAATACCATAATCTTTTGCTATTTCAATTTTATATTTCCATAAATTATTCAAAACTTCATAGTTACAAAATGTATTTATATCAAATGAAAGTAATATACTATTTTGTTTGGTAATATCAATAGTATTTTTTTCATAACATAAAAAACTTTCATTATCATCTTTAAATCTATATATTTGAAGATCTGAGGAATTGTTATATGTTTTGTTTATATCTCCAATATATCCAGAAGATTGTTGGAAACTTACAAAACTTATCATTCCAGTTCCATTTGTATATGCTTTTATAAATAAAATAATAAAAATCGCCGAAACTGAAATTATTATTTTTGCTATCACAACCACATTTTTTTTTATTAAATGATTATTCTTTTTTTGAATGGGAAAATATATTATATTGCATATATAGAGTATAATTGATTCTGAAATACATCCAAAAATAAGCCTCATTATTTGAGCTTCAAATATAAAATTCATACTATTATAAGTATATAAAGGGGAGTCCGCAGTATATTTTATAGCATAAGAATTAAGAATATTATATTTAAACATCAATATAAAAAAAGAAATAATAAACGAAATTATAACTAAACAACAGCTTATAATTATTTTAATATTTTTATTTTTTATATTTAAAAATATATTTAAAAATATATTTTTATTAGTATTAGCTTTGAATATTATATAAACAAAAATCAAGTCAAATATGAAATCTATAAATAAAGCATATATATTTTTGGTAGTTGCATTTTTGAAAAAATAATAAGTAAAATCAAAAATTATTCTAATGCTAAGCAAAGCACAAAATATTAAGCTTAATTTTTTATAATTAGTAAAATTAACGAAAGAGCAACGAATATAATAATTAAATAATAGAAAAACAACAATAAAATATATAAACGACCATATAATATCGCTAAGTGGAAAAATGTTTAAAATGTTTTTATTATAAGGTGTTGATATAAACAAAGCTATATTAAATATAAATACTAATATAAGTGGAAAAACATTGATAGTTTTATTCATTATAATCAATCCCAATTTAGATTATTTTTTATAAAGAATTGCTCGAAAAATTCCTTGTACTTGCCAGATACACTACACGAGTTACATATAGAAAGCTTTGTAAGTGTCTTTATAGGCCATCCTAAGAAATTAGTCTGTACTATTTCTACACTATCTCCATTGTATATTTTAGGACTTTCCATTAAAGACATATTTGAATCAAGCCATAGATAAGATGAATATTCATCATCTTTATGAGCAGCATCAATATGAACTAATAAATCATAATTACCATAATCTGTATTATCTCCGCTAATAGATGTATATAACTTATGTAAGCTATTATTTAATACTGCTCCAGAATATGTAAAACCACCACACATATTCCAAAAAGCACTATATGGTATACTGCCTGCATATTCTTCATAAACTGCTGACCTTTTATATGTTCCGGCTTCAATAATTGCCTGTCTTCCACTTGATTTACTACTTAATAACGAAACATGAATTTTTACATTATCATATACATTTTGAATTGCTGTATTTACCCCTTCTATTACACTAAATATAGTGCCATAACGACAATCTATGTTTCTTGATCGATATTTATTAGTTACCATTACCGGTCCAGCATAAATACAAGAATCTTTTAAATCAGTATTATCGTCTAATGATATTCCTATAGTACATCCGGATATAAAATCCATAAAATTCCACATATCTTTTGAACTACTACTATCAAAATCAATTTTCCAATCAGAAGCTATAATATGTTCTTTTGTATGATCCGGTATATATATTGGATATACTTTTTCATCATATATAATTGCTCCATAATCATATATATTTTTAGTTAATTGATTTTCATCTATTTTGTCACCAATTCTATCCCCATCAGTATCATTCATATTAGGATCTGAAAGCATATTGAAGTAAATACCACAAGAACCTCCTGGTAATCCTATACTTGAACTATCAACAAACTTAAACTGTGGTATGATTTCTTCTCCGTCTTTTAATCCATCGCCGTCTGTATCAGCATTAAGAGGATCAGTATAGATAATTTCACCAGTTGATAATCTCATACCTGCTGTTTCAAATATATCAGGCAAACCGTCACCGTCAGTATCAGTTGACATATCAGCACCAAGTAACAACATCATATTACTGTAAATATCAACTATATCTTCTGCGGTTTTAGCCATGTAAAACTCTCCACCTGTATAATTAGCAATGTGTTGTAGTACATTTGTCATAGGTACAACCACATCTGAACTATATTCCTATTATACAGCTTATAGTATTAAAAGTCTATCGTTATTTTTTATAAATGTATCTACATATATTTACGTATTTTGCATATAAAAAGCATAGCATCTCAGTTTCCCGAAATGCTATGCTTTAAATTATTTATATAAGATAATCATTATAATAGAATCTATATATTTCTTCTATTTCTCCTTTATAATCAAGGGTAGTAATTTTTACATATTCATCTTGCCAATCAATTTCACAATTATTATCATCTAGTGGATCACCATCATTTTTAATAGATACATCGAAATATGCAATTCTATCATTTGAGTTAAATAATGTTATATTAGCTTTAGAAACTCCAAAAAGAAAAGAATGACCCACTGTATTTAGAACTATAGTATATTTTCTACCCGGTGAAGAATCCCTTAACCATTCATTATGAATTTCATGATTAAAATATTCATCAATAGACATTGGCAAAATAATTGTTACTGAATTTAAAATAACCGATATTATTGCAATTATATTTACAATAATTTGAAAAATCCTTTTTTTATTCTTCATATAATTTCACCTGTTGATAATCTCATTCCTGATGTTTCAAATGTATCTATCGCCAATTTTTACAAATGTATTTTACATAAACTTATTTGTTTTCGCACAAAAAGAGTATAACATCTCAATTTTTTTGAGATGTTATATCCTAATTATTTACAATATATACATTATATTAAGTATAAAATCCTTTTGATAATTCTAAATATGTATTATTATAATATAATGTAAATACAACAAGAATAGCAATGCAAAATGCAATCAGTCTTATATATCGTTTTCTTTTATAATGAAATAATTTTATTTCATCTCTAATTTCAATTACAGAATACGGCACATAAAAAACTTGTCGAATTATAGCATTAAGTAATATTAAATATGTAGCCAAATCATCAAGAAAATATAAATCTGAGATAATATATGATACACATATTAAAATAAATATAGTTATATAAAAAAATAACCTTATGATATTAGAAATAATGTTATAATGTATTAGTATTTCTGTACCACAAACAGGACAGATATCGTCAATTTCTAATTTCAATCCTGTTGCTGAATTTCGTTGTGCATAAGATATACACATTTTTCCACATTGTGGACATTTTTGTTCATCGAATTCATCTATATATTTATCAAACTTATTCATAATATATTTACCTCAAAATATAAATTTTTATAGATTTCTAGCTATGTACCCATTTCTTAACCATTGATTTTTGATTTGTTGTTCATATCCTGGAAAAGAACCTTGAGTGCTTCCACTTGCATTATATCCTTTAACAAATATTAATTTATTATTCCTAAAATAGAAAAAATACGAAATAACCGTTTTTCCTAAATCATATGATAAATTTAAACTCAAGCAAGAATCATCTTCTTGTGCTGTGAATCCATCTGATGTCACACAAGTTTCCCTATTTTCATCTAATAATCCATTTATGTCCTCGTTATACGATAAGCAATCGAATAATGTAATTAAATATTTATTTTGTGATTTATCAGCTATTATTCCACCTAAAGTAATAAGTAAAGATTTATTATTTATATATCTATTTTGTTCTACCGATTCGCAAATCTCCATCAATGTAGATAAGGCCAAACCTAATTCACCAAAATGAGCAGAGGAAAAAATTAAAACTCCTAATTTAATCATAAATGAATCTCTTCTATGTAATTGTTGTATAACACTTTTAGAATATTCTATATAATTATTATATGTAATCTTGGTTGTTTTTTGTTTTAAATTATATATTTTTTCATTTTCTTTATATATGTTGTTGTTTTTATTTTCACTTCGTAATTTAGCTATTTCAGATTTTATGTTATCGCTAACATAATCATCATCTATATACTGTGAATAAATATATCCTAATGCAATAATTTTGGCATATTCTTCATTAGATAAATATCTTTTGTCTTTCTCGTATAAAGGCAATGGATCTAAATTGTTATTAGGATCAGAATTCATAAAGAACTGGTAGCCATAGCATTCCGTTTCATAAAATTCATTTTTATCATTTTTTTGATATTTAAAAATTTTAGTTTTCTTTAAAGTAATCTCTTCTCCATCTTTAAGCCCATCACTATCGCTGTCTTCATTAGTTGGATTTGTACCAAGCTGATATTCCTTTAGTCTTCTGCTACCATAATTAATAATTACTGAGAAACCATATTAGTATAATTTACAGCCTTAGATTCATCAGCATAGAACGAACCACCGACACCGAAGAACTTCTCAAAGAATGTTTTCAGTTTATCAATAACACATTGCTTTTTTATAACTCTGTTTTCACCACCAAAACGAGATACAGGAGGCATAAGTTTATCAATGTCTGTACCTGTGGTTTTGATTTCACCGTCACGAAATGCATTCTCAATAAACTTTCTTGTTTCAGGTTCTTTCAACTTTTCTTTCCTAATAATCTTTATAAGTTCTTCTTCTCGTCTTTCGACAACATAGTCATGCCATTCGGTCATAACATCTTCTACATCATTTATTCCAGCAATAAAGGTTTCAATAAGTGCCTTTTTGCTACGAAGCTCCGGACTTGCATCTATAGCCTTATTGATTGTGACAAGTATCTCTTTATCTTCGCAATGGCTATCATGATACTTTTTTACAAGCATAAGGATATAGTCGATATTGATTTCTATCTGTTTGATAAGTTCAACTTCAAAAACGATATCATCAATAATATCTGTGCTTTCACATTTCTTGCGTTTTTCATTCCATTCATCACGCAAATCCTGATATCTGCCAAGATAATCCTGTAAATCACGTTCTGTAATCAATTCTTTTCCTGCAAATTCATCAAAAGCGGATAAAAGATTTCTCATACGAAGAATTGCACCGAAGAGTGAAATGAAGTCTTTCTGATTCTGTTCGCCTATAATCTGTGGCTCTGAAAGTGGGAACTTTGATGTAAGGTCATCCATCATATCCATATATCCTGGATGATTTTTGCCATCAATATCTTTATAGCCATAGTAGTAATCTTTAAACCCCTTCATCAGAACAATACCACCTGCATTCTTATCACCAAAAAGTGAAATAGCAGTAGCAACTCGCTTTTGAAGATTTCTGAAACAAACTATATTACCGAAAGTTTTAATTGAATTAAGGATTCGGTTGGTTCTTGAAAATGCCTGAATAAGTCCATGCATCTTAAGATTTTTATCAACCCACAAGGTATTAAGTGTTGTAGCATCAAAGCCCGTCAGGAACATATTTACAACGATAAGTAAATCAAGCTCCTTATTCTTCATACGCAGCGACACATCTTTATAGTAATTTTGAAATTTATCATTAGATGTATCGTAGTTAGTATGGAACATTTCGTTATAATCTTTAATAGCAGCGTCAAGGAAATCTCTTGAAGACTGGTCAAGTGCAGATGTATCCTCTGAATTTTCTTCATCAAGAATACCGCTTGTACTTTCATCGTATTCCGCTTCATTTGCACCATAGCTATAAATGGTTGCAATACGAAGTTTCTTGGTAGGATTGGCCTCCATCTGCTTTTTAAATTCTTGATAGTACAATTTCGCCATTGGAACAGAGGCAACTGCAAAGATAGAGTTAAATCCACTTATACGCTGTTTCTGTTTAATTTCTTCTACTGCACCATTCTTTCCAGATGCAACTTCTGAAATGTTGGTAAGAGTGTTATAGATATATGTTTTATCTCCACGATAGGTCTTTCTATCAAAGTTATTAAGAATATATTCGGTTACCTTCCTGATTCTTTCAGGTGCCATCATAGCCTTTTCACGAGCGATGTCCCACACCTTTTCATCGTCTATATCTTCACCCATATCCATTGTTTTAATATAATCAACTCTGAAAGGAAGAACATTCTTGTCATTGATTGCATCGACAATAGTATATGTATGAAGTTGGTCACCAAAGGTCTGCTCTGTTGTAAAGAACTGTGGCTTACGCATACTTCCTGTATTTGTAGGAAAAATCGGTGTTCCTGTAAAACCGAACAAGTGATATTTCTTAAAGCTTTTTACAATAGCTGCGTGCATATCACCGAACTGGCTTCTATGACATTCGTCAAATATGATTACAACCTGCTTATTATATACTTCGTGTTCTTTGTTTTTCTTAATAAATGTTGCAAGTTTCTGAATCGTTGTGATTATGATATGGGCATTACTATTTTCTAACTGTTTTTTAAGAACTGCCGTTGAGGTGTTGCTGTTTGCAGCATCTTTTTCAAAACGGTCATATTCTTTCATCGTCTGGTAGTCGAGATCTTTACGGTCAACCACAAACAGCACCTTATCGACATAAGGCAAGAGTGAAGCCAATCGTGCGGTTTTAAATGATGTAAGCGTTTTGCCCGAACCTGTTGTATGCCAAATATAACCACCACCTGCAACATCACCGTATTTTTTATAATTATTGGCAATCTCAATACGATTTAAAATACGCTCGGTTGCAGTAATCTGATACGGACGCATTACCATAAGCATATTTTCAGATGTAAATATACAGTACTTGGTAATGATATTAAGAATCGTATGCTTTGCAAAGAATGTTCTTGTAAAGTCAATTAAGTCAGGAATGACACGATTGTTTGCATCTGCCCAAAATGATGTAAATTCAAAGCTATTGCTTGTTTTACCTTTCTTTGCCGTTGCAGTGGCATTCGCATCCTTAATTGCGTTAAAACGGGTGCTATTTGAATAATACTTTGTATTAGTTCCGTTTGAGATTACGAAAATCTGAGTGTATTCAAATAGTCCGCTTCCTGCCCAAAATGAATCACGCTGATACCTGTTAATCTGATTGAATGCCTCACGAATGGCAACACCTCTGCGTTTTAACTCCACATGAACAAGAGGAAAACCATTCACAAGTATAGTCACATCATAACGGTTATCATGCTTTGCACCGTCTGCAGTACCGACAACATACTGATTGATAACCTGCAAAAAATTATTATGTATATTTTTCTTATCAATAAGAGCAATATTCTTTGTACTTCCGTCATCACGCTTCAAGACTTGAACATTATCCTCTTGAATCTTACGGGTCTTTTCAACTATTCCTTCGTTCTGGTTTGCTAAAGAATCCTTGAAGAATCTATCCCATTCAGTTTCGGAAAAACGATAGCCGTTAAGTTTTTCAAGCTGTGTGCGAAGATTATCTATCAAATCCTTTTCGTGATGTATTGCAAGATATTCATAACCTTGCTCTGTAAGCATACGAATAAATTCTTTTTCTAAGGCATCTTCAGACTGATAGTTACTAGAGCGTGTTTTTACCGGCTCATATTCTGTAACAACTGTATTTTCTGTTGTCTGTGCAACAATATTGAAATATGACACAGTATTCGCCTCCTTTACTTATTTACTCAAAGCTGAGTAATTTATCTCTGTAATACTCATATTGCTTTTGTCTTGCCTCAATCTCGGCAGGCAAGCCCTTTGAAATATCATTACATAATGAATCGAATTTATCGAGAATAGACACAATTCTTTCTTGTTCTTCCAACGAAATAATCGGAAATTCAAAGTTGTTGAATTTTACCATATCTACAGATGCAAAATTTCCTTTATTCAAGGAATTCTTGCAATAAACAGCGAGCTTATGGCAATAGTAATATAAAAACTTCATATTAAACAAGTCCTTATATTCGTCTTTTATCATTAGGCAGGTAAATCTTTGATTACACAAAAAATCACAAGTAATAAGTGCATATTCTCCAATGGTTGCAGATGTTGATATTATAAGTGAGTTTGCTGGGAAAGAACTACCTTTTATAGCATCGTTCGAAACACCTTGAATAGCAGTATCTAATATTCGACCGTTCTCCCTAATATCTTCCATTCTAAACCAAGGAACATCATAAGTATTCCAATATTCAGAATTACTCTTAGAAGGAGTATATCCATTCTTAATGTCAAACAGTTCATTCAGCTTGACAGGAGCATAACCAAAAACATACTGAATAAGCCTAATTATTGTCTGTCTGTCTGTCTGTCTGTCTGTCTGTCTGTCTGTCTGTCTGTCTGTCTGT